>Ga0224495_10001878_pt1 | contig 14264 bp, 14 predicted proteins | sample SF_Jul11_sed_USG_FD_168128 | JGI IMG/M metagenome (GOLD analysis project Ga0224495, IMG submission 168128) | Sediment microbial communities from San Francisco Bay, California, United States - SF_Jul11_sed_USGS_4_1 | ecosystem: Environmental > Aquatic > Marine > Sediment | place: USA: California... | reverse complement strand
TCTCCATTTTTCGCTGCTGCCCCGCTGGCGGGGAGCCAGCCCCATCCAGGCGGCCATTCTGGCGGGGGATACCGCCACCGGAGTCAGCCTGCAACGGATGGTGATGCAACTGGACGCCGGGCCGGTAGTTCTGGAGGCCCCGGCGGCCATTTTGCCGGATGACACCGCCGGGGCCCTGGGCCAGCGGCTGGCGGAGCTGTCCGGAGAATTGCTGACACGGGCCTTGCCGGATGTGTTGGAGGGGGGGCTTTCCCCACGGCCCCAGGATGAATCCGCCGTGACCCTTTGCCACACCATCCGCAAGGAAGACGGCGCTTTGCGCTGGGATGAGCAAACCGCGGAGGAAATCGTCAGGCGGGTGCGGGGGTTTACCCCCTGGCCGGGATGCCACGGCTGGATAGGGGGGAAACGGCTGGTGATCCTGAAGGCAGAAAACGCCAATCCCCCGCTAACCACTTCGCCGCCCCCCCCCCTTCAAAACCCGGTTGAGCCAGGGGTCCTGTTGGAAGGCGGGTGGGTGGCCTGCAAATCGGGATGGGTGCGCCTGATGGAGGTGAAGCCGGAAGGCAGGGGGGCCATGGCCTTTCAGGCTTTTGCCAACGGCCACCCCCAGGCCCTGGGACAGGCCATCCGGTCTTCCCCCGCTTGACATCCCTTTGTCTGTTGTTCTAAATTGTATGATTCAAATGAAGCGTTTGGTGCAGGGTAAAGTGTGGCAAATGCCGCCTTGGCCCAGGGGCGGAAGGGTCGCGATAGGGCAAAGCGGGAAGCCCCTCCCATAAAATTACGGTGAAGAATCAACCGCGAAGAAACCTTGACGAAGAGCCGCCGGTGCAGAACAACCGGAAAAACCTGCGGCGAGACAAACCGTCCTCTGTCGCGGACTGGCCGCCGGGCACATAAGAATGGGCAGGGGGGGCGGCCATGAAATTACAGGTATCCAAAATCACCCCGGAACCAGCGGTGTGGCATGTCCACACCCGGCTGGACCGGTTGCCCCGGCTGACCGAAACAGCCGGGCCTCAGACAGCCACCCTGGATACCGATTTGAACGTGCGGCTTCGGGGGGATTCCATTGTGGTCCAGGGCCGGCTGACCCTGACCCTGACCCTGCCCTGCACCCGTTGTCTGGATGAGGTGCCGGTGGAGGTGGACACCCCGTTTGAAGATATTCTGGTCCCCGCCCGCCAAAACACCGGTTCCGGCGAATTGCAGTTGTCCCAGGCGGATCTGAACGTCAGTTTTTTTGAGGGGGATTTCATAGACCTGACCGAATTGGCCGAGGAGCAGATTCTGTTGGCCCTGGAGGACCAGGTTCACTGCCGTGAGGATTGCAGGGGATTGTGCCCCCGCTGCGGGAAAAACCTGAACCGGGAGGAGTGCGGGTGTGCGGCTGAGAGTTCCGGCCACCCATTTGCCGGGATGCAGGACCTGCTGAAAACCTGACCCGATAAAAAACCGGCGAATATTTAAAAGTGACTGAACCATTTTACAACCGCCGACGGCCAACCGCCTGCGGCAAAACACCCACCCAACCCCAACGGAGTACACCATGGCCGTCCCACAAGTAAGAACCTCCAAGCGCATGAAGGGTCACCGGCGGAGCCACCACGCCCTGAAGCCCCCCACCCTGGTATCCTGTTCCAATTGCCAGGAGCTTACCCTCCCCCATCAGGTATGCGCCAAATGCGGCCACTTCAAAGGCAAAGAAGTGGTTCAGGTGAAAAACTTCTAAACCCAAAAGAAGTGCCACCAGCCCGGCCAAGAGGGCCGCAAGGCCCGCGCCGGTGCTGGTTGCCGGACAGAGCGCAAAAGAAAGGCACCAGCCAGCCTCCGGCGTTTGGAGCCGACAGGCGACACAACGCAAGGCTGTGCTGGTGCTGGACAGAACGCAAAAGAAGTGCCACCAGCCCGGCCAAGAGGGCCGCAAGGCCCGTCGGGAACCCCCCTCTCCCGGCCGATTATTGCGACCTGCCCCTCCCCATCCAGGGAGGGGCGGGATGTGCTGGCTTGATCCCGAGCCATCCAACTGAATCGTGGGATGTGGCTTTACAATTTGTTGATTTAATAAGGAATGTATAAGCCAACACCCCCATCCCTGTGTGGGGAGGGGGGCGCGCGAAGCGCGGGGGGAGAGGGGATTTTTGCGGTGGTGAATCGCTGGACAAGGACCCCCAAAAAAGAAATGCGGTGCAAGGCCCGTTGGGCAACCCAAAGCGGTGTAAGAGGCTTATGACAGTGATCGCTTTGGATGGGATGGGGGGGGATTTTTCCCCCCGGGTTCCGGTGGAAGCCGCCCTGCGGGCCGTCTCCCGGCCGGGATTGCGGGTGATTCTGGTGGGGGATACCCCCCTGTTGCAGGAACAATTGTCCCGCCACGGCCCCCTGCCGGAGGCCGTATCCATCGTCCACGCCTCCCAATCCGTTCACATGGACGAATCCCCCGCCGCAACCCTGCGGGGCAAGGAGAATTCTTCTTTGAGGGTGGCCATGGAACTGGTGGCCGGGGGCCGGGCCCAGGCGGTGGTCAGCGCGGGCCACTCCGGCGCCATGATGGTGGCGGCCAAACATGTGTTGGGTTCCCTGCCCGCCATTCAGCGTCCGGCGGTGGCCACTGTACTGCCCCTGCGCCGGGGGGGAAGCCTGCTGCTGGACTGCGGGGCCAATGTGGATTGCAAACCGGCCTACCTGCTGGAATTCGCCCGCATGGGCCATGTGTACGCCCAAACGGTGATGGGGTTGGCCCAACCCAGAATCGCCCTGCTGAACATCGGCACAGAACCGGGCAAAGGCAACCGGTTGACCCTTCAGGCCGCCGATTTGCTGGATTCCAGCGGGCTGAGGTTTGTGGGCAGTGTGGAAGGCCGGGATCTGTTTCGGGGCAAGGCCGATGTGATTGTGACCGATGGGTTTGTGGGAAACCTGGTGCTGAAAACGGCGGAATCGGCGGCCAATCAGGTTCGGGCTTTGCAACGGGAGGCGGCATCCGGTTTGTGGGGACGGTTGGCCTATTGGATGCTGAAAAGCCCGTTTAAAGAGGTGGACCGCCGCACCCATTACCGGGAAGTCGGCGGGTCTCACCTGTTGGGGTTGCGGGGGATAGCGGTGGTGTGCCATGGGGCTTCCAACAGTGCCACCCTGGAAAACGCCATTGTAGAAGCCGCCAAAAGCGTGGAATTCAACCTGACAGAAAAACTGGCCCAGGCGTTTGGGGCGGACCCGGCAAACCCCGGAACAAAAGCGGGGGCCAGCGGCCCCCAATAAAATCAAATCCTTCCCATGGGAGCGGGCAGGGGGATGGGGAAAAAAAACGGGTTGTGCGGAGGAACCAAACCTTTGACCCAAACCTTTCTTGACACCCTTTCAAACAACCAGAGAAAACGGATATGGGATTGGCGCTGATATTTCCGGGACAAGGGTCCCAACAGGTGGGCATGGGCCGCGGGTTGATTCAAAGCCACCCCACTGCCAGAGAGCTGTTTGAGCAGGCCAATGATGCCCTGGGCTTCAACCTGATGAACCTGTGCCTGGAAGGGACAGAGGAGGAATTGGGATTGACCCAGAACGCCCAGCCCGCCATTTTGACGGTGTCCACCATTGCATTCCGGTTGCTCAGCCAACGGGCGGACCTGGCCCCTTTGGCGGTGGCGGGCCACAGTCTGGGCGAATATTCTGCCCTGGTGGCTTCGGGAGTGATCTCTTTTTCCGATGCGGTGCGGGTGGTCCATATGCGGGGCAAATTCATGCAGGCCGCCACCCCGGTGGGGGTGGGGGGCATGGCGGCTGTTTTGGGCATGGAAGCCCCCGCCCTGGAGGCCCTGTGCGCGGAAGAGGCCCAGGGACAAATGGTCCAACCGGCCAACTACAATGCGCCGGGGCAGATTGTGATTTCCGGCCACACCGAGGCGGTCCAACGCGTGCTGGCCCGGGCCAAGGGCAAAGCTCTGGCGGTCAGCGCTCCGTTTCACTCCCCCCTGATGGCCCCGGCGGCTGAAAATTTGAAAGAGGAACTGGCCAAAATCCAGTTCAAGGATGCCGATTGGCCGGTGGTGGCCAATGTGGACAACCGGTTTCTCATCCGGGGGCAGGATTTTCCCCCATCCCTGGTGGCCCAAATCACATCCCCGGTTCGCTGGGATTCCGGCATTGGCGCCATGGCGGCCAAAGGGATGACCACCATGATAGAAATTGGCCATGGAAAAGTACTGGCCGGATTGAACAAGCGCATTGACAAATCCCTGACAACCTATAACGTTTTTGATGAGGAATCCCTGAAAGCCACCCTGGAAGGGGCTTTCTCTTAAAAAAAGTTCCTGATTCAATTGCACAATCGGGGACCTTCACACACCCATCATCCGGGAGCAATCTGGTGAGTCTGGAAAACAAAGTGGCCCTGGTCACCGGGGCGGGAAGAGGCATCGGCAAAGCCATCGCCTTGGACCTGGCCCGTGCGGGGGCGGATATTGTCTTTACCAACCGCAACCCTCAGCTTTCGGAGGCCACCCGCTCCGAAGTGGAGGCTTTGGGGCGCAAATGTCTGGCTTTTCAGGCGGATGTTTCCACCCCGGATGAGGTGGATGCCATGGTAAAAACCGCCCTGGAATCCCTGGGACACATAGACATCCTGGTCAACAACGCCGGGATCACCCGGGATCAGTTGTTTATGCGCATGAAAACGGAAGAATGGCGGGATGTGATGAGCGTCAACCTGGACGGCATGTTTTATGTGACCCGCGCGGTCATCAAAGCCATGGTGAAACAACGGTTTGGCCGGATTGTCAATCTGTCCTCCGTGGTGGGCCACACCGGCAACCCCGGTCAGGCAAACTACTCGGCGGCCAAATCGGCGGTGATAGGGTTCACCAAATCCCTGGCCAAGGAACTCGGCTCCAGAAACATCACTTGCAACGCGGTGGCTCCGGGGTTTATTGATACGGATATGACCCGTGAACTGGGGGAGGAGCAACGGGCCGCCATTTTGGGGCAGATACCCCTGGGGCGCATGGGATCGGTGGAGGAAATCGCCGCCGTGGTCCGTTTTTTGGCCGGGGATGGGGGCAGTTACATCACCGGCACCACGATTCATGTCAACGGGGGAATGTATTAAAAACCCGCTCCCTACAGTATCAGGATGGTGCGGGCGGGCGGCCTACACCTTATTTTTGGGCCGCCAAGCTTCAATCGTCTCAGTCGTTTCCATTTTCATTGTGGAGGGCAGGGGATAAAAATTGGGGTTGACGAAGGTCTTGAAATGTTATTTTTCAAACGGTTTTTAAAAAAAACTGTTATTGACATTGGATTCAGGTTACCGTTTATTTGCCTAGCCGAATCCAGCAGGGTAAACCGGTAAAAGACAAAAATTGAACAAGGAGATTTTTCCATGGATGTAGCGGATAAAGTAAAACAAATCATCGCTGAGCAATTGGGCGTGGATGAAAGCGAAATCAAACCGGAATCCCATTTTGTGGATGACCTGGGGGCCGATTCCCTGGATACAGTGGAATTGGTGATGGCGTTTGAGGAGGAATTCGGCATTGAAATCCCCGATGACGAAGCTGAAAAAATCACCACGGTCCAGTCCGCCGTCAGCTACATTCAGGAAAACAAATAGTTCCGGGCCATCACTCCGGCAACATACATCACAACCCCGCGGGGGAATCCTGCGGCTCTTTTGTTTATCAAAAGGCCGGAGGGGTTTCCCTGTGGTTCGTTGGACCCCACTTTTTCAAAACCCCCAAATACAAACCGGAACCCCATGAGAAATCGGATCGTCGTGACCGGGATTGGCTGTATCTCTCCCCTGGGCAACAATGTGGCTTCCACCTGGGAGGCCATGACCCATGGCCGGTCCGGCATCACCCGCATCACCAAGTTTGATCCCGCCGACTTTCGCTGCCAGATAGCGGGGGAAGTAAAAGAGTTTGATCCTGCCGGGGTGATTGAGCCCAAAGAGTTGAAAAAAATGGATGATTTCATCCAGTATTCTTTGGTGGCCGCCCAGCAGGCCGTCCTGGATTCCGGGCTGGAAATCACCGATGCCATCGCCGAGGAGGTGGGGGTTTCGGTGGGCATCGGCATCGGCGGCCTGAGGTCCATTGAAAAATACCATCATGCGATGTTGGAAGGCGGCCCCCGGAAAATTTCCCCGTTTTTTATCCCCATGGTGATTTCCAACATGGCCTCCGGTTTTATCTCCCTGTATCACAATTGCAAAAACTACAGTTCTTCAACCGTTTCGGCCTGTTCCTCCTCCAACCATTCCATCGGAGACGGTGCCCGCATCATTGAGCGGGGAGACGCCAAGGTGATGATTGTCGGCGGATCAGAGGCTGTGGTGTGCCCCCTGGCCATCGGCGGGTTTTCTGCCATGAAGGCCCTATCCACCCGCAACGATGAACCCCAAAAGGCATCCCGACCCTATGACCGGGACCGGGACGGTTTTGTGCTGGGAGAAGGCGCTGCCATCCTTGTTTTGGAAGAATACGAATTCGCCAAGGCCCGCGGGGCCAAAATTTACGCCGAACTGGCCGGATACGGTTTTTCATCCGATGCCTTCCACATCACCACCCCTTCCACCGACGGCCCCAACCGGGCCATGAGAATGGCCCTGAGGGATGCCAAACTGAACCCGGAGGATGTGGATTACATCAACGCCCACGGCACATCCACCCCGGCGGGGGATATCAACGAACTGAACGCGGTGAAGCTGGCCTTCGGGGATGCGGCCAAAAAGGTATCCATTTCCTCCACCAAATCCATGACCGGCCACCTGCTGGGGGCCGCCGGTGCCATTGAGGCCGTGGCCACCTTAAAGGCCATGGAAACCGGTTTGATCCCCCCCACCATCAATATGGAAAACCTGGACCCGGAATGTGACCTGGATGTGACCCCCAACAAGGCCCGCGAGCGTAAAATCCGGGCGGCCATATCCAACTCCTTCGGATTCGGGGGCACCAACGCCTCTCTGGTGTTCAAAGCCGTTTAAACCCTTGGGGGGACCATCCCCCAATCACCCATCCATCCAAACCCGGATTAACAAAACAATGATTCCCGCAGATTTAAAATACACTGGGCAGCACGAATGGCTCCGCCTGGAAGGGGATATCGCAACCGTGGGCATCACCGATTTTGCTCAGGAACAACTGACCGATATCGTGTTTGTGGATTTGCCGGAAGCCGGCCGCAAAGTGCTGGTGGGGGATTCCGTGGCGGTGTTGGAAAGCGTAAAGTCCGTATCGGATGTGTACTCTCCCCTGGCGGGAGAGGTGGTGGAAGTGAACACCACCCTGGAGGCCAACCCCCAGTTGGTCAATGAGGACCCTTTCGGCACCGGATGGATGGTCAAACTGAAAGTGGCCAACAAAGCCGGGTTGGACAAACTGATGGATTCCGCCGCCTACCAGGCCTACCTGGATTCCGCGAATCATTAGAAATCCCACTGTCCCAACAGATTGCAACCTGCCCTTTCCCTGCCAGAAAGGGGCCGGAAACGCCTGTTTTCAATGGGCACAGCCATCCTGTGTTCCAGGTTGTTTGTGGGCGGGTCCAATGAAAATGGATGAGGTTCATCCCGCCCCGGCCCGTTGCAGGAGTTCTTCTATTTCTTCCTGCTGAATGCGGGCCTCATCCTCCAGGGCCTCGTACCGTTCATCCACCTCTTGGAGTTCCACCCGCATTTGGGTGTCCTCCTCCACCCCCTCGTTCCAACCCAAAAACGATTTCAGCCAGTTAAAATCCTCCCGCAGGTTGCGGATGTTTTCCAGAATGCCGATATTTTGGATGGTGAGCAGCATTTCGGCCGTTTCCTCCGGCTCTGATTCCATGGCCCCATCCGCCTGCCTTACGAACTCGTGGGCGTTTTCCAGAGATGCGCTGAAATCCTCCACAAACCTGCGGTGCGCCCGCAACAATTCCTCTATGTTTTCCGGGATGGCCCCGGCTCTGGATTCCTGTTCTTCTTCCATGGGGAACACTCCTTGAAGGGGCTTACACGGCCTCTTTCCATTTGATGCCGCACCCGATGCTGGCCACCTGATTGGGGTCCACCGGATGGCCGGACACAATGGAATCCAGTGCCCGGCGCAGGTCTTCTCCCGTGACGGGAATATCGTTTTTGGGCCGGGCGCCATCCAGTTGGCCCCGGTAAACCAGCTTTAAGCCCCCATCAAACACAAACAGGTCCGGGGTGCAGGCCGCCCGGTACGCCCTGGCCACATCCTGGGATTCATCATACAGGTAGGGGAAATCAAACCCGCTTTCTTTGGCAAACAGCTTCATTTTGTCCGGGCTGTCCTCGGGGTATTTTTCCACATCGTTGGAACTGATGGCCGCGAAGCGGACCCCTTTGGGCTGGTAATCCCGCGCCGCCCGGGCCAGTTCATCCCGCACATGGACCACATACGGGCAGTGGTTGCAGATAAACATCACCACGGTGGCCACCGGGGATTTGATTTCACTTAAGGAGACCATTTTGCCGGATACGGTGTCCGGCAGGGTAAAATCCGGGGCGGGGGTGCCCAGGGGAAGCATGGTGGAAGACATGGCGGCCATCGGTTTCTCCGTTGGGATGAAAGGTTGAAACATTCTGTTTGGGATGGCATCCCCAAAAGGGGGTGACTGCCTGGAAATATTGTGCCTGTTTCAGACCGGTTTTTCCACCGCCTTCATTTTTTTCATTTGGTCAAAAAACCGTTTGCGGGCCTCTCCCGCCCGTTCGGCCTTTTTGGCTTTCAGCATTTCGCCTTCGGCCCCGTGGGGGGGCACTCCGCCAAACAACTCCGGCTGGATTTCCAGCAGAAACCGGGAGGGAGACTGAACCAGAACCTCGGAAAACCGTTTTCTTCTTTTGGCCATGGAAAACACCAACTGTTCCTTGGCCCGGGTGATGGCCACATACGCCAGCCGCCGCTCCTCATCCAGGCCGTTTTCCTGCAAGGACCGCTTGTGGGGAAACACATCATCCGCCATCCCCACCAGATACACATAAGGGAATTCCAGCCCCTTGGCGCTGTGAACAGTCAGCAAGGTTACCTGGGCACGGGGGTCCGGGCTGTCCTCCACCATGGTGAACATGGAGACCCGTTCCAGATAATCCTTCAGGCGGGCATCCGGGTTTTTGGCGGTGAAATGGTCGGTGGCCTGTTCCAGTTCCGCAACCAACCCCTGGGCGGCCTCCCTGCCCTTGGCGTCCTTGCGTTCCTTGGCCACCGCCTCATGAAATCCGATTTCCCCCAGAAATTCCCGAAACACATCCCCCAGGTTTTCCCGCATAAACCGGATGCGGTAGCGGTCCATCAGAGAGGAAAAATGGGCCATGGATTGGGCCGTGGGGCCGGAAAACTCCGAATAACTCTCCGCCTCCCGCAGAATGTCCATCACCGGGCGGTTTTGATGGCGGGCGTATTCCATCACCTTCATCTGGGTGGTTTTGCCTACATTGCGCCGTGGAAAATTGATCACCCGGAACAGGCTCACCTCATCCCCCGGATTTTGGATGACCCGCAAATAGGCGATGGCGTCTTTGATTTCCTTGCGGTCATAAAATCCGGTTCCCCCCAGCAGCAGATAGGGTATTCCCTCCAGCCGCAGGGTTTCCTCCACCATGCGGGACTGAAAATTGGACCGGAACAACACAGCGAAATCGGAGAAAGAACTGCCGGTACGCATTTTGGTCACCCGCAAATGAGTAACCATTTTTTCCATTTCATCCTTTTCATCCTCGCCTTCCAGCCATGTCAGCAGCGGCCCCTGACCTTTGGTGCCTTTCAGGGTTTTGGGCTGGCGGGACGGGTTGTTGGAAATCACCTGATTGGCCGCCTCCAGAATGGTGCCGGTGGAGCGGTAGTTGCGCTCCAGGCGCACCACCCGGACCTGGGGGTGGTCGGCCAGAAAATCCGGAATGTTCTGGGGATGGGCCCCCCGCCAGCCGTAGATGGATTGGTCGTCATCCCCCACCACGCACAGATTGTGATGGGCCGCCGTGATTTCCTTTAACAGCCGGTATTGGATGATGTTGGTGTCCTGGTACTCATCCACCATCACATACTGAAACTGGCTGAAAAACCGCTGGGCCTCCACCCGGTGGGTTTGGGCCAGGGCCATGGAAAGAATCAGAATGTCCTCAAAATCCAGGGCATTCATCCCTTTCAGGGTTTTTTGATATCGGGCGTAAAGGGTCCCCAGCAAGGCGGCGGCGGGGGAATCATTCTGACGGGAAAGCTCCTGGGGGGTGATGCCCTGCCCTTTGGCCTGTTGCAGGGCAAAATGGGCTGTGGCGGGGGTGTACAGGGGGGTTTCCTCCATGTGGTCCATGATGTCCCGCACCACGGAAATCTGGTCCTGCTCATCATAAATGGAAAAATCCCCGCCATAATCCAGCAAATGGATTTTCTGGCGCAGGAAGCGCACCCCGAAGGCATGAAAGGTGGAAATCAACGGCTTGCCGCCACCGGCGGTTTTGCCCCCTTTGGTGAGGGCTGCCACCCGTTCGGCCATTTCTTTGGCGGCCTTGTTGGTAAAGGTAAGCGCCAGGATGGATGCCGGGGGGACGGATCTGTGCTGCATCAGCCAGGCGATGCGGGTGGTGATCACCCTGGTTTTGCCGCTGCCCGCACCGGAAAGGACCAGCAGGGGTCCTTCGGCAGTGGTCACCGCCTGGTGTTGCTCCGGGTTCAGGTCCTCTAACGAAATAGCCATGGGATGGGACCGCCAGGGAAAGATTCAACAGCAGAGAAAAATGAAACAGCAGGCAGGGGCCGGGCAAACAGCCAGGAAGGAAAACACAATGGGCATAAGGGGGAGGGAAAAGCCTCCCCCCTGACAAAGGCCGTTAAAACGCGTAGCCTACCCGCAAAATATAGCTGGCGCCAAACCCGGCGCTTCCGTAATCTTTCCCGTTTATTTTTACGTTGGAAACCAGCACCAATTCATATCCCGCATCAAAAGAAATATGATTGTCCAGGGTCAAATTGTACCCGGCCCCCACCGCAGGCCCGGACATGCTCCCCTTGGCGGAACCCACCACAATATCCACCTGATAGAATCCCGCCTGTCCAAAAAAAGCCCCCTTGCCAAAGGCCGGGGAAATATCCGGGTCTCCAATCTTCAGATAATAGCGGGCCAGCGGCTCCACAATGGTGTAGGAGACTTTTTCCCCTCCCAGAGTGGGTTTCCATACCATCAACCGGGCTCCGACCCCGATTTCCCCGGTAACAAAATACAACCCCTGCACATCCATCGCCCCCCACATCACATTGACCGGTTGGATAGAAACTTCTGCCACATCCCCATGGGCATACACCGGTTGGACCGCTCCCATACACAAAAGAGACAGACCCAGGAAAAATCGATTCAATCCACCGCCACGACGAATAATGGGAACCATAGATAGATTTTCTTCTCTTGATGAAGTGTTGTTTGTTCCTGCCTTGTCCCAAAGGTTCACTCCTTTGGGGGGTTGCTTTAAAATTGATCCCGAAGGTAATCGGGAAGACGATCAATTGGAATCCGGTCCTGCGCCATGGTGTCCCGGTGACGGACCGTCACCGCATGGTCCTCCAGGCTTTCAAAATCAAAAGTCACGCAAAAAGGGGTGCCGATTTCATCGTGACGCCGGTACCGCTTGCCGATGGAGCCGGTTTCGTCATAATCGGTATGGAACAAGGGGGCCAACAAGGTGTGTACTTTGACCGCCTCGTCGTTGAGTTTGGAGGACAGCGGCAGCACCGCCGCCTTAAACGGGGCCAGATCCGGATGAAACCCCATCACCACCCGTTTTTCCCCGTTCACCTCTTCTTCCCGGTAGGCGTCGGCCAGAATGGCCAGGGCCAGCCGGTCCACCCCCAGGGCTGGTTCCACCACATCCGGCAGGTATTTTTCCTGGGTGGCCGGGTCCACATAGGCCAATTCTTTTTTGGAATACAATTGATGCTGGGTCAGATCAAAACACCCCCGGTGGGCGATCCCCCACAACTCCCCCCATCCAAACGGAAACCGGTATTCAATATCCGATGTGGCCTGACTGTAATGGGAAAGTTCTTCTTTGGCGTGGTCCCGCATCTGAAGATTTTCCGGTTGAATCCCCATTTGAAGCAGCCAATTCATGCAGAATTCCTTCCAGTGGGAAAACCAGTGCATGCTTTCCCCGGGGTGGGTGAAAAATTCCAGTTCCATCTGTTCAAATTCACGGGTGCGGAAAATAAAATTTCCCGGGGTGATTTCATTGCGAAAGGATTTTCCGATCTGGCCGATGCCGAAGGGCACCTTTTTGCGGGAGGTCACCTGCACGTTTTTAAAGTTTACAAAAATGCCCTGAGCCGTTTCCGGCCGCAGATAGACCGTGGAGGCATTGTCTTCTGTCACCCCCACAAAGGTTTTGAACATCAGGTTGAACTGGCGGATGGAGGTAAACTGGGCGTTGCCGCAATGGGGGCATTTGATCCCCTTTTCCTTTAGGAATTCCTCCATCTGGGATTCGGTCATGGAGGCGGCCTGGGCCGGGTCCTGCCGCTGTTTGACCAGATAATCCTCTATCAGCTTATCCGCCCGGTGGCGCAGTTTGCAGCTTTTGCAATCCAACAGGGGGTCCGAAAACCCGGCCAAATGGCCGGAGGCCTCCCACACCGACGGGTTCATCAAAATGGCCGAATCCAGTCCCACCACATCCGGGCGGTTCCGCACAAAATGGCGCCACCATGCCTGTTTGATGTTGTTTTTCAACTCCACCCCCAGGGGGCCGTAATCCCAGGCGTTGGCCAAACCGCCGTAAATTTCTGAGCCGGGATACACAAACCCCCTTCGCTTGGAAAGGGATACCAATTGATCCATTGTCACGGGCATACCGGGGTCTTCGCAAAAAGGGTGAAATTGGAGAAATTCAAAAGGCAGAGTGGCGGTGAGCCTGCTCTAAATTAGACCGCCAGCGGGCCTTCAGGTCAATAACAATCCACCCGTTTCAGGATTCCCTCCCAATCAAAGGGTGCGGGGGCGGATTCGCCCGAAGACTTGTACCCCCGGCCTTGCGCCGCCTTTTTCTGGATTTAGGATTCTTCCGCACCTTGCAGACCGATCCCCTCCAGGCGGGTGTTCAGGTCTGCCGCGGCGGCGGCCAGACACGCGGAATCCCGGCTTTCCAGGGTGATTTTCAATGTGTGACGGTCCCCTTCAAAAGCCGGATAGGAACCAATCATCACCTTGGGGTGGCAGCGGTCCACATCCCGCAACAGCCCCGCCACCTCCACCTCCCGCACATTTAAAAACACGTTGCGCAACAGAATGGGGACCCCCTTCAACAAAGGGCGGATGGCGGAGAATTTTTCCCGAAACAAAGAAGGCACACCCGGCAGAATAAACACATTGCCGAACCGCACCGGAGGAAACCGCACGGCGTCCAGTTCCACCACCTCCGACCCTTGGGGCACCCGGGCCATATGCAGGTGGGATTCTGTTAAAGGGGCGCGGTAATAATCCTCCATGGCCTGCTGTATCCGGGGCTGGATTGCCAGGGGTACACCAAACCCGCCTGCAATCGCCTCATACGTCATGTCATCATGGGTGGGACCCACCCCTCCGCTGGTAAACACCCAATGGTAACGCCGGGAAAATTCAACCACCGTGCGTCCGATCGCTTCCGGGTCATCCGGCACGGTGGAAATCTGGCACAGGTCCACCCCCAGCCCCCGCAATTCTCCGATTAAAAAAGGGGAATTGGAATCCTGGGTTTTCCCTGAGAGGATTTCGTTGCCGATCACCACCAATCCGGCGGAGGGGCTTTCATCCTGAGGGTCTTCGGCCATGGGGGTTTTTCAACGGGTGAGGGGGTTGCCTGTCATCAGATACCACAATCATAACCGGATTCCCCCTGAAAAAAAACCGTCCAATAGCCCCCATCCCAAAGGCGGTTTGAATTTCCCGGCGGGAACTGATAGATATTCAACAAACCATTACAGAAAACGGTTCAACCCAACGCACCATGCAGGCAGGACACCCGGCCTTTGGGGCTGGGTTCACCGCCTTTCTTTTGGGGTCCTGTCCAGCGGTTCACCACCGCCACGGGCCTTCCGGCCCGCTGGGGGCGGGGTTCACCGCCTTTCTTTTGGGTCCTGTCCAGCGGTTCACCACCGCCACGGGCCTTCCGGCCCGCTGGGGGCGGGGTTCACCGCCTTTCTTTTGGGGTCCTGTCCAGCGGTTCACCACCGCCACGGGCCTTCCGGCCCGCTGGGGGCGGGGTTCACCGCCTTTCTTTTGGGCTTGACCCTGTTCATGTG
>Ga0224495_10001877_pt1 | contig 14268 bp, 13 predicted proteins | sample SF_Jul11_sed_USG_FD_168128 | JGI IMG/M metagenome (GOLD analysis project Ga0224495, IMG submission 168128) | Sediment microbial communities from San Francisco Bay, California, United States - SF_Jul11_sed_USGS_4_1 | ecosystem: Environmental > Aquatic > Marine > Sediment | place: USA: California... | reverse complement strand
AAACTGCTTGGTGTAGGGCAAAATGTTCAGAAAGCTGAACGCCACGACCATATGGGCCCAATAAAACCCATGAAACAACCCCTCGTTCACCCCGGCGCCAAAAGGTAAAAACACCTGGGCCAGCATGGCCGCGAAGGGCATCCATGCGGCCTCCGAGCCGTACACCGGATGCAGGGGCAAATGCACCGCGCCCCCCAGCCCCGCATAGCTGATCCGGGCGGCATCGAACAGCAGGTCGGTCGCCATGATGCCCATGATGAAATACAGCACCAGCAGACCCTCGCGGTTCAGATCCAGCCTGGGGACTTTCAGCACCTTGCGCCGATACCAGGCCCACACCAGCATGAACAGCACAACCACCTCCAGCACATTGTAGGTGTAGGCATACAGGTACGCGGTGAGGGAACCGGAATCCAGGAAGGGCAGCCACTCCTGGAAGCCGTGGACAAAGCCCTCGCCAATGAGGATCACCTCGCGCAGGCCGATAACCCCCGCACCCCAGAAAATGAAGGCATGCATGGCGCCCGAGGAACGCTCCCGTTTGCGGCCAATGAGCCGGCTCTGGCCCAAACCCAGGCGCAGCAACAGCCCGAGACGCTCCAGGGGACGGTTCAACCGCTCCCCTTCGGGGGCCATGCGGGCCAGCAGGCGGAAGCGCCGAGTCAGTGTCCAGGCGAAACCGCCCAGAGCGGTCAGGAGCATCAGGGTCATCAACAAGGGTTGCATTTGGTACTCCGGAGGGAGAGGGGCGAGTCCCGCATCCACGGCAAGATGCCCCTGAGGGAATCCCACCGCGGCACGCCTGGGGGATCAACCGCGGTGTTTCTTTACTTCCTCAATCAGCACGGGCACCACCTTGAACAGGTCGCCCACAATGCCATAGTCCGCCACGGAAAAAATGGGGGCTTCCGGGTCCTTGTTCACCGCAACGATGAGCTTGGAGCCGCTCATGCCCGCCAGGTGCTGAATAGCGCCGGAAATGCCCACGGCGAAATACACATCCGGCGAGACCACGCGACCGGTTTGTCCCACCTGGTGTTCATAGGGCAGCCACCCGGAATCCACCACGGCCCGGGAGGAACCAAGCGCCGCACCCAGCACCTGTGCCAAGGGTCGCACCAGATCCACCCCCTCCGGACCCTTGACCCCCCGACCCACGGAGACAATCATGCGCGCCTCACCCAGGTCTATCTGCCCCGTGCCTTCCTTGCGCACCTCTTTCACCACAATCCGCCCGTTTCCCGGGGGCGTGGCCAGACTCACCACATTGGCTGCGGCGGGTTGAGCCGGGGTCAGGTCAAACGCCCCGCCGCGAATGGTCAGCACCTTGAGCCCCGTCCCTTTGAACTTCACCACCTGCACCACCTTGGTGGCCATGGCCGGACGGCGCACGGTTATCTGACCGCCGGCGTCTTCCAGGGCGGTCACATCGGAGACAAAGGCGCCCTTCTTTTTTCCCGCCAGATAGGGACCCAGCGCCTTGCCGGCCTCGGAAGTCGTCAGCCACAACTGCTCGGGCTGCGCCTTTTCAACGGCCTCCAGTACAGCCGCGCCATAGCGATCCAAGGCGAAGTTCGCCAGTCCCGCATCATCGGCCACATATACGCTTTTCGCACCGTAGGCCGCCAGGGTATCGGCTGCGGCTTTCACACCGGAACCGACCAGCACCGCATCGGCCTGCCAGCCCGCGGCGCGGGCCTTGCTCAATTGTTCCAGCGCGGGCTTGCGCACTTCCGCGCCTTTGGCTTCCGCCACCACTAGAATCTTGCTCATCGGTATGCGTATCTCCCTGTCGGTTCCATTGGAGTGATTGCAGCCGCGCATCCGGATTGCCGGCGCGGCCAGGGGTATGCAGGCCATGGAAATGCAGGCCATGGAAGTGCACACGGACCAGCAGTCCCTCCGGTGGGAGTTCCACCGGGGCGGATCAGGCGAATATCTTGGCCTCGTTGGTCAGCAGTTCCACCACCTTGCGGGTGATCTCCTCCGGTTCGCCCTCGAACTTTTTCCCCGCAGCCCGGCTGGGGGGGGATTGAAATTCCGCCACCTCGGTTTGCGCGCCCGCAGCCCCCACCTCATTGGGGTTCAGGCCAAGATCAGCCAGGGTCAGCGCTTCCAGTGGTTTTTTCTTCGCCTGCATGATACCCCGCAGAGAAGCCAGCCGGGGCTCGTTGAGTGAGTCGTTGGCGGTGAGCAGAGCAGGCAGGGTCACGTCCAGCACCTCGATGCTGCCATCTCCCTTGCGATGCACCTCCAGCTTTCCGCCCTCGGGCTTTTCGCCGATGTGAATGGCGTTGACCACCAGGGGCAGATCCAGAAGGGTGGCCAGCAGCGCCCCGGTGCCACCCAGATCGGTATCCTGGGATTGCTTGCCGGTGATGATCAAATCGTAGTTGCCACGCTGGGCCACCTTGGCCAGCACACGGGCGAAGCCCCAGGTATCCGAACCCAGGGTGGCCGGGTCATTCACATGCACGCCCTTGTCCGCACCCATGGCCATCGCCTTGCGCAGGGCCTCACCGGCGCGGTCCGGGCCGATGGTCACCGCCGTCACCTCGCCCCCGGCGGCTTCTTTCAGCTTCAGCGCGGCTTCCAGAGCGTTCTCATCCCATTTGTTTAGAATGTAGTTCAGGCCGTCTTCCGCCACACGGCCCTCCTTCACGCGGATGTTCAACTCCACATCCACCACGGATTTCACGGGCACCAGTATGTTCAAGGGAGTCTCCAAATAAAACGATAACCCGTACACGGTTACCCAGGGGTTCTACCCCGAGGGACCCGAGCGGGTCCTGGGCGGGGAGACGCAATCAACGGTTGATACCGCGCTCCTCAATTTCCTTATTATTCATAAACGATTTTCAGCCATATCGGCAAGGAATAAGGGGGAGAAGGCGCTTTGGAGGGCCACCCTCCTCACCCAGGCATTTCCTCCAACACGCGCTCCACCGCTTCGGCAAGTCCCTCGTGGTCATGGTCCGCCGTGACACGCCGGGCCGCGGCCTTCAGTTCCGGGGTGGCGTTGCCCATGGCAATGCCCAAGCCGGCTTGGCGGATCATCTCCAGGTCGTTGGCCTCATCCCCCACGGCCACCACGGCTCCGGTGTGGGTCGCCGCTTCGGGAAAGAGTCCCAGGAACGCCCGCCACTTGGACACCTCCGGGGCGAAAAATTCCGTAATCCGGCCATGCTCCGCGTTGATGAACAGCACCATGCTGTGACACCGCGCCTCCCCGGAAAAATGGGTCAGCATCCGGGCCGAAGCGGCCTCAAACGCCGCTCCCCGGCCCAGCGCGGCCACCTGAATCACCTTGGGCACGGCGAGCCGAACCAGATCCGGCGACACCCGCACATGCGCCCGGTGCCGCCCAAGATAGGCTTCAAAATGCGGGTCCCCCTTCTCCGACAGCACATGAATCAGCGGCCCCTCCGGGTGCCGGTGGGAGTACACGGCGGGGGAGAGTCCCTCCGCGGCCAGGGCATTCACCACCCGGGGCCACAGGTGCGGGGACAGAAAGCAGGTATATTCCACCGCACCCCCAGGGGTGAGTCCCACCGCCCCGCCATTGCAGATCATGGCGAAGGGGGGCAGCGCCAGTTCCGCCGTCACCCGCTGCAAGGAGGGAAGGGTTCGCCCTGTGGCCAGCACCAGCGTCAGGCCCCGCGCCACCGCCCGGTGCAGGGACGCCAGTGTCCGGGCCGAGGCATGCCCCCGGCTGTCCAGCAATGTGCCGTCCACATCCACCAGCAGCCAGCGGTAATTGCCGCCCTGGAATGCCGAAGCGGTTCCCTGCCGCGTTTCCATCATCCGTTGGGTTCCCATAGGTTCTCGGTAGGCGGCAATCCGCGTTGGAAGGCTTTGGGCCACCGGGAAAAGTGTAGGCTAGCGCATCTGGGGGGGCAAGGGTGCCCGCATGAACCCTGGTCATCCCTGTGAGTGTATCACTGGCCCCTTCGTGCTTCGAGGGATAAACTGAGCAGGTGAACGGGAATCGCCGAAGCAATTCCAGACCCGGAAACGCTCCAGGAGCACCATGAAAAACGCCCTCCCTCCCAGGCCCACCGTGCAGGTGCACCTGGCGCAGATTTTGGCGGATCATGCCGAAGGCAGGGCGGAACACCGTCTTTCCGGCGATACCGTGGGTCAGGTCCTGGCCGCCCTCACGGCGCGCTATCCGGATCTGCGGGCCTGGATCTGGACGGCACAGGGAGCCTTCAATCCCATGCTGGCGGCCTTCCTGAACCAGGAGAACATTGCGCAGTTGGGAGGACTGGACGCGCCGGTGGGCGAAGGAGACGAACTGATGGTGGTTTCCGCCCTGGAAGGCGGCTGAGGGACCGCCCGCTCCCCAGGCCATCACTGCATGGAGAACGCAACCGGAGGCAACCGATGAACTACCCCAACCCGCTGTTGCGTGGCCGTTTTGTGCGGCGTTACAAACGCTTCTTCGCCGATATCGAGCTGGACAGCGGCGAACTCATCACCGCACACACCCCCAACACCGGCACGCTGCGCTCCTGTCTGGAGGAGGGGGCGGTGGCCTGGGTCTCCCGCAACGACAACCCGGCGCGCAAGCTTCGCTACACCTGGGAACTCACCACCTCCCAGGGTGCGCTTACCGGCGTCAACACCGCTCTGGCCAATGGGCTGGCGGCGGAGGCCGTGCACGCGGGGCGCATTCCGGAACTGGCCGGATATCCATCCCTGCGCCGCGAGGTGCCGTACGGACTCCATAGCCGCGTGGACCTGCTGCTGGAAGGCGCGGATAAACCTCCGTGCTATGTGGAAGTGAAAAACGTCTCCCTGGGGCGCGATGGGGTGGCGGCCTTTCCCGACGCGGTGAGCCTTCGCGCCGCCAAACACATGGCGGCGCTGGCCGAGCAGGTGAGCCTGGGCAACCGGGCCGCGGTGTTGTTTGTCGTGCAACGCACCGATTGCCCGGTCTTTGAACCCGCGGACGATATCGACCCCGTCTACGGGCAGGCCCTGCGCTCGGCGGCCCAGGCCGGGGTGATGGTGCTGGCCTGGCGTGCGGAGATCAGCCCCCAGGCGGTTACCCTGACCGCGCCCCTGCCGGTCCGGTTCCCCTGAAATTTTATTGCCCGGCCTATTCCGGCGAAATTTTTCGAAAGGTCACTTGAAATGAAGTTAACGCCCCAAGCGCTCCTCAAGCGCGCCATGACCCTCCTGTTCACCCTGCCTTCCGTGCAGCGGCGCTGGGCGCGGAATTATCGCGCCATCCAATCGGAGGAAATCCCCTGGGCGCGCCTGTCCAAGCCCCTGTCCCGGTGCCGGGTGGCCCTGGTCACCTCCGGCGGCGTATTGCTGCGCTCCGATCCGCCCTTCGACATGAAAGACCCCGATGGCGATCCTTCCCTCCGGGTGATTCCCTCCAGCGCCGCCCCGGAGGACCTGCATATCATCCACGATTACTACGATCACAGGGACGCGGACCGGGATGTGAACGTGGTGCTGCCTATGACGGCCCTGCGGGCGCTGGTCACGGAAGGCGTCATTGGCGAGGTGGGGCCCCGGCACTATAGCCTGATGGGGCACATTCAGGGCAGGCACCTGAACACCCTGCGGGAGCGCACCGCGCCGGAGGTGGCCGCGATGCTGGTTCGGGATGGCGTGGATCTGGCGCTGTTCACACCCGCCTGAGGCCTGTGCCACCAGACGGTCGGTCTGGTACAACGGGAAGTGGAGGCGCGGGGCCTCCCCACGGCCGGCATCACCCTGGCCCCGGAGGTCACCGCCCAGGTGCGTCCGCCCCGGAGCTATCATCTGCGCTATCCCTTTGGACATCCCTTGGGGGAGCCTGCCAAACCCGCCCAGCATCGTCAGATCCTGTTGGATCTGCTGGCGATGGTGCAACATGGCGAAACCCCTGGCGAGATGCGCGCCGCGAACTATCTCTGGCGGCGGCACCGGTTCGACTAATCCGTCCTCCCTGCCAAGGCCCGCCCGGGGTTCCCCCCCCCAGCTTTCCTCTCCGCGAGGGTGGGGATACACTCCAGGAAAATCGGGCGGCGATGCCGGACGGCGATACCCGCGAGCCCAAGCCGGTACTCTGGGACGCGTCCCCTCACCCGCCTGTCAATCCTTAACGATCAAGGGAACCTCCCCATGGGCAGACCCGATTACGCCTTCGCCACCGCCTCCCATGTGGTGCGGGCGGAGGCGCAGAAGGGACTATACCGGGCCGAGCCGGGCGGTTGGCGACTGGAACTTGGCCTGGAGGCGCAGCAGGTGCCTCCGGAAGTGCTTTCCCCTTCGATGGAGCGCGCCGTTTCCGCTTGGCTCCTGGCGCGAGGTCAACGCCTCATGTGCCTAAATGGGCGCACCCGCCCCATCCACCCCCGTGATCTGGATACCCCCGTGGGGCCATCACCCGGCCCGCCTGTGCGGCGCGTGGTGAGTCTGGCCGCCTCCAACACGGAGATTGTAGCCGCCCTGGGAGCGACGGATCGGCTGGTGGCCGTGGATTCGGGATCGGACTGGCCTCCGGCCGCAGCCGCTCTGCCCCGGCTGGGTCCGGAACTGTATGTGGATGCGGAGACCTTGGCGGCTCTAAAGCCCGACCTGGTGCTTGCCAGTCTTTCCGTGCCGGGCATGGAGCGCAATATTGCGGCCCTGGAGGGGCGGGGACTGCCGCTGCTCGTCCTGGCGCCCCTGAGTCTGGAGGAGATTGCCGAAGATCTGGAGCGCGTAGGCGCGGCGTTGGGGATTTCCTCCCGTGCCGCCGGTGCCGCCAGAGGACTGCGGGCGGAACTGGCAGCCCTACAGGCTCCGGAAACCGCGACGGCTCCGACACGGGTGTTCATCCAATGGTGGCCCCGACCCATGATCAGCCCCACCCGGAACTGCTGGAGCAACGGCATGCTGGCCCTGGCAGGCGGTGTAAACGTATTCGCCCACCTGCCCGGCCAAAGCATGGCGGTGGAGAATGAGCAGGTGTGTGCGGCGGATCCGGAGGTAATTCTGTTGTCTTGGTGCGGGGTGCCTGGGAGCAAACTGGATCCGTCTCGGGTGCTGGCGAATCCTGACCTGGCAGGGGTGGCCGCGGTGCGTCAGGGGCGGGTATACGCCCTGGAAGAGGCTCTGGTGGGTCGGCCCGGCCCCCGGGTGGTGCAAGGCGTGGCCCGCATGGCCGCCCTGCTCCGTGGGCGTTAACCGGTCCGGGGAACGGGCGTTCCGGCATTTCCCCCACGCCTCAGGCTGGACCAGGGAGACCCAACCGCCCATGGTCATGTGAGGAGCCCTTAATCCGTGGAGTCCCGCAGGTAGGTGGCCAGCATCATCAGAGCCTCGGTAAACCCCCGCCAGCGGTTTTCTTCCCAGGCGATAAAACAGGTTTCCAGCAGCGGTTTGGCTTTGGCTAAACCGTTCCAATTGTCGAACTTCAGCAAACGTTCCAGCTGTTTTAATTCCAGAAACACCCGATCCAGCCCTCCCCCCGCAACGGTGTAGGTATTGTTTTGGAATAAGACAGCCTTCTTGAAGAATCCCTGAGCGTCTGCCAAATAGGGGTGTTCGGCAATGCGGCCCCGGATCATGGCCACGCCGGGCCGGCCCTGTTTTTGAAATCCCTGTTCAAACACCAACATAAATATGTTGGATTCCACCATGCCAATAAAATGCTCCACATCTTCCGCCAGCGCCAGCAACCGCGCATCGGGCAGGTCCAGACCTTTCTCCATCCGCTCCACGATCTGGCTATACCGCATCCAGAACGCCGTTCGGGAGCGCAAGGGTCGTATCTCAGGGGATTGCACCACCACCTTCTGGCGGGGGCGCTTGAGGCTTCGCAGTGGATATCCGGGTGGGGGCAGCTCTTTCCGGCGCTCTGTTTCGCTCCGCTCCAGAGCTTGGCGCAGGCTCCGCAGCGCATGATCATAAGCCTCCAGCCCATTGCCATCCCAGGCGCTGAGCGCCTGATGCAAAAGAGGCTCCCAGAAACACAGCGCGAACCTCACCTTGCCCAGATCACCGGCAACTCCCCCGGTGCCATATAAATTCACTCCGCCATCCAGTTGAACTTTTGACTTGCCACGCCACCGCCGCTTGTTTTGTTCCTCCACCTCAAAAGTCCAGGTGCCAAGAAACCGGGATAGACGGGCCAGCGTCACCATCATCTGATCGCAGCGGTCACTGCTGCTCCGATAGCCGGGCTGGCCGAAGTACTCCTTTAGGTCTTGCCGCAAGGCCTCAAGCCGTTTCGAAAATGCGGCGTCAAAGGCGCCCGCACCGCCTTCGATACCGCAGGAATCCAATCGGGAGGAGGGATCTGGCTCCATGCCAAAGTGAAATGCGCCCGGAAGATACCCGCTGGGGACCAGACGCGGTTGGACGGTTTCCAGACCTTCGATCACCCGTTGCCAATGCATCACCACTATTTCAGAGAGTTGCATCACCAGTTGACTGGCCGATTGTGAAAGCAACCGGTGCAGCCGTTCCAGATTTTCCACCAGCACCTGAAATCCCCGGGTGGGTTCAGCAGACTCCTCAATGACTTCTTGCTTATTCCGTGATGTCATTTTTGATACAATTTCCATATCGCATAGGGGGGTTCCCCCCGGGTTGAAACAGGAGGAAGTTCAGGTTTTGCCCGTCCTGGCGCCGAGGCAGAGACGGATTTCAGGGTATGATACCCTGCCTTTGGCCGGGTTGCAGTTGAATTGTAAGTCTTGCGTGTCCATGCGACAGTTTCATTTCCGGTTTATTTTCCGGTAGGGATATCCTGTCACCATGGATCCCCCCGTTGGGTCGGGTCCGGCCAGAACCTGGTATAATCACCCTTTCGGAAAACATCCGCGCCAATCACCTTATCGATTCCGGGTTTTATGAACTCCCGTAAGTCCAACCGCTTTACGGCACTATATTGGGGCGTCGGCCTGGCTTTTCTTATTCTCGGGAGCCTCCCGGTGCACGGTCAGCAAAATCAGGCCGCCGACCAGAAAAAACAAATTACCGCGCTTGAAAAACAGGTCTCTGCCCTGCAAGCCAAGGTGGCGGTGCTGGAAGATCGCCTGGATGCCTTGTTGGGACCCCAGCCAGGATTGAAAACTGTGGAGCTCCCCACGGGCAACTCCCCCGTGCGGGGCAACAGCGACAGCCCCCTGACCCTGGTGATGTTCGGCGACTATCAAAGCGATGCCACCGTGCGCGCCAGCAGTGCGGTGAGCCGGTTATTGGCAACGTATCCGTCTCAACTCCACCTTGTCTATAAGCAATTTCCGCTCACCCAAAAACATCCCCAAGCCACGGAAGCCGCGGTGGCGGCCCTTGCGGCGCTGAAACAAAACCGGTTTTGGGAAATGCATGAGCAGCTGCTGGCCAACTCCCGGCGATTGGATCCCGCCACCCTGTTGTCCCTGGCGGAGCAGGTCGGACTGGATGTGCGCCGCTTCGAATCGGACCGGCGTTCTCTGGCCACCCTGGAGCTATTGGACGCGGATGAGAAGCTGGCCGCCAAATCGGGCGTCAGCGGCGTGCCCGCACTGTTCCTCAATGGCAGTGCGCTGCTGACCTGGCGCTATGACTACCTGAAGGAACAGGTGGAAAAGGCCCTGGGTAGGTAGACCCCAGGACACAAGGGGCAGCGCCGGGAACATTCCGGGCCGGTATGCTAGGGCGCGCACCGCGCGTGCCCGGACGGTGAACGGTGGCGCGTCTTTCCGTTCCAACGGGGATCTCCGATTCCCCGCATCCACTTTTTCCCACTTGATTGGCCTTTCTCCATTCTTTGCTCTTTGCGCTGGAGATGCCCCCACCCCACCCGTGAGGGCCAGGGTGCCAGAGGAACAGGAGCGTAGACTAAGACCGGGAATAGCCGAGGGTTTGAGGCGAAGGGGGGAGTTCTTGCCGGAGGGGAGCGCCCCCTCCACCCGCGGGAGGGAGCCGAGTCTGGCCGGACTCGAGCGCATTTGGGCAATCGCCCCCATTGCCTTTTACAGCACCGCTTCCAGGGCTGCGAAGTTGCGGGACTGCACCTTGGCGGCAATGGATTTCACGCGGGGCAGGATCTGAAAGGCGTAATGCTCAGCGGTTTTCACCTTGTTGAAGTAAAAGGCCACTTCCTCGTTCTCCTCGGCCAGGGCGCGGATGTCTCCCTTGCCCTTGGCCAGCGCTTCCATCCTGGCTTCCGCCAGCAGGGCCATCTGAAGCAGGTAGTAACTGCTCATGACATCGCCAAAGAAGGTGGTGACATCGGTGGCGTTGAACACACCCTCGCGCGGCCCCAGTTCCTCGGCCACATTGGCCAGGGAGCCCACGGTTCGCTTCAGCAACTCCAATGCGTCCTTCCACTCGTGCAGCGCCTGGTTCAGACTTTCGGCCTTGGCGAGGCCGGGTTTGAGCCCCCCCACTTCCTTCAGCAGGGTCTGGAACAGCGCTCCCCCGCGCAGGGTCAGCTTGCGCGTCACCAGATCCAGGGCCTGGATGCCCGTGGTGCCCTCATAGATGGAGGCGATCTTGGTGTCCCGCAAATGCTGGGCCAGGGGAAACTCCTCGGTGAAGCCCACGCCCCCCAGCACCTGAATGCCCAGTCGAATGGCCTCAAAGCCCTGATCGGCTCCGGCATTTTTGGCCACGGGGGTCAGAATATCCACCAGATCATGATAATGGCTGCGGGTATCCTCCGGACCATGCTTGGCCAGATCGGTGTACAGTCCCAGAGCGTAGATCAACCCCCGGGTGCCCTCCACCACGGCCTTCATGGTCATCAGGGCGTTGCGGATATCCGGGTGATGCACGATGGCCTTGCGCACCGCTGAGCGGTCCTTGCCTTTTTCAATGGGGATGCCCTGCACGCGCTCGCGGGCATAGGCCAGGGTGTTGCGGTAGGCGCCCGCGGCGGCGCCCAGCCCCTGATAGGCCACCACGTAGCGCGCCTCGTTCATCAGCCGGAACATCTGCCCCATACCCAGGTTCTCCCCTTCCAGCAGGTAGCCATGGCAATCGTCCTTGCCCCCGAATTCCAGCATCGCGGTGGGGGAGCCCTTAATGCCCAGTTTATGCTCCAGCCGTATGGTGCTGACATCATTGAACTCACCTGGCTCCCCCTGGGCGTTCAGGCGGAACTTGGGCACAATGAACAGACTGATGCCTTTGGGTCCCGCCGGGGCGCCCTTCACCCGGGCCAGCACCAGATGCACGATATTGTCGGTGAAGTCGTGATCCCCCCCCGATATCCAGACTTTGGTGCCCTTGATGAGATAATGGTCTCCTCCTGGGGCCTTAATGGCGCTGGTGGTGATATCCCCCACGGCGCTTCCCGCATCGGGCTCACTCAAGCACATGGAGCCCCCCCAGCGGCCCGTGATCATTTTCTCGCAATAGTCGGCTTTCTGCCGCTCGTTGCCAAAGGCGACGATCAAGCCTGCGGATCCGGTGGTGAGCATGGGGGTGAGGTACATGGCCGGATTGGCTCCGAAGAATCCCTCCAGCACGCCCACCGCCACGGAGATGGGCAGCCCCTGGCCCCCAAAATCCACGGGGGAATTGATCCCCAGCCAGCCCGCCTCGGATAATTTGCGCCAGGCTTCCTTAAACCCGGGCGGCGTGACGACACCGCCATTTTCCAGCCGCGCCGGGCGCTCATCCCCTCCCTTGTTTAAGGGCGCCAGCACCTCCTCGGCAAAATTGTTCCCCTCCTGAACGATCAGGTCGAAGTCCTCCTCGGTGAACCCCTTAAAGTCGGGCAACCGGATCAACTCCTGCACCTTGAGAAATTCCTTTTGCACAAACCGGATATCCCGGCGGTCCACAGTGTATTGGGTGCTGTTCATTTTTATCTCTCCACAGTGAATCGGGGATGATCGGAGAATGCGTCCCCCCGAGCAGGGACGACCCTCCCGGTGACCGGGGTTGCGTCATCGGCGTTCCGGACACCCTGGCTGTCTGTTATAATAACAGGCACAGGGTTAAAGGCGAAGCCCCTTTCCCATCCATTCCAAGGCCCTTCCAACATGCAAGAAAGAGACGCCATGGACCGCCCACACGAGCAGACTTGGCCCCCCTGGATTGCACAGCAACTGGTGCGGCGCGGGATTCACGACCCCCGGGTGTTGCGCGCCTTCGCGGAGGTTCCCCGCTCCGATTTCGTGGGCGATGCGGAGCGGGCTCAGGCGCTGGTGGATTCCCCCCTGCCCATTGACTGCAACCAGACGGTCTCCCAGCCCTATGTGATTGCGCTCTCGCTTCAGGCCTTGCGGCTGAAGGACACGGAGCGGGTGCTGGATGTGGGGACGGGATCGGGGTTTCAGGCCGTGCTGCTTTCCCATCTGGCGCGGGAGGTGTTTTCGGTGGAGGTGCATATGCGGCTTTTCACCCATGCCCGGCTGGCCATCGAGCGCCGGGCGCGGGCACCGGTGCATACCCGCCATGCCAACGGCGCTCTCGGCTGGCCGGAAGCGGCCCCGTTCGATGCCATCGTGGCGGGGTGCTTTGCCCAGGAACCGCCCCCGGCGCTGCTGCATCAACTGGCCCCGGGGGGACGAATGGTCATACCCCTGGGCAATTCCCAGAGCCAAACGCTGATTTTATTGGAGAAATTGCCCGATGGCAGCTTCAAAAGGGGCGCGCTGGAGCAGGTGATCTTTGTCCCCATGCTGGGGGTCAAAGGCTCCTCCTCGGCGCTGGGGTGAGGCACAAATCCGACTCGGACCGGGGGAGACCTTCCTTTTTGATTCCCAGGTCCGATCATGGTACAAAGAGGGACCGCAGCAGCAGTTCATGGACTCACCGCGCCCTGGGCCTCACCGGTGCTACGACCTGGGTCAGCCCTTTGGTCCTCGTTCCAGTCCGGCAATCAGGACGCCCGTGCAGTGCTTCTTCGCCCTCAGGGCAAGGAGGGTCCCATGGTCAGCCTCAAAGCAGGAAAGATCTCCCGCGATACCCCCCTGTCCCAGGTAATGGCGCGCAATGTCATTACCCTGCAGATTGATGAGCGCACCAGCCAAGTGGATACGCTGATGAAGGCCTATCCCATTCACCACATTCCGGTGATGAAGGGACGGGTGCTCAAGGGCCTGATCAGCCAGGGCGATCTGTTCCGGAACATGCTTTCCACCCATTTCTACGATTCGGAAAAGGAGCAGCACTCGTTTTTGGACAACTTTCTGGCCCTGACCAACCTGATGACCGAAGACCCGATCACCCTCGGAGAAGACAACACCCTGGGTGAAGCGCTGGACGCAATGTTGGAATACCGGGTGGGATGCATTCCCATCGTGGACAGCAGCAATGAATTGCAGGGTATCGTCACCACCTCCGATTTGCTGCGGATGTTCAAGCAGGTATTGCCCAAAAAGAGCCCTGGAGAACGGCCAGCGCTGGCAAAACCGGGAATCCGAAACGGGCAACCCGCCACCTCCCGCGCCGGGAATTAGGCTTCCTCCGGCTCAGCCCCGCCGCAGACCCTCCACCGGACGGAGCGCGGTGGCTTTGCGGGCGGGGAACAACGTGGCGGCCAGACAGGTTAACCAGGTCGCCCCCAGCACCAAGGCCAAATCCCGCAGGCTCAGTTTCACCGGTACCCGGTCACTGCCCGGGTACACACCCGGTGGAATTTCAAATAGGGGAAAGGTATCCAGCAGCCAGCAGATGCCAAGGCCCAGCAACACCCCCAGCAGGCTTCCCACCAGCCCTATCAACAGCCCCTGGGACAAAAACAAGCGGTATATGCTGCGGTCGCGCATTCCCAGCGCCTTGAGCACGCTGATCTCCTTGGTTTTTTCCACCACCAGCATCACCAGAGCGCTGATCATTCCAAAAAAGGCGATGACCACGATCAGCAGCAGAACTAGAAACAGCATCGCCTTTTGCACCACGATCACCTGAAACAGTCCACGATTGGTTTCCAGCCAACTGTAAATATAGTAGCGCCGCCCCTCCTCCGGATGATTGGCCCGCACATAGGCCGACACCTCCAGGGCCCGCATGGGATCCTGAAGCCGCACCCCCAGCGACTCCGAACCCTTGGAATCCGGAAACAGCCCCCCAAGATGATTCACATGGGTGATGACCACCATTTCATCAAAGGCCATGATGCCGGTGTTGAACAGCCCGACCACCCGAAGGCGCAGCGGCAGGGGTTCGGGGCTGAAGCCCCCCCCCTCCCTGGGAATCCGCAGCAGACTCAGCAGGGTTTCGGGGACCGCTCCCAGGCGTTCCGACAACACTTGACTCAGCAGCACCGGCACCTCGCCCGAAGTCCCAAGCGAACCCAGGGATTCCAGTAAGGTCCGCACTCGGGATTGGCGCTCAGGC
>Ga0224495_10001876_pt1 | contig 14281 bp, 10 predicted proteins | sample SF_Jul11_sed_USG_FD_168128 | JGI IMG/M metagenome (GOLD analysis project Ga0224495, IMG submission 168128) | Sediment microbial communities from San Francisco Bay, California, United States - SF_Jul11_sed_USGS_4_1 | ecosystem: Environmental > Aquatic > Marine > Sediment | place: USA: California... | reverse complement strand
CGATTCGGCCCTTGCCGATGATTTCTGACAGCATCTCGCCGCCCTTGAGTGTCTTGAAGCGTGCCGGATCTTCGCCGCCTTCGCCGGTATTTGATTTCCCACCGATGCGATTCATAGCAATCGCCAATGTAGTGTGCGCCTCGGTGGAGATCGAGCCCAGAGACATCGCGCCGGTGGCAAAACGCTTGACGATTTCCTTGGCCGGCTCGACTTCCTCGAGCGGCACCCCTGCGCCGGCCGGTTTGATCAAGAATAGTCCGCGCAAGGTTTTCAACCTGGTGCCTTGCTCGTTGATGAGCCTGGCGTATTCCTTGTAAGTAGAGAAATTGTTGGTACGCGTGGCATGCTGCAATTTCGCTATGGATTCTGGTGTCCACATATGTTCTTCGCCGCGCACCCGCCATGCATATTCACCGCCTGCATCAAGAGCGTTGGCCAGCACCGGATCAGTACCGAACGCACCGTAGTGGGTGCGCACTGCTTCTTCTGCCACAATGTTCAAGCCGATGCCGCCGATCTGGGACGAAGTTCCTGCGAAATACTCCGCTACGAATTCGGCGTTCAACCCAACCGCCTCAAAAATTTGTGCCCCGCAGTAGGATTGGTAGGTTGATATCCCCATTTTGGACATCACTTTCATCAACCCTTTGTTGATTGCCTTGATGAAACGCTTCTTGGCCTCTTTCGTGTCTACCCCTGCCGGCAGATTCATCGCAGCGATGGTTTCATAAATCAGCCATGGGCATACCGCTTCCGCGCCATATCCGGCCAGCAAGGCAAAGTGGTGAACCTCGCGGGCTGAGCCGGTGTCGACTACCAAGCCCGTGCTGGTGCGCAGGCCCTTGCGCACCAGATGCAGATGCACTCTTGAACAAGCGACCAACGCCGGTATGGCCACACGCTGCGCCGACATTGCGCGATCCGACAGGATAAGCACGTTATAACCATCTGCCACCGCCTTGTTGGCTGCTGCACACAGCGCCTTTACAGCTTTCTCGCAACCTGCTGCACCTTGCTTTACCGGATAAGTGATATCGAGTATCAACGAACGGTATCTCCCTTGGGTTAGCTGATCGATATTACGCAGTTTCGCGATGTCATCATTCGACAACACCGGCTGATGCACTTCCAGGCGCATTGTCGGATTGGTTTCCTCGATACCGAACAAGTTTGGCTTAGGTCCGATGAACGAGGTAAGTGACATCACGATCTCTTCCCGTATCGGATCGATCGGTGGATTGGTTACCTGTGCGAACAGCTGCTGGAAATAATCGTAGAACGAGCGGTTCCTGTTCGACAGCACAGGCAGGGCAGCATCCGCGCCCATCGAGCCGGTAGCTTCTTCTCCGGCGTTTACCATCGGCGCAAGGATGAATTTCAGGTCTTCCTGCGAATAACCGAATGCCTGTTGTGTATCCAGCAAAGAAGCGTTGAGTTTTGACTTGGCGGAAACTGCCGGCAAGTCGCCGAGGAAGTAGCGGGATTTTTCTATCCAATTGCGATATGGTTTTGCCGTGGCAAGCTGTGTCTTTAGCTCGGCGTCATCCACGATGCGTCCGGCCTGAATGTCGATCAGGAACATCTTGCCCGGCTGCAAGCGCCATTTCTTGACGATTTTGTGCTGCGGAATTTCCAGCACGCCCATCTCGGATGCCATCAGCACTAGGTCATCGTCGGTGATCAGATAGCGCGCCGGACGCAATCCGTTGCGATCCAGTGTTGCCCCTATCATACGGCCGTCGGTGAAAGCCACAGCAGCCGGGCCATCCCAAGGCTCCATCAGTGCTGCGTGATATTCATAAAACGCGCGGCGTTCCTCGTCCATCAGCGGATTCCCTGCCCATGCTTCAGGTATCAGCAACATCATTGCATGCGGCAACGAGTAACCACCCGCGACAAGCAACTCCAGAGCATTATCGAAACAGGCCGAATCAGATTGACCCTCAACAATCAATGGCCAGAGCTTTTCCAGATCCTGACCCAGCAATTTTGACGACATTGCGGCGTGACGCGCAGCCATCCAGTTGACATTGCCACGCACGGTGTTGATCTCGCCATTGTGCGCGATCATACGGAAAGGATGCGCCAGATCCCAGGTCGGGAAAGTGTTGGTAGAAAAGCGCTGGTGAACCAGCGCCAGCGCACTAACAACACCTGTATCCTGTAAATCGAGATAATATTTGCCAACTTGGTTAGCCAACAACATGCCCTTGTAGACGATCGTACGCGATGACAGCGAGGGTATATAAAATCCGTTGCCTTGCGATCCGGACAACTTGCTTACTGAATGTTCCACCGTCTTGCGTATAACCAATAGCTTGCGTTCGAACGAATCGGCATCCGCGCAATTTGTTCCTCGCTCGATGAATACCTGACGCACCACCGGCTCGGCTTTTTTGACGCTTTCAGCCAGGCCAGAGTTGTTCACCGGCACATCCCGCCAACCCAGCAGGCGCTGTCCTTCGGCAGTGATTTTGTCTGCGACGATCTTTTCGCAGGCTGTTCTTGCCGCAACATCCCTCGGCAGAAACAGCATACCAACGGCATAACTATCGACCGTGGGCAATATTATTCCTTGTGCAGCACATTGGGCTCGCAAGAACGCGTCGGGAATCTGCAGAAGAATGCCAGCGCCATCTCCAGCAAGAGGATCAGCTCCCACCGCACCACGATGGGTAAGATTTTCCAGTATCTTCAGCCCCTGAAGCACCATGTCATGGCTTTGCCTGCCTTTAATATTGGCGACAAAACCTACTCCGCAGGCATCACGCTCCTGTCGAGGATCATACAAGCCCTGTTGCACCGGCAAAGAAGAGTTACTCAAAATATTCCCCAGTTCAAACCATACATATATAGCTCAAATCCCCGAGCCAAAAAATGGCGACACGCGTCGCCAAGTAAAATTCAGAAGCGAAAGGGCGGAAATTCTACCTTGTCTGGTGATGATGGGCAACAGCCCTTACCGGAGCAGCTTTACAGCAAAGCCTAGAGCGGCGCTTCTTCCACTGCAAATATCCGGCGATATTCGCGGATGGCGTAACGGTCTGTCATCCCGGCGATATAGTCGGCTACAGCGCGAGCGCGGTCGAGCTCCACCGAACGCTGGTATTGCGGCGGCAACAGACGATCGTCCGCCATGAATACGCCGAACAGGTCGCTGAGAATACGCTGCGACTTGGCGCTCATGCGCAGCACGCGGAAGTGGCGATAGAGACGGTTGCGCAGGAAGGTCTTCAGCTCGCGCTGTTGTTCGTCGATTGACTCGCTGTAAGCGATAATCACCGGTGCGCGGCGCACGTCTTCCAGGGAGGCAATTTTATGCGATTTGATATTGTGCTCGCTCTGACGAACCAGATCGGTCACAAGCGTATTGATCATGCGCCGTATCGTTTCATGCACTACACGCCGCTCCGACAGCTCGGGGTATGAACTTCGAACTTCGTGCAAATGCGTTGCGACCAACTGCACCGCGGCGAGTTGATCCAGCGTGATCAAACCCGAGCGCAAGCCATCATCCACGTCATGATTGTTATAGGCTATCTCGTCGGCAAGGTTGGCGATTTGTGCTTCCAACGAGGGGCGCAGACCATTAAGGAATCGTTCCCCCAACTCCCCCAATTGCCTGGCGTTCTCTGCGGAACAGTGTTTCAGAATTCCCTCGCGTGTTTCAAAACACAGATTTAGCCCATCGAATTCTGCATAGCGCTCTTCCAGCATGTCGACTACCCGCAGCGAATGCAGATTGTGCTCGAATCCGCCGTACGGCTTCATGCAGGTATTCAACGCATCCTGTCCGGCATGGCCGAACGGGGTGTGCCCCAGATCGTGGGCCAGCGATATCGCCTCGGACAAGTCTTCATTCAGGCGCAAACGCCGTGCAATGGATCTTGCGATCTGTGCCACTTCGATGCTGTGGGTAAGACGGGTGCGAAACAGATCCCCTTCGTGGTTCACAAATACCTGGGTCTTGTATTCGAGACGACGAAACGCGTTGGAATGGATGATACGGTCGCGGTCACGTTGGAATTCACTGCGCCCATCTGGTGTATCTTCTGGCACGCTGCGTCCCCGTGAATTGGCTCGGCTGACAGCGTAGGGTGCCAGCTCAGCCATGTGTGCAAGCCTGTAAGGTTTGCAACAGCAATTGTTGCGGAACGTCACTCTGAACCACCGCTCGCCCGATTTCCTTGAGCAGCACAAAACGCATCTTTCCGCCCTCCACTTTTTTATCCAACCCCATCAATTCCAGGTATTTATCGGTACCCAGATCTGGGGCGACCACTGGCAATCTGGCACGTTCAAGCAAATTGCGTATGCGCTCGGCATCGTGCGTACTGATCCAACCCATACGCTGAGACAAGTCCGCGGCCATGATGGTACCCGCAGCAACTCCCTCACCATGCAGCCAGTTACCGTAACCCATACCGGACTCGATCGCATGTCCGAAGGTGTGCCCCAGGTTCAATAACGCACGTTCCCCGCATTCACGCTCGTCGGCCTCTACTACTTCCGCCTTGTTCTGGCAACTTCGCGCTATTGCATATTGAAGCGCTTCGGTATCACGCGCCAGTAGTTTGGCGACGTTCTGTTCCAGCCATTCAAAGAATGGCAGATCGCGAATCAAACCGTACTTGATAACTTCGGAGATGCCTGCTGCCAATTCATTGTCCGGCAGGGTATTAAGTGTATCCGTATCGGCAAGTACCAATTTCGGCTGGTAGAAAGCGCCTATCATGTTCTTCCCGAGGGGGTGATTGATGCCTGTCTTTCCGCCCACCGATGAATCAACCTGCGCCAACAACGTGGTCGGAATCTGGATGAAAGGCACGCCGCGCAAATAAGTCGCAGCTGCATAGCCGGTCATGTCTCCGATCACCCCTCCGCCCAGTGCTACCAGCGGAGTGGTGCGCTCGCAGCGATTTTTCAATAGTGCGTCATAGATCAGATTCAACGTTGCGGCATTCTTGTATTCCTCACCATCTGGCAATATCACATACACGCTGCTAATAGCAACGCTTTGCAAGATCTGCTGAAGTTTTTCCAGGTATAGAGGGGCTACCGTGGAGTTGGTCACAATGGCGACACGACTGCGCGGCACATGTTGTTGCATCAACTCCGCACGGTCCAGCAATCCGCTGCCGATATGTATCGGATAACTGCGCGCTCCCAATCCTACCGTCAAAGTCTGCATGATCAATCTATCTGGCTTCCGTTTGGAAAACTGTTCTGAATTTCTCGATTTCATCGACCAGTTGCAGCATCAGATTAAGCACACTTTGCTTGCCGCTCTGGACTACGATATCAGCCACTTGTCGGTACAAGGGATCGCGCTGTTGGTACAACTCCGTCAGTTTTCCAAAAGGATCGGGAGTTTGCAGCAATGGGCGATTTCGGTCATGCCGGGTACGGTGCCACAGATCATTCACGCTCGCCCTGAGGTAGACGACGATACCGCTTTGCTTCATCAGTGCACGGTTTTTCTCCGCCAGAACCATCCCCCCGCCGGTGGCCAAGACTATGTTATCGCGCTTGACAAGATCGGATAGCACTGCTGTCTCTCTCAGACGGAATCCAGGCTCACCTTCGATATCGAATATGTGCGGGATGTTCACGCCGGTGCGTTTCTGAATTTCCTCGTCGCTGTCCGCGAAAGCCTTGTGCAGATGTCTGGCCAGCGCACGTCCCATGGTGGTTTTTCCCGACCCCATCATACCCACAAGGATCAGATTGCCGGACTGGAATTTGCGGCTAAGATCCGTATGGTCGAGCTTGCTATCGTTTTCTTTGTTGCTCAGCATATTTCCCATTGTAAACGATAAAAACAAAAACACCCGCCATGGGTACTCTTGCGGGTGCTCGGAGGCTTTTCCTCCACTTTTCCCCGGCCCGGACCAGACAGGGGGTTTGAAACTCATTCAGTTCGTTATCTCAGTGTCATCGTTTCCTTCATGATTTTTGGAGAAATGAAAATCAGCAGTTCATTCTTGTTATCAATATTGGAGGAACTCCTGAACAGGTAACCCAGTAATGGTATATCGCCCAGCAAAGGCACCTTGTTCTCACCGTTTGATAAAGTTTGGGTATACACGCCGCCAATAACCACCGTACCCCCATTCTCCACCAGCACCTGCGTTTTCACCGCATTTGTATCGATGCTGGGAACGCCGGCATACAACTGGCCAACCGAGTCCTTGTTTACGCTGATATCCATGATGACATTGTCATCCGGGGTAATTTGTGGCTTGACCTTCAAACTCAGGGTGGCTTTCTTGAATGCCACATTGGTCGCACCACTGCTGCTTGCTTGCTGGTACGGAATTTCTGTGCCGGCCTCGATCGTCGCCTCAGTCTTGTCCGAAGTAACAACTCTTGGACTGGAAATGATCTTTCCCTTGCTGTCTGTTTCCAGCGCGGTTAATTCCACTGAGAGTAATTTGCTCACCGCACTATTGAACAACAGGAAAGAAAAAGCACCTGCAGTACCGGCTGATGGCAAATTTACGTTAGGAGTGTTGGCAGGCATCGTAGTGCCAGCCAAGGGTCCTCCGACAATAGAATTGGCACCTACGTTGCCAAACAATCTTGTGCTGTTGCCTATTGAAAATGCATCATTGGAAACGTAGCCGAGCCTTACGCCCAAATTCTTGCCAAACTGGTCTGATGCCTCAACTACGCGTGCTTCTATCATAACCTGTCGCACCGGCACGTCGATCTGCGTGATCAGCTTGCGTGCTTCTTCCAGATGGGATGGGGTATCCTGGATGAAGATTGTATTCGTACGTGCGTCGACCACAGCGCTGCCGCGCTTCGAAAGAATTCGTTGATCCTTGTTTGACAGGATCGCAGCCACTGCGTCTCCGGTTTGATAACTCAACTGGTAGCTTTCGGTGCGCACCTCCTCCAAATCGGCGATCTCTTGACGGGACGACAATTCTATTTTTTCCTTGGCTGCGATTTCGTCACGAGGGGCCACCTGAATGACATTGCCATTTTTGCGCATATCCAGGCCCTTGCTCTGCAAAATAATGTCAAAAGCCTGGTCCCATGGAACATCCTTCAGACGCAAAGTAAGGTTGCCTTTGACGGTATCGCTGATCACTATGTTCAACTCGGTGAAATCCGCAATCACATTCAACGCTTCGCGAACATCTATTTTCTGGAAGTTCAAAGTCAGTTTGTCACCTGCATAACCGGCTTTGGATCCCTTAACCAACTTGTCCGGATCCTCTACTACCGGCTTTAATTCGATAATGAATTTGTTGTCGGTTTGGTAGGCGGCTTGTTCCCACAGGCCCTTAGGTTCGATTACCATGCGAACATTATCACCCAGTGCAAAGGTGTCCACACCCTGTACCGGTGTGGCAAAGTCGATCACGTCAAGTTTTCGCTGCAAATTGCGCGGCAGGCTGGTTTTGATGAAATCAACAATTAGTTTGGTTCCTTGCTGCCGAATATCTATTCCTATGCCCGGATCGGAAAGATCGACCTGGATACGGCCCTCACCATTTTTTCCGCGATGAAAATCAATATCGCGTAATGTGTGTTTTTGCGTGTCCAGACTCGCCTCTGCAAAGCGCGAAACGCTGGAGACAGCAGCACTTTCCTTCTGTCTTGTATGCAAGGTGATCAGAACATTGTTGCCATCAACCTTGGTATCATAAGTGAGCATTTTGTATAAATTGACAACCAACCGGGTGCGTCCGCCGGCTTGAACGATGTTGGCACTGCGCAAGTCACCTTCGGTGAAATCCTGGACTGATTTCCCCAATCCGTTTGCAGTATTGGGAAAATCAAACGCGATACGCGGTGGGGTATTGATGGTAAACCCTGCGGGAGGATTTGCTAGAGGCTGTGACAATTCTACCTTGATGACCGTTGCTCCGCCTCCAAGACTGCTTACTCCCAGGGCAGTAATGCTGTTCTGGGTTTCAGCGTTGACCTGGCCACTCAAGCCGCAAAATACGATGAATATTCCAAGCAATCGAGCTGCGCTGCTGATGTTTCTCATTGTCATGCTCCTGGTCATTCAAGTAATTGCAAGTTGCTCACGCGTTCTGTCCAATCGCCGGCACTATCTTGCACCATTTCCTTGATTATAATTCCTGTGTCCGTTACTTCTTTTATCAATCCAAAATTCATACCGACATAATTTCCGGCCTTGACCCGATGCAATTTGCCATCAGTTGAGCGTATCACCGCATAGCCGACTTTATTGCGATAAAGGTAACCGACCATCTTGAGATTTTCGAGCGGGAATTCCTCCAAAGCCTCCTTGGGGCGATCCATGTCTGGCTGGTTTATTCCACCGCCGGAACGCTTTTCTGGCTTGCGCGGCTTGAACGGATCGGGCAAATTTGTGTCGTTAGTGTAGGCAAAATGCTCGTAAGGCTTTACCTCTGGCGGAGGTTCTATCTTGCCGCGCATACCTGCTCCGGAATTCTTCACGAAATCGCGCAGATCCTGATACTCCTCGCCACCACAACCGGCCAGCAACAATGAAAATAAAATGAAAAATTTCAGCTTCATTATTTTCTTTTCGCCGTACTCTTAGGAGCGCTTTTCTGCCTCCGTGCCGCTAGTTCTTCTTCGTCCAGATAACGGAAAGTTTTTGCGGTTGCATCCATGATCAAACCGTCTTTGGACGGACTGATGGAGATATTATTAAGCGTTACAATGCGCGGCAACATCGCGATATCTCCGGAGAATTTTCCGAGGTCATCATAGTTTCCTGTCACCTTGATGGCGATCGGCTGCTCGGTAAAAGATCCATTCACGGTTTCCGCACCGGGCTTGAAGAGCTCGAATTGCAGCCCTCTTCCCAAACCGGCCTGGTTGATATCGGTCAGCAGCGCATCCATTTCCGATTTGTTTGGAAGTTGTTTGAGTAAAGCGCCAAAGGATTCTTGAGTTTCGGTAAGTTGTTTTTTGATCAAATCCAGGTTGATTGCCTGTTTCTTCTTGAGCAGAAAAGTCTCTTTAAGCTTTTCTTCCTCTTCTCTGACTCTGGTCAGTGTGTCCCATTGATCCTGCCAAAAGAATACAGCGCCTGCCAGAACTACCGCTACAAACATCAATACGAAGGCAATGATTTTTGCCGGCCATGGCCATGCTCCGGGAGTCTTGGGATTGAGATGCTTCAGGTCATCCAGATTCATCATGACACCTAATTCTTTGCCTTGACTGGATTTGCCGGCGATGTGGCAGCATCAGTCTTCTTGGACAAATTGAAATTCAGTTTGAATTCGCTGAGGCGGTTGCCCCCCACCGAAACTGCGTGAATCTCTATCAACAAAGGAGTGTCCAGCCAGGGAGAATCCTCGACTGCACGCATCAAAGTCGAAATGCGCGCATTCGATTGGGAATAGCCAACTACCTCGATTCTGTTCCCGGTTTGTTTCAACGACTTGAGATAAACGCCATCAGGCAAGATCCGCAACATCTGGTCCAGCAAATGTACGACATCCGAGCGGGTGCTTTGCAGGCTTTCAACTACATTCTTGCGTGCGAGCAAAGACTGCGTTTGCTCGCGTAGTTTCTTGATTTCCGCGATCTGCTTGTCCAATACGACCGTTTCTTGCTTCAAATAGGTATTGCGTCTTTCCTGATAGGATATCTGGGTGCCGATCGCCACCTGAACGAATCCCACCAATACCCCCCCCAGCACGACAGAAATAACGCTGAATGCGATAAATTGCACTTGACGTGCGTGCCGCTTTTCAGCCCGATGCGGCAATAAATTTACGCGCATCATGACGGGTCGAATCTCCGCATCGCAAGCCCACAGGCAATCATCAGCGAAGGTGCATCGGCTTGTAATTGCCTCGGCTTGATTCTGCTGGACAGGGTCATCAAGGCAAATGGGTTCGCCACCATGGTGCTCACCTGGGTTCTGGTAGCCACGGCGTCGTCAAGCCCTGGTAATGCTGCGCATCCGCCAGCCAGAACAATGTAGTCTACTTCGTTGTATTGTGATGAAGCGAAGAAAAACTGCAGTGCACGGGCTATTTCCATCACAACGTTCTCTCGAAAAGGAGTCAATATATCGCTTTCATAATTTACCGGTAACCCGCCATTTCGTTTACCAGCCTCGGCCTCGGCCGCGGACAAACCAAACGAATTCTGGATCTGCTGAGTCAATTGATCTCCGCCCACCTGTTGATCTCTGGAATATACGGACTGTCCATTTCGTAACACATTGACATTCATGACAGTTGCTCCGATGTCGACCAGAGCCACGCATTTATCCTGTGCCCCATCAGGGAGTTGCATTCGAATCTGCTCAAAAGCCATTTCGGCAGCAAAAGGCTCGACATCCATAACTACCGCTTTAAGTCCTGCTTCCTGACAAGCCGCTACTCGATCTTCGACATTCGCCTTGCGGGAAGCAGCAAGCAACACCTCCATTTCCTCGGCATTGTCAGGGGCTGGTCCTATCACCTGAAAATCCAGATTGACCTCTTCGAGGGCAAACGGTATATATTGATTGGCTTCTGATTCAACCTGATATTCAAGATCCTCTTCGCGCATGCCGGATGGTAACAAGATTTTTTTTGTAATCACTGCAGCAGCTGGAAGCGCCAGAGCAGCGTTCCTGATACGGGAACCCAGCCGTTTCAGGGCACGCTGCAATGTTTCGGAAACTGCATCAAGATTGTTTATGTTGCCATCACTTACGGCATCTTTAGGCAGCAGTTCTATCGCATATCGCTCAACTACATAACCACTTTTTTTTGGCGACTCACTCAACTCAACCAGCTTGACTGATGAAGAGCTGATATCTACACCGATCATTGGGGGCGTTGAAGCACGCAAAAAATCCAGCGGTATGTCGAAATTTACCTTAGGCATATGCAGGTTAGCGCTTTTTTTGTATAAAGTGGTTTAAATCCTAGCAATAACTCCAAAGAGTGTAAAGCCATTTTTAGGGTGTTATTTATACTCGAAGTGCCGATATAATTTCATCCACCTTACCACTGATTCCAATCTCCGGACAACTGCTCATGATCTCCCGTCGCTGGTCTTATCCCGTACTTATTACCCTAACGTTGTTAGCTTTTCCGGCAATATTGCTTGGGCTGGCTGCCATGTTGGCTTACCCGGGACTGCCTTCTTTGGAGGTACTGACAGATTATCGTCCTAAAATCCCTCTGAGAATATATAGCACTGAAGGGTCGTTGATCGGCGAATTCGGCGAGGAGCGTCGCGCACTGGTTCAAATTTCTGAAGTCCCGGAGATTATGAAACGAGCGATTCTGGCTGCCGAAGACGACAGATTCTATGAGCACGGCGGTGTGGATTACATGGGGGTATTGCGCGCAGCGATTTCCAACTTCACTTCCGGAGGGGTCAAGCAGGGAGCCAGCACCATCACCATGCAGGTCGCACGCAATTTTTTCCTTACCAGGGAAAAGACTATTTCGCGCAAGTTCAATGAAGTACTGCTCACATTCAAAATTGAGCACAGTTTGGCCAAGGATGAGATCCTGCAGCTTTACGTCAACCAAATTTTTTTGGGGCAACGCGCTTATGGTTTTGCAGCTGCAGCCCAGGTTTACTTCGGAAAACCACTAAATCAACTCACAATTGCCGAGGCAGCCATGCTGGCTGGATTGCCCAAGGCTCCCTCTCTTTACAACCCTGTGGTCAACCTGCAACGCGCCAAGGTTCGTCAACTTTACGTTTTGCGCCGCATGCACGAGTTGAATTTTATTGATGATGAGCAATTCCAATTCGCCCAGCAGCAACCTGTCGTGGTAATGCGTGGGAGTCAGGAGTATGCCGTCAAATCCGATTACCTGGCTGAAATGGTACGACAGGCAGTGTATGAAAAATACAAGGAGGACGCATACTCGCAGGGCTTAAAGGTCTACACCACTATTCGCGAAAAGGACCAACTCGCTGCTTACCAGGCAGTACGCAAGGGTGTGATCGAGTATGACCGCCGCCACGGTTATCGCGGGCCTGAGGGTTTTATCGACTTGCCCTCAGGCAGTTCAAGTGCCAGTTATAGCGCGGAGCAACTGGAAGAAGCACTACTCGATGTTACTGACGGAGACGATTTAATACCCGCTGTAGTTCTTGAGGCATCGCCCAAGCTGGTAAAAGCTTATTGCAGGGGGGGTGAAGTTGTCGAAATTACTGGTGAGCCGTTGAGCTTCGTGCAACAGGCTTTGAGCAAAAAGGTCGCCCTGAACCAGCGCATCAACGTTGGCTCGCTGATCAGACTGCAAAAGGATGAATTGGGCGTTTGGCAAATAAGCCAGCTTCCGCAGGTCGAGGCTGCTTTTGTTTCCGCAAGTCCGCGCGATGGCGCCATCTACTCGCTCGTGGGAGGTTTCGATTTCAACAACAATCAGTTTAATCACATCACCCAGGCTTGGCGCCAGCCGGGATCGAGCTTCAAGCCTTTCATATATTCCGCCGCATTGGAAAAGGGCTTCACGCCCGCCACAGTGATTAATGACGCTCCCTTGATCTTCGATGCCCAGCAGACCGGAAACGAGCCTTGGGAACCCAAAAATTACGATGGATCGTTCGAGGGTCCGATGCGTATGCGTCAGGCCTTGATAAAATCCAAAAATCTGGTTTCGATCCGCATTTTGCAGTCGATCACCCCGCAATATGCAAGGGACTACATCTCCCAATTCGGCTTCGATCCATCCAAGTATCCTGCCTACTTGACCATGGCTCTTGGGGCGGGTTCTGTAACACCAATGCAAATGCTCGAGGGATATTCCGTTTTTGCTAACGGCGGCTTTCTTGTCGAACCGTATTTCATCCAGCGCATCGAGGATGCACAAGGTAATGTCCTAAGCAAAACCACTCCGGAAATTGCCGGAACTTCTGCAAAACAGGTCATTGATGTGCGCAATGCGTATACCATGGTCAGCATGTTGCAGGATGTAGTCAAACATGGCACAGGCATTCGCGCCATGCAACTCGGACGCCAGGATCTGGCAGGAAAAACCGGAACCACCAATGATTCGATAGATGCATGGTTTTGCGGCTTTCATCCGACAATAGTCGGCATCGCCTGGATGGGCTATGATCAGCCGCGAAGCTTGGGTGACAGGGAAACCGGCGGCGGAGCGGCGTTGCCGATCTGGATGGGCTATATGGAACAATCACTCAAGGATGTCCCGGAGGCAGTTTATGCCATGCCGAGCAACATGGTCGCAGTACATATAAATGAAGAAGGTCTTCGTGACGACAACAAACCTCGGATCGAATATTTTTACCAGGAAAATGCACCACCCGAACATGCAATGCCTGCCCCAAGTGAAGAAATAAAACCTGCTGACACTATCAGGGATCAATTGCTCTGACTCACCACATGACCAAGGAACACGCACTGAAACGTGACTTGATGCGCGAGCAACTTGCGCACCAGGCCGCCAAGTTGATGGCGGAAGGTGGCATCACCGATCACGCCCACGCCAAACGCAAAGCTGCCAAGCAATTGGGTGCAAGTGATACGCAACACTTGCCAAGCAATGAGGAAATCAATATCGCATTACAAAGTTTTCGCAGTCTGTATCAAAGTAACAGTCACCCTGGCGTATTGCGGGAGCTGCGCGAAGAGGCTCTATCTAGGATGCGAATGCTGGCAGAATTCCATCCTTATCTGACCGGTTCCGTATTGGATGGGACGGCAGGGGAACATTCTGATATCAACCTGATGCTGTTCAATGATGACGAAAAGGCTGTATTGTTGTTTTTGCTTAAAAACAACATCATATTTGAGGACGGCGAATGGAAGGTCCATCTGGGCGGGCATGACGAGACAGTACCGAGTTACACACTGATCGGCAAATCAGGCGTCCAAACCCATCTCGTTCTGCTTCCGGAAAGCGCACGCTTCAGCGGAAGCAGAAAAGCCACAACACATGCTGACATTAATGCGGTAGAAGCTTTGCTAGCCACCTGATTTTAACCAGCGCGCGGCATCCAGTGCAAAATAGGTAAGAATTCCGTCAGCACCTGCACGCTTGAATGACAGCAGAGCTTCCAGAACGCACGCCTGTTCATTCAACCAGCCATTTTGCGCTGCTGCCTTGAGCATCGCATACTCCCCGCTGACCTGGTAAACAAAGGTGGGTGCTTTGAATTCATCCTTGATGCGCCGCACAATATCCAGGTAAGGCATACCTGGCTTGACCATGACCATATCGGCGCCTTCCTGCAAATCGAGACCAACTTCCCATAGCGCTTCGTCGGAGTTGCCGGGATCCATCTGGTAAGTGTATTTGTTGCCGGAACCCAGATTGCCGCTTGAACCGAC
>Ga0224495_10001875_pt1 | contig 14283 bp, 16 predicted proteins | sample SF_Jul11_sed_USG_FD_168128 | JGI IMG/M metagenome (GOLD analysis project Ga0224495, IMG submission 168128) | Sediment microbial communities from San Francisco Bay, California, United States - SF_Jul11_sed_USGS_4_1 | ecosystem: Environmental > Aquatic > Marine > Sediment | place: USA: California... | reverse complement strand
ATCATTTATTCGCACAGTCAAGATAGAAAAACCATTTTTGAGGTAATGAAATGCCAGGCCCAGGAAAGAAACCAACCAAGTTGAAAGTAGTCGCAGGAACAGTGCGGAAAGACCGCGCGCCTGTCGATACTGTCGATCTTCCTTTGGTTGTCGGTGTCCCGGACGCACCCGATTGGCTTCCTAATGCTCATTCGATAAAAGAATGGGAAAGGCTTGCCCCGATCCTGACGGCAAACAAATTACTAACCGAGGCAGGCTGTTCAATCCTTGGTCATCTGTGCGCGCTTCATGGGAAGGTGGTACAGCTTTGGGCTGCTGGCGAAGCGCCAACGGGACACATGCTGGCGCAATTGCGAAACCTAACGAATGACTTTGGACTGACACCCGTTGCCCAGGGTAAAGTAAAGCCCGCTGGCAAGGATGCCGAGGGGAACAAATTTGCATCGAATGGGAAACGTGCCGCAGGTTGATTATGTAGGTATAGCAAAGGCTTATGCCAAGGAAGCGGCACAGGTAAAGCACAAGGACAGGTTCGGCAAGTGGACACGCTTGGCTGCAAAGCGGTTTATTGCCGACATGAAGCGCGAAGGCAAGAAGGAATGCCCGTTCACGTTTGATGAATGGCATGCAGTTGATGCTTGCGACTTTATTGAGAAGCTGCCGCATGTTGAGGGTAAGTGGGAAACGCCGACGCTCACGCTCCACAGTTCAGATGTGTTTTTTATCGTGCAACTGTTCGGCTTTCGCAATCTTGCCGGGGGCAGGCGGTTCACCGTTGCGCTAAAGGCCGTAGCTAGAAAGAATGCAAAAAGTACCATAGCCGCCGCCATCGCTCTTTATTGCCAGGTGTGCGAGGACGAAGAAGGCCCGCAAGTAATTAGCGGGGCCACTACCGGCAAGCAAGCGCGGATTATATTTGGCATTGCTAAGCGCATGGTCGAGAAAACATCTGACTTGCGCGAGGCTTTCTTAATGGAGGCGTTCGCTCACGCTATCGCAAGTTATTGCAATGGTGGAACATTTATACCAATCAACGCGAAGGCCGGTACTCAGGATGGATTAAACCCTTCATGCGTTGTACTTGATGAGATTCATGCCCACAAGGACGGCGACCTGTTGAACGTGTTGCAGTCGGCGGCGGGTGCGCGGTTAAATCCGCTTTTCTTATTTACCACGACTGAGGGCTATGAGTCGCCAGGCCCTTGGGCTGAACTACGGCACTTCACAAAACAAGTTCTACAGGGAATTATTGAGGCCGATCACTTCCTTGCAGTTTATTACGCCATCGATGACGATGACGAGGATTTTGACGAGTCGGTATGGATTAAAGCAAACCCGCTGATGGAGTGCAATCCTATCTTGTTGGCGGAAATGCGTAAGCAGGCTATTGAAGCCAAGGCAATGCCTAGCAAGATGTCCGAGTTCAGGATCAAGCGGCTAAACCGGCAAAGCTCCTCGGCGCAAGGATGGATTAAGTTTGACAATTGGAAGCGTTGCTCCCGCCCAGTAGACCTTGAATGGCTGGCGCAGTTCCCATGTTATGGCGGGCTTGACCTTGCCAGCACTTCCGACCTTACCAGCTTCCGGCTTATTTGGGACGTTGAGGGCGAATACTACACATGGGGGCGGCGATGGGTTCCTGCTGATGCAGTCAAGAATCGCACAGTACGCGGGACAGTTCCATATCAGTCATGGGTAGAGTCAGGCTATTTGGAAATGACACCCGGCGAGGTTACTGATTATGATGTAATCGAGAGTGCCATTGTTGAAGCAAACGCAAAATATAATATCCAATCAATAGGATATGACGGATGGAATGCCGCGCAGATTGTACAGAAACTAGAAAACCAAGGCGTTCCGATGGAGCTATTCATCCAAGGGACAAAAAGCTATCACCCGGCCATGAAGGAATTTGAACACGCTTATATTGCGGGGAAGTTAAGCTATGGGGTTGATCCGGTTTTAACGTGGTGCGCATCAAATATCATCACACGCACAGACCAAAATTTGAACATGGCCCCTGACAAGAAGAAGTCAGCGGATAAAATAGACGACATTGTTGCCTTATTAATGGCAATCGGTGTGGCAAATAAGATAAAGGAAGAGGTTATGATTCCAGGACTTGAAATATGGTAGCCCTTCCGAAATGGTTGAAATGGGCAAAAAAGGACACTAGCAGCTTATCCCTGCGCGACCTGATTGGAAATGCCAGCAACGGAAAGGCCGGGGTTCCTGTAACTCAGCAAACCGCGTTGCAGGCCGTGACTGCTTTGGCTTGTGCGCGTGTAATCTCTGAGGGATTGGCGCAGGTTCCGCTCAAATTATACAAAGACCGAGCAGACGGCGGGGCTGACGCGCAGAAAGATGACCCGCTCTACAAGTTAGTGAACGCTACGCCGAACGATTACAGCACATCGTTTGAATGGCGTGAGACAATGGGCCTGCATTTAGTATTCGCTGGCAACTCATACTGCGCGATTGTGCGCGCTGGCGGCGTACCTGTTGAGCTGATGTCATTAAATCCAAAGGACGTTAAGCCAAAAGAGAAGGACGGCGTTCGGTATTACGAGGTTCAGGTGGCAGGCAAGGGTATTGTTCGCATCGAGTATGAGGACATGCTGCACATTCGCGGCATCTCATGGGATGGTATGGCCGGGCTTGACGGTATCTGGATGGCGCGCGACGCTATTGGCTTGGCTGTAGCAACTGAGGAGCATGGATCGAGACTGTTTGCTAATGGCGCAGAGGCGAACGGAACCCTGACCACGCCGCAAAACTTGACAGACCCTGAAATCAGGAAGGCCATGCGCGAAAGCTGGAACGAGTCACACCAAGGCGCAAGCAACACCGGAAAGATAGCTTTACTTTGGGGCGGGCTGCAATACCAGACCACAGCAATGCAAAACGATCAGGCGCAGTTTCTTGAGACTCGCATGTTTCAGGTGCAAGAGGTTTGCCGCTGGGCGCGCGTACTCCCGATCATGGTCGGACACGCTGACAAGTCGATGACCTTTGCCAGTGCTTCTGAAATGTTCCTCGCCCACGTTGTTCATACGCTTGGCCCTTGGTACGTGCGGGTAGAGCAGGCATTGGATAAGGCATTACTGACCGAAAAGCAACGCGCCGAAGGGTATTATTTCCGCTTCAACACCGCAGCATTGATGCGCGGCACACCTGACCAGCGTTCGTCCTACTTCTCGAAGGCTCTAGGCTCTGGCGGTTCGCCTGCTTGGATGACGCAAGACGAGGTTCGCGCGCTGGATGAAATGAACCCGCTGGGCGGCAAGGCTTCGATATTGGCTGGAAGTGAAGAACCGCCACCAGACACCAGCAAGGCGGAAATATCAGCCTTGAAGATGGAGTTAAAAAGTGTGCAGGTTGAGCTATCACGCCCGCATGAACCGCAGCCGATCAACGTAGATGCGCGAACAACGGTAAACAATCCAGCCGCCGCACCGATTAACATTGACGCAACCAGCACAATCCACACGCCAGAGGTTAAACAGGCTGACGTGTATGTTGACGTTGGAGGCCCGACGGTTACGATTGGACAGCCTGAGATCAAGGTAATGCCCGCAGAGGTCAATGTGAATGTGCCGAAAGCGGCCCCGCCGGTAATCAACGTGGAGCCTGCCAAGGTTGAGGTGATTATCCCAGCCCGCAAAACCACAACCGAGATCGAGCGCGACGGCAAAGGCAACATATCCCGCGCGGTACAATTGGAGATTGACGCATGAGTGATTCGCACGTTCTAGTTCCGGTAGTTATGGGCGGAGTCGGCGCGGACAAAATGGACGCAGACGAGTTCACGCGCGACGGCGAAACAATCAAGCGGCAGCGTGTAATAGCTCAAGACCCGTGGATGGAACATGCGAAGCAGGTTATATTTGCTGAGTATGGCGTGAGTGTGTCAATGGAGGCGAAGAATAAAGACCTATTGAAGTTTGGCAGGAATGCGCTTACCAATGCAACGAAGTCCACATTGATGACGCTACCCGCTGGAATAGATAATGAGACGTATGTTTCGAGCAACCTGATAAACACCATAAGCTCTAGCAGCGCGTCGGATACTTATTCAATTACGATTGAAGGCCACACAATATCAGGCGGTGTCTTTACCTTCGTTACGCAAACGCTGACCCTAACAGGGCAGACACAGAAAGCCTTAACCACAGCATTGGCTAGAGTAAGCAGGACGTACAACAACGGTTCTGTTGATTCTGTTGGGCGCATTTACATATACGAGACTGATACATCAACGGCTGGAGTGCCAACAACCGCCGCGAAGGTTCACCTGATTCAAGAGGCTGGAGTAAATAATTCAGAGAAAGCCTCAACAACTTTGTCTAATTCTGATTATTGGGTTATTACTGGGTTTTATGGAGACTGCCTAGAAAAAACCACTGCTTACGCGATAATTCATTTTGAGGTAAGGTTGGCTGGCAAGGTATTTACAAACAAAGTTGATATTGCTGCTAATACCTCATCGCCAGCACAACATGATTTTCTGCCATATATTGTTATTCCACCAAATGCTGATATACGGTTGAGGGCGAGTGCAAATGCAGCAGGCAAGGATGTTTCAGGTGGTATTCAAGGCGTACTACTGAAGGCGTAATATGCTACTCACACTCTGGCCGGTAATAATCGCGTACCAGCAAACACCCCGTCAACTGGTCACGCCTCTACTGTACGCTGACACTATCCCGACCCGCTTACCGTTCGACGCTGGAATCGAGCGCAGGCGGAAAGAGGACGAGAGTTTATTGATTATATTGATGTAGCACCAACCAGCCCGCATTTGCGGGTTTTTTTACGAGGTAAATAATTATGCAACGATCACTCTGTCCTTTAATGGAAATCAAGCTGGCCCCGCCTGCCGATGGTATTGAAACAATGAGCTTCACCGGCTACGGAGCTGCGTTCAATAACATTGACTCCTATGGTGATGTGATTGCGCCTGGAGCCTTCGCCAAGTTTCTGTCGGACGTGAACGAGCAAAAACAACCTTGGCCCGCAATGCTTTCACAGCATGGCGGCATGGGTGTTACCTCCGAGGATATGACACCTGTCGGAGTGTGGACAAGCCTGTCGGAAGATGGCGCAGGGCTGCGCGTAAGCGGGCAGTTTGCCGATACGCCGCGAGGCCGTGAGCTTTACACACTGATGAAAATGTCGCCACGTCCGGCTATCGACGGCCTGAGTATTGGATTTATAGCCAAAGCATCAACGCCGCGCAGCAAGCCGGAAGACCCGCGCCGCACCCTGACACAAATTGACCTGATGGAAATATCCCCGGTGACGTTTCCAGCAAATCGCAACGCCCGCGTAGCTAGCGTGAAGTCGTTGGAAGAATTCGGCTCATTGGCCGAAGTAGAAGATTGCCTCCGTGATGTTGGTGGATTTTCGCACAAAGAAGCAAAGACCTTAATTGCACGAATCAAGAAGTTTGGCCTTCAGGATGCTGGTCAAGATTCATCTGACATCGTTGCACTTTTAAACAGAAATATCCACAACATCAAAAGGAAATAATCATGACTGAAGAAATCAAAACACTGATTCAGGCGCAAGGTGAAGCGTTTGAAGAATTCAAAAAGACGAACGACGCGCGCTTGGCGGCTGTTGAGGGCAAAGGCGCTGACTCTGCACCCGCTGACCTGCTCGAAAAGCTGTCAATCATCAATGCTGACCTGACCGCCTACGGTAAGGATATTGCCGACATCAAGAAATCAAGCGCCCGCGCTTTGCTTTCTGGTAGCGGTGAGCCAATCAGCGAAGAAAAAGCCGCGCACAAGAAAGCGTTTGGCGAGTATCTGCGTAAAGGCACAGATAACGGCCTGCGTGAAATCGAGCAGAAAGCTATGAATATGGGTTCAGACCCTAGTGGCGGCTATCTGGTTGAGGAAGAAATGGATACGCAAATCCGCCGTGTAGCGCAAACTATCAGCGCAATGGATCGTATTTCGCGTCATGTCACAATCGGTACGGCACGCTGGGAAACTCTTGTCAAGACTGCCGGAATGTCCATGCGTCGCATTGCCGAGGGTGGCGCTGGTGGCGAGACAACTGAGCCAACCTACACGAAAATCGGTATCAATGTCTATGAAGCAGAAGTCGAGCCTTGGGTGTATAACGCAACCTTGGCAGATGCTTTCATTAACTTGGAAGCTGACCTTGCAAACGAGGCCGCTATCGGTTTTGCCGAAGGTCTAGCTGCTGAATACTTCAACGGTGCTGGCACTAACGGCGCGCGCGGTATCACGGCTTACACCAACATTATCAACAGCTCTTATGCTTGGGGCAAAGTTGGGTACATCGTTTCCGGTAAATCGGCTGCGTTCACTTCGGTTGCTCCGGCTGACGCTCTTATCAATCTGCAACACGGCCTCAAATCGCAGTATCGTCCCGGCGCTGTATACGTGATGAGCGATGCAACCTTGGCTACTGTTCGCCAGATGAAAGATTCTAGTGGTGCTTACTACTTGTGGCAGCCCGATACTACGGCTGGCTTCGGTGGTCGCCTGTTGGGTTCACCTGTTGAGATCGACGACAACTTCTCGACCATCGCGGCAAACAGCTACAGCATTGCTTATGGTGATTTCAAACAAGCCTATGCAATCGTTGACCGCGCTGGCATTTCGCTGATCCGTGATGACATCACCGCAAAAGGTACTACTAAGTTCAATTTCCGCAAGCGTTCAGGCGGTGGTATCGTGAACTACGAAGCCTTGAAGCTGATGAAATTTGCGACAAGCTAAAAAAACACGGCCCGCTTCGGCGGGTTGTTTCACATGAAACAATTTAATTTTTAGGAGGTATTATGTCTTTCGATCTGCACAACAACATACGCACCGCAGTAACGGTTAACGCCGCTGCGATTGGTGCAAATGCAACAAAAACGGGCTTGGTGGTTGACCGCCAAGGTTTTTCTGCTGTTGAGTTCGTGGTAAACTACGGCTCAGTAACCACTACCGGCACAGTTGTAGCAGTGGCTATTCTTGAAGGTGACGTAACTGGCACGATGACATCTGTAGCTGATGCTGACCTGTTGGGTACTGAAGTTCTGGCGGGCTTGGCGGCTGCAACGCCTCGCACTGCTGGCACGACCAAGGAAGTGACCAAGCGCGTCGGTTATCGTGGCCTCAAGCGTTACGTTAGCGCGAACACTGTATCGACCGGCGTTACTTCGGTTGGTGTGGTTGCTGTAACGGTAGTAATGGGCGAGCCGAACCTCGGCCCGACTGTTAACCCGTAAGTAATTGAATACGGGCGGCTGCTCACTCAGCCGTCGCCGGAACCGTAACCGGCATTTATTAACCTAGTGAGGGGAACGAACAATGAAGAACACCGGCGAACGGCAAGTTGAAACGGAACTATCTAAAATCAGGCGCGACCATACGGCCCGATACGAATTTGCAGCAAAAGTCTTACCAAAAGACAGCCTGATAATCGACCTAGCTTGTGGTATTGGCTACGGCTCAAACATCATGGCTAAGGCAGGGCATAGAGTAATCGCCATCGACCGCGACGAAGAAGCGCTGGAATTTGGCAAGAAACACTGGAAGCATAAGAACATACACTTTGCAGCCGGCGACGCGGAGAAGTTCAGCGGCGGGGAGATAGGCGAGTTTGGCGCGGCGGTGTGCTTTGAGACAGTCGAGCACATCTCCGACCCGAAGCCATTGCTCAAAACATTGCGCGCGTCTGCTGAAACCTTGCTGGTAAGCGTACCGAATGAGACCGTAATGCCATGGGCTAATGTGGACGGCAACGGCACAAAGTTTCATTTCAGGCACTACACCAAAGCACAGTTCGAGCAATTGCTGAATGAGACAGGCTGGCAAGTTGTTGAATGGTTTGGGCAGGAGGGGCCGGAATCAGAGGTCGAACCGGACAAGTTATTCGCGGTTGAAGGATGCCGGACGATCATTGCAAGCTGCATTCATGCCGATGACCAGATGTTCAGGACGATTCCTGACCATGTATCCATCCTAGGCCTTGGCCCTTCGCTCGATCAGTACACCGACAAGGTGAAGAGGTTGGGCAGCCGGCACAAGTTCTGCGATGAGACGTGGGCAATCAATATGCTCGGCGATGTGTTTCAATGTGATTATGTTTTCCACATGGATGATATACGTATCCAGGAGATACGCGCAAAGGCTTTGCCGGATAGCAACATTGCCGCGATGGTTGAGTGGATGAAAATGAGCAAGACTCCGATTATCACCAGCCGGGGCCATCCTGACTATCCAGCGATGATTGAATTCCCGCTTGAGGCTGTGCTTAATGAGCTTAGATACGGGTATTTCAATTCGACCGCTGCCTATGCTGTGGCCTATGCTATTTTTATCGGAGTGAAGAAAATCAGCTTGTTCGGGATGGATTTTACCTATCCATCGAGCCACGATGCAGAAAAGGGGCGCGGCTGCGTTGAGTTCTGGTTGGGCATAGCGGCGGCGCGTGGTATTCAACTGGCTATTGGGAATAAATCAACCCTGCTTGACTCGATCAACACCGAACAGGAACGGTTCTACGGCTACGATACATTGGAAGTAAAGCCATACCTAGACGGCGAGAACGTCAAGATTGAGTTCACCGAAGTTGAAAAATTACCAACAGCCGAAGAGATTGAGAAAAAATACTGCCACAAAAAGCATCCGAACGTAATTGTTGAGGAGAATGACGAATGAAAGAAGAAACTATCCAGCCAAAAACCAAGCACACTCATATTATGTTGAGGTCATTCAGCGCACTAAATCCTGAAAAAAAAGAATCGTTCAGTAAAGACCAGCCAGCTACCCTCTGTCCAGCACTCGCAGCCGTATGCGTTCGCAAGGGCTGGGCGCGGCTTATTGAGAGCAAATAATGCGTGTTATAACTGAGCCAACCGTCGAGCCGATCACACTGGCGGAGGTGCGCGCGCATATCGGTATAACAAGCGCAACCGATACCGCCAGCGATGCCATAATCACGCGCCGAATAACAGAGGCCCGTGAGTTTGCCGAGGACTACATGCAACGCTCTATTATTGAGCAGACGCGTGAGATTCGGCAGGATGGGTTCGACCACTTTGGCACTTACGATAACAGGATCAAGCTGCCATTCCCGAACCTGCTGACAGTCTCAAGTGTGAAATATATCGACTTGGACGGCGTAGAGCAGACCGTGACGGCTTCTGATTATGTGGTTGACACCTATCAGCATGAGGGCTTTGTGCGGCCCGTATTCGGGACGGCGTGGCCTTACCCTCGGCTTGAGCCTAACGCGGTGCGGGTTCAATATACCTGTGGCTATGACGTTAAAGCACTGGAAGACGCGAAAACAATCACGGGCGCAACGAACGCCACGCCGGGCGTATTCACTTGCGCGACTCATGGATATGTTGACGGCGATGTTCTTTTGATTACCACAACCGGCATGACCACGCCGAACGGACTGCCCTATCGGGTATATGCCAAAGCTGCCAGTACGTTTCAGCTTGCGAATTTATCAAACAACGGCGGACTATCAACTGTTGATTGGGGTACATTCGCAACAGGCACGGCGCAAAAGGTCGAGCTAAAGGTTCCGCCATTGCTGAAAGAGGGGCTATTGGCCCTTGTCGGGCACTGGATGAACAATCAAGCAACGTCCGAAAACGGTGTGAGCCTATCGCGTGTCCCGTTCGCGGTGCGTGATATTCTCGACAAATACAGCATTGTGAAATACGCATGAGCCATTCGAGGAAACAAATACGCTCGGCAATAGCAACGATACTACGGACTACTCCTACCGCTTGGCTGACTTCGGCTGTATGGGAAACCCGCATCCAGTCGAGTCGGCAGACTTGGCCGTATTTGCTGGTTTTTGCTGAGTCTGAGGACAGCACAAACTCAAATGTCAACCTTGCCGGTATTTATGATCGGGTCGTTAATGTCTCGGTAGTCGCGTTGCTGCGTCTTCCAGGTTCAGGCGATACCATCACCATTGAGGATAAAATGGACACGGTGGCCGCTGAGATCGAGACAAAGTTAAGTAAAACAACACTTACCGCAGCACTGAACAAAGTGAAGAATCTCACGCTCACTTCGACCGCTATGGATGTGATAATCGAAGAGGACGGCATTGACCATGCCGAGCTTAATATGACTTGGCAAGTAAGATATTTTACGGCAGAGGGCTTGCCGGAGGCTCTTATTTAATCGTTTCAAATTACCCGCTTCGGCGGTTTTTAATGCCCGCGCTGCGGGTTTTTTTTCGTCCGCAGTTCAACCTTGAAGGAGTAACACAATGACTATCTATACCAATTCTGGCCTTGTTATCGACATGCAAAGTGCAGTCGGCGCAGCCAAAACTCTCACTGCAATTTCTTTAGCCGCTCCCGGTGTCTTCACAGGTACGCATGATTTCGTGGCCGGTGATATTGTACTGCTCGAAGTTGAGGGAATGAAAGAGGTAAACAACAATGTCTATCAGGTGTTGAGTGTTTCCACTACCGTGTCGTTTCAACTCGAAGGCGTTGACGGTGTTACAGCTCTTGACACCTCGCTATATACCGCGTTCGTGTCCGGTACTGCTAAAAAGATTACACTTGGCACTTCTGTTGGCGGTGTATCAAATTACGCCCCAACAGGTGGCGAGGCCAAAATGGTCGATACTACAACCGTTTCAGACCTTGAGGATAAGCAAATTGTGGTCGGGTCGACCGCTCAAAGCTATGGTTTTGAAATGCAATGGGATCCAGCAGACGCGGCACAGGCAGCAATGTCCGCAGCTTTCACCGCTGGCACACCAAAAGCATTCCGCATTCGCTGGATAGATGGGCGTTTCGTGCTGTTCTACGGCACTATTGGCTTTGCAAATATGCCTGGTGGATCGACTCAAGGCGTTACAACCACACAATGTACCATCGCCCTCAAAGGCGGGATTGTGGCAGGGCTGTAAAACATGTCCAAAACTATCGCAGAACGCATCAGGGCCGCGCGCCAAACAAACGTATCAATCCCTCACAAACTTGGCGAGATCACGCTGTCATGTCACCGTCCGACTGACTTGGAAATGGCTGAGTCAGGCGGGAAGATGGCGCAGCGCGACATTCTCATCAAGTTCGTGGATGGTTGGTCGGGCGTTACCGAACTGCATCTTGTACCTGGTGGCACAACTGACCCCGTACCGTTCAGCAGTGAAGTCTTTGCCGAATGGGTCTCCGATAATACCGATGCGTGGGGGCCTATCTGCAACGCGGTTGTCGATGGGTATACCAGACACCAAGCGTCACTGGAAGAAACCGCAAAAAACTAAAGGGCTGGCTTGCTGGTAGATCATTCCCCGGCGGGTCAGCCTCCCCTCCAAACGATGCAGCTCTAGCCCTTGCAGCATGGAACTTGTGCGGCGGTGACATCTGGCCCGCACTGGAAACGCTTGTCGAGATTTACGGCATTACAGATGTTGAGCGGTTCGTGCTTCAACTTTCAATTATCCGGGACAGGAAAAAATGAGCGACGATGCTATCACGGTAACCGGCCTGAAAGAGGTACAGGAAAAATTGTATTCATATTCGCGCAAGGTTGGCGATAAGGTAATTCTCGCCTCGTTGCGAAAGGGTGCGGCTGTTGTCAGGAAAGAGATACAAAGCAATGTCCCTGTTAAAACCGGAAAGCTGAAAAGAGCATTCGCAATATCGCGCTCCAGAATACATCGAGGACGCATACCGGGCAGCATGATTGGTATTTACCTCACTATTAGGAAAGGAAAGAACGGCGCATTTTATGGCCGATTCCTGAATGACGGTTATCAAAAAGGAAAAACAACCATCCCCGGCAAGTTTTTCATTCAAAAAGCGTTTGACTCTAAAAAGTCTGCCGCTGTCGCAGTCATAATCAAAACAGCCGAGGACGGCGCTACCAAACTGGCAAAAGAAATGGGGATAGGTTAATGGCAACGGCAGACGAAATTCGCGAAAGAAAAAGAATAGTAATGGCGAAATGGCGTGCAGCAAATCCAGATAGAGATAAAGCAAACAATAAGAAATGGGGTGATTCTAATCCAGAAAAACGAAAAGAATCAGTTGCCAAATGGCGAGAAAAAAACAAGCAAAAACACCAGTTGTATCAAAAACAATATCAAGCCAACAATTTGGAAAGATACAGAATACACGCACAAAACCGTAGGTGTTTATTGCGCCTAGGAAGCCTATCACAAGGGTTGATGAGCAAGTTGATGAAGCTTCAAAAATCAAAGTGCGCTTGTTGCCGAATTAGTTTAACAAATACCAAAATTCATTTAGACCACATTATGCCGATTGCACTTGGTGGTGAACATACAGATTTTAATATTCAGTTGCTATGTCAAACGTGCAATCAGCAGAAACACGCTAAACATCCGATTGAATTCATGCAATCGAAAGGAATGCTGTTATGAGCCAAGGGATAGTAATTGACTTCAATGCGAACACAGCCAAGTTCAATCAGTCAATCAACAGGTCAAACAAAGACCTTGCCAGCTTTCAAACGAAAGCTGTAGAAGCTGGCAAACAGATTGGCAAGGCTATGGGCTTAATGTTCGTAGCCGGTGCTGCCGCGTCTGTCGCATTCGCAAAGCGTTCTATTGATTCTGCCGATGCCATGTCGAAGCTGTCACAGAGTACAGGTGTTGCAATCGAGCGCCTTTCAGGGTTAGCGTATGCTGGCAGACTGTCAGACGTAAGCGTTGAGGCGCTTGGCTCGGCCATGGTCAAATTGACCAAAGGCATGAGTGATGCCGCACAAAATACCGGCGAGGCTATCAAAGGCTATCAAGCGCTTGGTATCAGCGTTAAAGATTCAGCCGGTAATCTAAAAAACTCCGATGTAGTAATGAGCGAGGTGGCGGATAAGTTTGCGAGCATGGAAGATGGCGCGAACAAAACAGCGTTAGCCGTTGCGATATTCGGCAAGTCCGGCGCTGCGATGATTCCTATGCTCAACAGCGGGTCAAAAGGCATTAAGGAAATGACCGACGAGGCCGACAAACTTGGCTTGGTTATTGGCGACAAGGCAGGCAAGGCTTCGGAGCGGTTCAATGACAATCTAACAAGACTTGGTGCAGTCGGTGAGGGGTTTTCCAACAAAGTTACCGCCGCGATGCTGCCAGTATTGGAAAAGATGTCAAGATCGCTATTCGAAACCGCTGCCAGTGCGGGCGGGCTTGATAAAGCGGTTTTGGTAGCCGAGACAGCAATCAAGAGCATGATGACGGCCGGCGCTGGCATGGTCGGTGTATTCAAGACGTTGGGCGAGTCCCTTGGAGGTTTTGCCGCTACCGCCGCCGCTGTGTTTAGTGGAAACTTTGCCGAAGCGTTCAGAATCGCTGAGTCTACGGTAACCGACTTCGGGAAGAATATAGACGATTCGATCGGTTCAATTAATGCAATATGGAAAGCCGAGGGCGACAAGGTAGTCGCAGAATCAGAAGATACCGGCACGAAGCTGGCCGCGCCGATGATGGTGATGGCTGAAAAGACGGAAAAGTCTACAAAGAAAATGGCAAAAGTAACCGAAAAGGCTACCGATGAAATGTCTGTTTTTGCAAAACGCGCCGCCGAAAACATGCAAGACGCTCTAGCAGAGTTTCTATTTGATCCTTTCGACGGTGGAATTAAAGGAATGGTCGAAGGTTTCGCAAATGCTATGCGAAGGATGGCGGCTGAGGCAGCGGCGGCTAATATAATGGGTGCTGCAACTAGCTTCAATTGGGGGGCATTATTTGGTGGTGTAACTGGTTCAGGCGCAAATCAATCACCGGCCCCTAGCATAACATCTTTTGCCGGAGGCGGTTCTACAGGAAACGCCCCGCGCTCTGGTGGTATGGATGGACAGGGCGGCTTCATGGCTATGCTCCATCCTCAAGAGCATGTTTTCGACAAAGCTGGAGGTGGTACTGGTGGCTCAAATATCGTAATCAACACATCACCGACCTACAATATAGAAGCCGGAGCTGATCGTGCGCAAACCATCCTACTAATAAACAACGCGACAAAACAAGCCAATGCCGAGCTTGTTGACACTCTTACTAGACAAGGGGTTCTCTAATGGCATTGATTTCTTTTCCTACCACGTTGAAAGTTAGAGCGGTGACATGGGGCCAGACACGCCGGGACACCAGATATGATTCGTCTTTTGGAAGTCAATCGGTTGAGATTGCGGCCCCTGTTTGGTCGGTATCAATCGTTGCTCCACCGATGAAAGATGCCGATGCCGGGTCGTGGAAAGCGTTTCTAATGAAGCTGCGCGGCACTACCAACCAGGTTGACATGTGGGACATGAT
>Ga0224495_10001874_pt1 | contig 14284 bp, 15 predicted proteins | sample SF_Jul11_sed_USG_FD_168128 | JGI IMG/M metagenome (GOLD analysis project Ga0224495, IMG submission 168128) | Sediment microbial communities from San Francisco Bay, California, United States - SF_Jul11_sed_USGS_4_1 | ecosystem: Environmental > Aquatic > Marine > Sediment | place: USA: California... | reverse complement strand
ACGAAAAACCCTATTGACAAACATAATTTGAATAATTATACTTATCAGTATAATCTGAAATATCAGAATAATAAAAATTCCATTAGACACCGGGAAAAGTATTCCTGGTGTCTGTGAAGGCAAATGCCTGGAGGGGAATGACATGAATAAGAAAGAGAAAATGAGTTGCTTAGCAGGAAGCGGAAAAAGCTCGAGCTGCTGCAAAGTTGAATCTTTAATCAGCGTCGATGAACGGGGCCAAATGGTTCTACCGAAAGATTTAAGGGAAAAAGCCAATATCAAACCCGGGGATAAGCTTGCAGTGATTAGTTGGGAAAAGGACGGGGCTACCTGCTGCTTTACGCTGATCAAGGCCGACTCCTTGGCCGGGGGAATCCGCGATTTTCTGAGCCCCATGATGCAAGATCTTTCCAAAACCGAATCGAAATAAAGGAGGTAGAAAAATGAAAGAAGAGGAAATCAAAAAGTTCGTGCGCGATCGATATGCCCGGGCTGCCAATCAGGGATCTTCCTGCTGCCAACCGGCCTCATCATGTTGTGGAGGAGAAAGGGGAACGGATATCATCAGCAAAAGCATCGGGTACACGGACCAGGACCTAAAGGTGGTTCCGGAGGGGGCCAATTTGGGGCTTGGGTGCGGAAATCCTCTGGCCCTTACATCCCTCCGGGAAGGAGAAACTGTCCTGGACCTCGGCTCGGGGGCAGGATTCGACTGTTTCCTGGCCGCCCGGCAAGTGGGAAAAAGCGGGAAAGTAATCGGCGTAGACATGACTCCGGAAATGCTCGACAAGGCCAGAGGAAATGCCGAGAAGGGGGAATTCACGAATGTGGAATTTCGCCTGGGAGAGATAGAGAACCTCCCGGTGGCGGACAACCAGGTCGATATTGTTATTTCCAACTGCGTCATCAATCTGTCTCCGGTTAAAGAGAGGGTTTTTCAAGAGGCTTTTCGGGTGCTCAAGCCTGGGGGACGATTGATGGTATCGGATATTGTTCTCAAAAAAAAGCTTCCGGAAGAAATCAGGACTTCCGTAGCCGCCTACACCGCGTGCGTGGCCGGGGCTGAGATCCAGGAGAATTATTTGGGAGCCATCCGGAGGGCGGGGTTTCAGGAGATCCGAATTCTGGATGAGACCGTCTTTCCCACAAAGGTTTTAGTCAATGATCCGACCGCTCAGGAAATTGTGAAGAATTTAAACCTCACCCCGCAAAAGGCCAAGGAGTTGGCCCAATCTGTGGTGAGTGTGAAGGTTTCTGCCCTAAAACCGGTGTCCTGAGAAAAAAAGGGGGGAAATCCTCGCGAAAACGGATCGAAAAATAACATCGGTACTTCCTTGTTGCTTTAAAGGAGAGAGGAGTACCTCAAAATGATATTGGATTTAGCCTCGCCCATGGATGAACCCTGCATCAGGCAGTTGCTCGCGCTTTGTGGATTGCCCCATGAAGACATAACTCCTGAACATCTTGACCATTTTTGGGTGATAAAGGAAAAGGGAGAAATCCTCGGGTCAGTTGGATTGGAAATTCTTGGCCGATCGGCGCTTCTTCGCTCCTTGGCGGTTGACCCCCGGTTTCGAAAACGGGGTTTCGCTTCTGAGTTAACCAAAAAGGCCGAGGAGTACTCGGCTTCGCTCAAGATCAAAGAGCTTTTTTTGCTCACGATGACGGCAGAAAAATTTTTTCTGAGAAGGGGGTATCAAAAAACCGAAAGAAATTCGGCCCCGCCCGAGATCCAAGGGACGACGGAATTCCAAAGCTTCTGCCCAGACAGTTCCGTTTGTATGGTTAAAGTGCTGATGGTCTGAAAAAGAGATTTTATCCGGCCTCTGTTTCCTGTGCAAAGTCTGTTGAGAAAGGGAAAAGGTGAAGGGATCATTTTCTTGCAGGGGGTTTACTTATTGGAAGGGTGGCAAAGAAGCCCTTGATGCCCGGGTCTCACAAAAAGATATTGTGCCCCTCTACAATTCTTTATCAGGAATATATGACCTGTGGGGAACTTTGGCCGAATCTCGTGCGAGAAAGCGGGCAATCGAGTTGGCAGGCATAAAAGACGGGCAGAAGATCCTGGAGGTTGCCGTTGGGACGGGATTAGCTTTTTATGAGATCGTGAGAAGGAATAGAAATGGCCGGAATCTTGGGATCGATATTTCGCCAGGGATGTTGGACAAGGCAAGAAAACGGCTTGGGAAATTGTCCCAAGCGAATTACGAGTTAAAATTGGGAAATGCTTTTCATTTGTCTGCTGAGGACGAACAGTTCGATTTGCTGCTTAACAATTATATGTTTGACTTGGTTGCCTTCGAGGAAATGGATGCGATCTTGGACGAATTCAAGCGGGTCATAAAAAAAGGCGGGAGCTTGGTTCTGGTTAATATGACCAAGGGGGAAGGCTTCGGAAGTGGGGTATATGATCTAATCTTTCGTTTGTCTCCAAAATCAATTGGGGGTTGCCGAGGGGTTAAAATGTCCGATCGGTTGATGATCCGTGGATTTCAGATAGAGACAAGAGAATATCATCAGCAGCTGTTATTCCCTTCCGAAGTTATTGTGGCCCATAAATAAAATGTTCACCCGGGTGTAACCTTTCAGAGATCTTTTCCGTCTTATAGGTAAACCATGAAATAAGGAGGAAAGGTCTTATGGACGAAAAAACGTCTCTTTTGATTTGCCTGGGGGCATCTACGGCGGCAAACTGCATTCCCTGCTTTGAGCACTACCATAAAAAAGCTTCTGCGGCCGGCCTTTCTCCCGAAGAGATCCTGGAAGCCGTGGAGTTGGCCAACAAAGTCAAAAGCGGGGCCCATTTAGTCATGCGCAACAGCATCAAGACTTTTATGGGCGGCGAAACCTCACCTGCCTCATGCGGGTGCGGCCCATCCCAGCGTTCCTGCTGCGATTAAGGGTTCGGGAGGCCGAAATGGACTTATTTGCCATTCATGATCAGTATTACCATCGAGTAAGGAAATTCATCCTGGCCTCAGTAAGGAATGAATCAGTGGCCGATGACCTCATCCAGGAAACCTTTATAAAAATCCAGGAGAATTTAAACACGGTTCGGGATACGGAGAAGATCTCTTCCTGGATTTTTCGGATTGCTTACCATCTCTGCCAGGACCATTTTCGCTCTCTAAAAAAATCTTCAACCCAAGAAGAAATTCACGATGGGCTGGTAAATATTGAGGAGACTCCCATTCAGAAGAAATTAGAGCAGGGAGAAATGTCCCGTTGTGTCCAGGATAAACTCAGCCTTCTTCCAGAAGCGCAGCGAAGCATCATCATTTTTTCTGACATCACGGATTTTAGCCATCAGGAGATCGCCGATATTCTCGGGCTGACCGTGGAGAACGTTAAAGTACGGCTGCACCGGGCTCGCAAGAAGTTGAAAGCGATCCTGGAAAAAGAATGCACCTTTGAGGTGGATGAGAGAAGTGTGTTGGTATGCGAACCGGTTGACAAGAAAAAATCGGGTAAACCCTCCTCAATCCATAAGGTGTAACCTTTCCTCTGACTTTTCCGTCTTACAAAACAACAGACACTTTTTTTAGTTTATGAAACGCTGTAAAATCCCCTTTCCTTCTTCCTACTCTTTTATCCTAAGGAAGATGGCATTAGAAACACATAGGCCTCCAATTTTTGAAAGAGAGTATATATGGCTGATAGGATTCTATTCATAGGATTCCTAATATTGGTCCTCCTGATTTTAACAATCATTTTCAAGCTGGCGAGAAGGGGAATTTACATTCTGGCCAACCCCCCCCTCAATTTGATTGTTTTTCTTTTTGCGAAAATCCTGGCGTTTGTTTCCTGCCTGTTCATTCCCCTTGGAGTTTTATGGCCGGGATTGAAATGGTATTCGATACAGGGGTACCTTTCTTGGTTGGCGCCAGGATTGTTTGTCACCGGCAGTCTGCTCGCAATCACGGCCATGAAAAAACTCGGCGACGATTTGATTTTCGGTTTGCCGGAGAGGGGAATAAATCACCTTCAAACCGATGGGATTTATAAAATCAGCAGAAACCCTTTATACCTTGGGTTCTTTATGATCATCGTTTCCTCCTGGTTGAGCGTGCCCAATCCCTTCAACATTGGGGCCGGTGGCATCGCTATCGTAATTCATCATTTAATTATTTTGAAAGAAGAAAAATTCTTACTCGCTAAGAATGGCAGCGAATATTTGGCATATATGAGGAAGACGGGAAGGTATCTGTTAGGCTGATCTTAACCAAGTTAGGAGGTAAGGTATGTTGAAATGTCATAACGGGCAGACGATGACGAAAAGAGGTTCTTTGAACAAGAAGCTGGACGCAGCGGCCTGGGGGCTGTTTTTCATCTGGACAGGCATCGCTTTCCTTGCGGACGTCGGCTGGGGCGCAGGTCTCCTTGGAGTGGGCATTATCACCCTCGGAGCACAGGTAGCCCGAAGGTATTCTGGGTTGTGGTCGGATTCCTCTTTATGGTGGGCGGGATTTGGGAGTTGTTTCGGGTGCAGGTTGGATTTATGCCCATCCTATGCATCATTGCAGGGTTCGCCCTTCTGGTCTCTATATTTGTTGGCAGGGCAAGAAATTCAGAACTATCAGATAGATGCTAAGGGGCTGGTTCTGAAATAACAGGCATCGACCCAAGAGCCTCGATCAATATCAGGATCTTTAAGGAATCAGGACGTAACCTTTGCTCCAGATATTTCGTCTTATAAGCAAAGATGCACATCTCGCAGGGGAAATAATCCCCTTAAAGAAAGGAGGAAAGCAAAAATGGTTGAGGAACAAAAAAAGAACCAAGAGGGGTTTCAGAGTTTTTGCGGAGGGATGCCCTGTGGGGACATGATGCGGAAGATGCTGGAGGCCAAGAAATCCGGCCAACCTTTCAACTGCGCCGAGATGATGTCCCAGATGATGCAGAAGTGTTTTGGGTCCCGGGACAAGAAGGAAGAGACCAAAGAAAATCCCGTTCACAACCCATAGTCCAGGGCTTGAATTTCCCAATCACGTGTCGAATGTTGCGGGGCTGTTGCCTGAATCGTTTCTACAAAAATTTCCTTCAGGGCAGGAAATAATTCTAAATAATTTCAACCCAGGAAATTTAGCAAATCAAGGGAAAATACGCTGGAATTGATTTGGGCAGCAGCCCCTTGAGGCCTGCTCCTGCTCCTGAATGGCAAGGCGGCATGGAGTGGATTCCAACAAATTTGGCAACAGAGGGACAAACCCGTCCGGGAGGGGGATAGATGGTATCGAAATGTGAAAGCTGCCAGTGGCGTCTTCGTGCGGAAAAGAAGCCGGATTCGATCATCTCAAAAATCTGGCGAGGGTATACTACTTGGTGCCCGGGCTGGAAGAGATATCAGCAGGAACTGGGCAAAAGCAAGAAGGGGGATTGAAAGGGAAAAGGGGACAATCGTCCCCAATATAAAAATTAGGACCAGATCGGTATCCCTTCAGTAAAATCAAGGGCGTGGGGAGATGGGTTTAGGGGTGTGATCCCAGGGCCTTTGTCAGTCCCCTGGTTTCCTGAGTTGGTCTCTTAAATAATTGTATTCCTTTTGGCGCTCAGAACATCACTGCGATTCGAAACATTATGAGTTCTGCTATCTTCTTTCAGTTTCTGGAAGCCCAAAAAATTTTCGATATTCAAAACATATATGGAATCGGGATGCATGACTTCTTTCGGTAATCTTCAACGTCTAAGCTATGCCTTGACTCAACATAGGTAGGTGAAAGCGGTTAGTCAAAACCCTCTCTGCCTAATAAAATTCTGGCTTCCAGACATAATAAGAAGGACAACCTAAATCAATTCATTTTGGAGGAATTTTTATTTGCAAAATTCGGGGGATGCTATACTCATTTATTGATTCCGATTTGTAGTGGGCGTGGCAAAATCCGCTTTTGTTGTCCTCCCCTCGAATCAGATCTCGCCAAAATCACCTTATGGGGCACATGAACCACAGTATAAAAAGGCCGAGAAATGCTCCTTTTTATGGCCCGTTCCGGGATTTTCCTACTTTAAATCTCTCCTTGTCGCAACTTCTCTCTAATCTTTTTGGCTTTCGCGGGCATGGCCTTATGAAAGAATTCCATCTGGGCCTCAAGCCATTGAAGCTTCAGATTCACCGGTTTTTTACGGTAGGCCTCAATATCCTCTTTGGTCCTATAATATAAAAGAGGTCTCTTTTGGCTTGGCACCTCTTTTCTAATTTTCATCTCTCCACTCACCCATGATTTTTTTAAGATAGAAGATATCCGCTTGATCTTGCGGACGATTGGATTTCTCTTTCACCCGGGCCAATGCTTTTCTTGTCACAACAGAGATCCCCATTGGGCAAACTGAACCCAGATGCGGTTTTTCCGTCCTTAGAGCGGAGAAAATGGCCTGCCAGGCATTCCTCGGAAGGACCTCCGCATCTTCAGCCATCGGGCTATTCCTATCCCCGTTAACAGGACAAAGAAGAAAGCCTTTTCGGCTGGGGAGGTGTAAAGGGCCAGGTAAGAAATGGTCACAAGCGGTACCAAACCCATCTGCACAACTTCCTTGAAAAAATCGTGCCGGGCGATGAAATGGACCAGGGAGGGGGAATGCTGATAGTAGAAAGCTACCAGCATCCTTCCCAGTTTGCTCTCCATCAAAAAGATATCCCGAAATGTTCGCAGCATTCCAACATAATCTTCAAGTTCTGAACCGAGCGTCGAGAAGGAGATGAAACAATAGCTCTCATTCGTACTGGAAAAAAAACCGCCGCTGTTTCCACTCAAGAAAACCGTTTGGGCTGGGGTATCGGGATCATTGGAGGAGATGGAGAAAGTTGCACTCTTAGACCCTAGCTCGTGGGGGGAGAATACGATCTGGACGGTGCAATTTTGAGATGGGGGGAGGACTGTGCCCGTGCAATGGTCATTCTGGGTGATGAAGTCGATGACATTGGGTCCGCTAATGGTCAGCCTCTGAATAAGGACATCGGCCAACCCGGAATTCGTGATGGTCAGATTCATGGATGATGAACTCCCCACATTTACCGATCCAAAGTCAATGGAAGCGGGGGATGCGGAGATCTCGGGGCTGGGTAAAGATTCAGATTGAAGGAGAATTCCTCCCTCCCCCGCGGCAATGAAATTGTTCTTGCCATAGGCAACCGTCCACAGCGCGAACGGGGTCCCTGAATTTCTATGAGTCCACGCGGACCCGTCGGGGGAAGTCAGAATAATACCGTTATCCGCTACAACTACCAAGGTGCCGCTCCCGTGGGCGACGGCAAAGCAGAAATGATTCGTTCCTATGGGCCTCTCCGTCCAAGTGGCCCCATCGGGTGAGGTAAGGACGGCGGCCCCCACAGCCACAAAAGTGTTGTTCCCGTAGGTAATGCCCTCCAGATCCCGGGTGGTTCCGGATGCGACCACGCTCCAGGCGACTCCATCGGGAGAAGTGAGAATGGCCCCGCCAACTCCAACAGCGACGAAGGTATTGTTGCCAAAGACGACCTTTTTAAGTCCTTGATGGGTTCCTGCATTCCTTAGCGTCCAGTCTGCGCCATTGGGAGAGGTTAGGATCAGCCCCTGATCCCCCACGGCCACAAAAACATCCCTGCCGTAGGTTATACCGCTGATAAGGTCGCTTATGCCGGCATTCTGAGATATCCAGGTTACTCCATCAGAGGATGTGAGGACCGTCCCACCAGTACCCACAGCAACGAAGGTGCCACCGCCATAGACTACATCATAAATAAAATGTTTTGTTCCCGAGTTCCTCCATGTCCAGTTGGCTCCATCGCCGGAGGTATAGATCGCGCCGAATTCTCCCACGGCGAGGAAAAAGCCATTTCCGTAATAGATGCGGAGGAGACTGCCCTCTGGGAAAGGATTCCTCCCATGCCATTGATCGATCGGTTCAGCCAGACCATCCCCGACCGTGAATAAGGCCAAAAGAGCAAAGATCACCGGGAGCCAATAAGAAATTCTTTTTGATCTCATCGATGTTCGTCGCTTATCGCTGTTTACCTTTGGACTTTCTAATTTTGCTTTTTGGTGCCGAGCTGTTTTCGCAAAGGAAGGCTCGCTCCGTAGAGATAGGTACTCAGCGCGCGCAACAGGTTTTTGGAGACATCTGAAATGAGCAGGGTACCATCGGGCAGGTAGGTCAGGCCGCTCAGATACTCGACGCGAAGTTTACTGCTGTTGGCCGCCCCCTTTGCTACCTTCCATCAAGCTAGCCGCTGGTAGAATCTCAGGAACCCGGCGGCAAAGTCCCATCCATCTACGACAAAGTCGAGTACGGCCGGTATCCCTTCCCGGGTGGCTTTCAGTGCCCTTTCCAGAGCGGGGCGGATGTCTTCAGGCTTCTCAACCCTTTCCCCATAGCACTGGCTGGCCCGGGCGACCTGGACAAAATCGGGTTGAACTTTGAAGTCGGTGGAAATAAACCGATTTCCCCGCTTCCTCTGGCCAAATTTTATCCAGCCGAGGCTGAAATTATTCAAAATCAAATAGGCGACCGGCGCCTGGTGCTGCACGGCTGTGGGGAGCTCCTTCATGAACATTTGAAAAGCCCCATCCCCCGTAGGGCACACCACATTCTTATCCGGCATGGCCAGTTTGGCTCCGATGGCCGCAGAACACCCTCCCCCCATGCAGGTCTGCTCACCGGGGGCCACGCAGGAATTTATTTGTCCAACTTTATAATAGGGCCAGTAATAGGACCAGAGGTCCTGGGATCCGTTTTCGTTTACCAGAATGGTATCCTTTCCAAAGACTTCATACATTTCCCGGATGACCCGCTTCGTTTTGATAGGGACTGAATCCGTGCGGCACTCCCTCTTCACCTTGGCTTCATAGCCATCTTTCTCCTTCAGCAATTCCGAGATTCGATCATTTCCTTTCCCCTTTTTTACCCCTCCTTTTTGGAGTTCTTTGATAAGAGCCCGCAGCACTAATTTTACGTCTCCCACGACAGCCACATCGGGGATCCAGTTCCGCCCGATCTCTTCGGGGTCGATGTCCACCTGGATGTACCTGGCCCCCCTGGGAAAAAATTTCTGTTCTCCCGACTGAAAGTCTTCGTTCCTGGATCCCAGGGTCATCAGTAGATCTGATTCCCCATACACTTTTTCCCCCACCTTCGAAAAGTACAGCCCCACCAATCCAAAAGCCAGGGAATGCTCTTCTGACAGGATCCCCCTCCCGCAGGGAGTGGTCATAACCGGAAGGTTCAAAAGCTCGGCAAATTTTCTCACCTCTTCAAAGGCTCGGGAACTAATCGCGCCACCTCCAGCGACAATGACCGGCCTTCTGGCCTTCAGCAATAGGGTCGCCGCCTCCTTGATTCTTTGGGGATCTCCCGAACTTTTCAGCGGGTATTCGGCGGGCACGTATTTCTCCAAACTGGTTTCCCGGGCGCCAACATCCCGGGGAATATCCACATACACCGGTCCAGGCTTCCCATTGGTGGCTAAAGAAAAGGCTCGCCGCATCACCCAGAAAATCCGCTCCGGTTCGGTGACCCGTTCGCACCACTTGGTGATGGATTTCAGTATGGATATTTGATCCACTTCTTGAAAGGCGCCCATCCCCGCGTTGGCCCTCTTGGAACTGCAGCCAATGGCGATGACCGGAAGACAGGCGGATTGCGCTTCTAAGACCCCGGGTACCAGATGGGCAACTCCAGGACCACTGGGAGCATAACAGATTCCCGGTTTGCCCGAAACCCGGCTATAGCCCATAGCCATAAAGGGCCCCGCACTTTCCTCCCTCACCAGAACCGTCTTGATTTCCGGGACATCGTAAAGGGCATCATAAAAAAGATCTCCGCTGGGCAAACCGAACAGGTATTCGGTTTTCTCCGCCCTTAGAGCTGAAACAATGGCTTGCCAGGTATTCATCGAATGGACCTCAAGTTCGGGGGACACCATTGAAAATAGACAGCTATTATAATAGCCTTTTGTAGCATCGTCACGGCTAAAGCTTTTAAGAGATCCGCTTTTTCAATTCCATGATCCGGGCATGGGAAGTTTCGATCATAGATTTGGAGATGCGTTTCTTCTCGAAACCTTTGATCAGGGCTTCGAACATGCGCAGGAAAAGATCCGGGTCATTCCCTTCCGGGCTGTTATTGGAAGCCAGCAGAATGTCCACACCCGCCTCGACAGCCAGCAGACAGGACTCTTCCAGGCTGAACCGCTTGACAATTGCGCCCATTTGCAGGTCATCGGAAATGACCACGCCCTGGTAGCCTATCTTTTCCCTCAGGAGGATCCGCAAAATTTTCGGGGATAGGGTTATGGGAAATTTCTTGTCCCATCCAAGGTGGTAAATATGCGAAGTCATTACCGTGTCAGCTATTCCTTCCTCAATTAACCAGGAGAAGGGGTGGATTTCCTGAGGCTGGTAAAGGGACGTTACGTCGGCTACCTCGAAATGCGTGTCCTGGCCCGCGCTCCCTTTCCCCGGAAAATGTTTCAGGCAGGTCAGGATCCCCTGTTGCCGGTGGGCGAGAAGGAAGGCTTTGGCGTGCCGATAAACCCGCTTCGGGTCTGATCCGAAGGAACGGCCGTTGCGGGAAATCAGGCCCGCGGCGTTGAGGTCCAGGTCCACCACCGGGGCCAAGTTGAGGTTGATCCCGCTTAACTTGAGATCTTTGGCCATTGCTTCTGCCGCCTGGGCAGTCAAAGCCGGATCATCCTTCTCTCCGAGGGATTGGGGAGTCGGAGTCTCCAGAAATCCAGCAGCGGGTCCAAGCCGGCTCACGATCCCCCCTTCCTGGTCGACCGCTATTAGAAGAGGACCGCGGGAATATTTTTGCAACCCGGACGTAAGGGCCTGGAGCTGATCGGGAGAGATGATATTTTTCGGGCAGATCCGGGCCGCTTCATTCCGGGTCAGATCGGCCTTCTTCTGCTCATCGAGGTAACATTTTAGGTCGATGTTGTAAAGAATCACGCCGCCGAGAGAATAATTTTTTATGGCACGGACAATGGGGCATTCTTCTGCCAGCTCGGCCTCAGGGAACCCCACCATGATCATCTGAGCGGTCTTTTCCTTCAGTTCCTTGGAAATCATTTTTCCTCCTTGGGAACCCAGGCCAGAGTAGGTTGCAAGAACGGGATCATCAGCAGGGGCGCCAGGCCGATCAGGAAGGTAGCAAAGAAAAAGACCGGATAACCTAAAAAAGAGGCGGAATAGCCGCTGACGACTCCGGCCATAGACCGGCCGAGGCCGAAAAGGGTGCTGAGAAAAGCATAGTGGGTGGCACTAAATCTTTTGTCGCAGAGTTTCATCAGGAAGCTTAAGAAAGCGGAGGTGGCCAGGCCGATGGCCAGGCTTTCCAGAAGGGCCGCAAAGTAAATGGAGAAAGCCGGAGCGAAGGGAAGAGAAGCCAGCGTGTACCCCAGGCTGGCGCTGGCTTGAACCGCGCCTAAAATCCAGAGGGATTTCCCAATTCCCCAGCGGGCTGTCAAAGATCCTCCAGTCATGGCCCCGACAATACTGGCCAGGGTTCCCAGGGTGCCCACGACAAAGCCGATCTGTCCGGGAGTAAACCCCCGGTCGATCCAGAAGGGGTTGGCCATAGCCACTAACATGGCTTCACCTACTTTGAAGGTAAGGATGAAGATAACGGCCGCCAAGAAGTTCGGCCGTTGGAAAAGGAGGCGGATAGGTCCTACCCATTGCTGCCAGAGAGATGGCCGGTTGGAAACGGCTGGCCTTCCCCTGCGGAAGGCAGGGAAACTCAGAACCATCATCGCCAAAACGGCCATGATCAACGCCGTGGCGATGAAAACGAAGGACCATCCGAAGGAATCGCTCAGCATTACTAAAAGGCCACCGGCGGCGATCAGGGCTACCCGGTAAGATGCAGAACGGACCCCGTTCGCCGGTCCCAGCTCTTTTTCGTCCAAAATATCTATGGTGTAGGCGTCGGCAGCAATGTCCTGGGTAGCGGAGGCCAGACAAATACCGGCCAGAGCCAGCCAAAACATGGCTTTTTCAGTTACTGGATCAAATGCCGCCAGCACCGCGCTGCAAAGGGCGACAGCCAGCTGGGCGGGAATGATCCAGAAATATCTCCGGCCGAACCGGTCGACCAGGGGAGCCCACAGGAGTTTGAAAGACCAGGCCAATCCTAAAAGACTGAGCAGCCCGATTTCCTCCAGGGAGATTTTTTTTACCCGAAAATATACCGAGAGAGCGTTGTTGATCAGGCCGAAAGGAAGGCCCTCGGAAAAATAGAGGAGCGCCACTACGGCCATTTTGGTGCGGGTGGTAAGCAATCTTTAACCTTTATTCTTTAGTTCGCGAGTTAAAATTTTTCCAGTGGAGGATTTGGGAAGCTCGGAACGAATCTCCACCTGGCGGGGAATTTTATAGGGAGCCAGATGGGCCTTGCAATAATCGATAATCTCCCCCACGGAGGTTTGCTGCCCGGGCTTGAGAGTGATGAAGGCCTTGGGAATTTCTCCCTTCACTTCATCCGGGATGCCGATAACTGCCGCTTCGTAGACCCCCGGGTGGGTGTAGAGGACTTCCTCGATCTCCCGGGGATAGATATTATAACCGCCGGTGATAATCAAGTCTTTTTTCCGACCGACGATGTAAAAATATCCCTCTTCATCCTGCCTCGCTAAATCCCCCGTATAGACCCATCCGTCCCGGATAGATTCCCTGGTTAGCTCCGGAAGTTTCCAGTATCCTTTGGCGGCATTGGCACCTTTGAAAAGCAATTCGCCAACCTCTCCCCGGATGACTTCTTTTCCATCTTGGTCGATCAAGCGGGTCTGAACATTGGGGACGGCAAGGCCGATGGAGCCGGCTTTTCTCACCCCATGCACGGGGTTGGCCGTAACGAGGCCGGTAGACTCGGTAAGGCCGTATACTTCCAAGATTTCTGCATGAAAGCGCCTCTCCCAATTTTTTAGCAGCTCGACCGAGAGGGAAGACCCACCGGATAAACCCATCCGGATGGAAGAGATTTTGTAGGATCCTTTTTCGTAGGCGTGATAGAGGTAATTAAACATTGTGGGAACTCCGGGGAACCACGTAATGCGATAGTTGGCAAAAGCCTGGAGAACGGATTCGGCTTGAAAGCGTTCCAGGATGACCATAGTCCCGCCGGAACTCAGGCTGCCGAAAACCGGGCTGGCCAAAGCGAAGACATGCACCAGGGGTAGGACGACCAGCGTAATGTCCTCTTCCTGCAAACCATAAGCCCCAGCGATGTTCGGTCCGGAGAACGTGAAATTCCCATGGGTGAGTATGACCCCCTTGGGTTGTCCCAGAGTTCCGGAGGTGTAAAAGATAATGGCGTTGTCTTCGGAATTGAGATCCAGGGGCTGGAGAGACCTGGCCGCAGGAATCAAACGCTCCACGGTCTTGAAGATTGACGAATCCGCTCTTTCGCGGAAAATGGCCTTTTTTAGGGTTGGGACCCGGGCCTGAATCCCTTCAATTGTTTTTTGGAATTGAACGGTGGACAGTAAAAATTTAGCCTCCGAGTTGCTTAGCAGAAAGACAATTTCTCGGGGGGTATAGAGCGGGTTGATAGGAATGACCGTTCCTCCAACCTTGATGATGGAAAAATAGCAAAGCAACGCATCCAAGCTGTTGGGAAAGAGAACCGCCGCATGATCCCCCTTTTTTAAACCCAGCGACTGAAGCGAGGCCCCCAAGCGATCGGTAACCCGGTCGAATTCGCGGTAGGTAAGCGAATTACTCTTCTCCCAGAGAAAAATTTTATTGCCGAATTCTCTCGCCCGCTCCTTGATAAAATCGACAAGGTTCATCGGAAAAATTGTATCACTTCGGCAATCGGCTTCCGGGGGCGAACCTCGGGAGTCTCCGCAGGATACCCTACGGGGATCAGGTTCACGAAATCCCATCCCCCAGCAACGCCCAAGATTTGCTCGATTTCTTTCTTGGCCTGTTGGGGCCCCCCCATCCAGGTTGCACCCAAACCAAAATAATGGAGGATGAGCAAAAGGTAGGTGACGGCGGCGGCGATGCTCTGCAAGGTAGAGTTGCCAAACTGACGGTAAGAGCGGATCTCCCGGGCAACCGAATCCGACTCCCCGCGGGCTCGCAGAATCTGGTCGGCGATGCTCGAGTATTTGCTCATCAATACGGCAATACATACCGGCGCGCCGCGGAAAAAGTCAGAAGTCTTTCGCCAACGTCCTACGGTCTCACCGAACTGCCCGGCCTCGGGCCAGGAAGCCAGGAGTTCGGTCTTGGCCTTGACCGCATCAGCCATTTGGGTGATCAGACCTTTGTTGGTGACGATTAAAAACCTCCAGGACTGATGATTT
>Ga0224495_10001873_pt1 | contig 14292 bp, 12 predicted proteins | sample SF_Jul11_sed_USG_FD_168128 | JGI IMG/M metagenome (GOLD analysis project Ga0224495, IMG submission 168128) | Sediment microbial communities from San Francisco Bay, California, United States - SF_Jul11_sed_USGS_4_1 | ecosystem: Environmental > Aquatic > Marine > Sediment | place: USA: California... | reverse complement strand
TCAGGCCATCGAAGCGTTTGTGGCCGCCTATGGACCAACAGCCAAACCTTTTGTGTGGCGCAAGAGAGAAGTCAAAGGCTCTCAACTCAGAAACACTATCGTGAACTTACGCAATTAAGCACTAGCACTTATTAATTCTGGGCCTAGGCTGCACTTTTGAACGGAGTTGGTCGAGTCGGTCTGTGACAAAGCTGAACCGCTTCTTCGGCGGATAGGGGAATCGATAGGCGATCGGTTCCTCTTGCGGTGGCAAGTGGTTCATGTCCCAGTAGACATTCACCGGTGCCGAATCCGCCGCCAGGTGGAACATGGAGCGGTAGCCCAGTCCGCAGCCGGTGATGTTGAGCAGCTCGCCAAATCCGTTCTGAGAGGCCCGTTGGATCGCCCTTTGTCCGATCGACTTATATGAATAAAATTGTCCCTTCGCCCATTTATGGCCCCAGTACAGTTGTTCGACGGTCATTTTGGCCGGCTTGTACACGACATGTTCGCCGGTATAGGCCGTCCAGTTCTCCGTCAGAATTCGGCCGGCCGCTTTCAGCTCAGCAAACTGTTTCGTACCAGGGTAGGGCGTCATGATCCGCCAGAGGGCCCCGGCCAATCCCATTTTGGTTGCCCATTCAGCGGTACGCTCAAAGTCGTAGACATCCTCATGGTCCAAGCCGCAGATAAAGCCAGCATGGATATCGATCCCCTGGTCATGAATGCGCTTGATCATCTCCTCGTACAGTTTCGCGGAGTTCTGCTTTTCAACAGACTTGAGCGAATCCTGGTTGATGGATTCGATTCCCATGAACATCGCCGAACAGCCGGATTCCTTCAACGTCTTGAGTAATTCCGGATGATGGGCGACGTAGGTCGCGCTCATCTGGCTCATCCACTTCTTCCCAAGCGGTTTCATGGCCGCGCACAACTCACGCGTATAGGCCGGGTCGGACAGCAGGTCATCGTCCCAAAACATCACCATCGGTCCATTCATTTTCTCGACGAGCTTCACGACATCGGCCGGTGGCTTTTTTCGGAATCCGTACGCGCCGCCCCCCAACGCCAAATGAATCGAGCAGAACGTACAGCGGTAATTACACCCCCTGGTCGCCGTGAGCGCATCTCGGAACATGTAACCTTGCGGCAACAAATCCCAACGAGGCGGTTTCTCATCCCACTTCTCAACCATGTACGGCATACGGTACTGTTGCTGCAGTTTGCCTTTCTTGAAGTCTTCAAGCAGCCGTGGCACCGTCAGCTCGCCTTCGCCAATGACGACTGAATCGGCATGCTTCATGGCTTCCTCAGGCATAATCGATGGATGAAGGCCACCAAGTACCACTTTAGCCCCTCGCTCTCGGAAGAGCCGCGCGACCTCATAGGCACGAATGGCGACGACGGTCGTCACCGTGATGAAGACTAAATCATAGTTAGCCTCGAAGTTCAGTGGACCGACAATTTCGTCTTGGATCTCAATATCCCATTCATCCTCTGAGATGAGGGCGGCGAGGGTAGGGAGGTTAAGGTTAGGCGTACGGAACAGCTTCCAGACCGAATCCCATTTCTGATCTTCAGGATGTGGAATAATGAGACCGATCTTGTGATGCCCCATAGTATGTCCTCCTTCACCTGAGTTTAGGGTTTGCCGAGGTTATGCCCCTCATACATATCTCTCCAGCCAACAGTTACAAGACAGTCCTAGGTCAACGAAAAGGGAACTGGAGCCATCGCAACCAGAGAGATTCGTTATGGCAGGGAGAGCAAGATCGGAATCGCCCGGATCGTCAAGAGACTTCGCGTGAGCGACCAAAGGGATGAGCGTAAGGATACCGGCGAGCAAGAGTCTCATCGTGCACCCTCCGGAATGACTGCACCATAGCCTCTAAAGATGAAGAAGATCAAGAGCCTGGGGGGGGGCGCTTCGCCAAAGCTCTTGATAGATTTGCCCTCCCTCATGTAAATTTCAAACTTCATCCCTGCAGGCTATTCTGTCTCTCTGCCGCCATGGATTTCCGATCGTTTTTCCGATTGATTATTCCGTCTGATTACTATTGTCGTTCCTCTTCGCTTTCACCGTACGGGTTAGTTCACTCTGGGCCGCCATAGTGGTTTTGGTGCCGCGATCACCCTTGCCACCGCTTCATAACGCTGTGAGGACGGAAGCTACCTTGACATCGGCTTTGAGAAGGATCATCAAATACAACATTATTGAACGCTTTTGCCTGATTAGCCGGTAGATGCAACCATGGCCAGTCCGCCCGAATATTTGAACTTTGCCACGAGCGAGGGGCTGCTTGCCTATGGCGAAGCCCTGATGCGATTGCCGCGCATCGGCGACTCGGCCCTTCCGCTTCTTGCACCAGAGGATTCACACCGCCTTGAGCGGACCAGGCAGGCGACGGCAGCGGTTTTGTCATTCGTCCGCCACGCCCAGAATGGATTCGCAGATGCGATCGAGTATCTGACGGCCAGACAAGCGATTCTTGATGGTCCTTGCGGCGGCGATGCACTTGCGTTTTATGCCGCGTGGAACGGCCTCCTGGCGACCGGGGAACTCGCTCCGCTTCTTCGCGCCTCGATCGGGCGTTGTCAAAAGCCCACTGTTCGCAGGCCGGTGGCGATCGTGCCACGCTCGCAGTTGACGCCGCAGCTTGCGGCGGGACGGATCATCCTCGATCTCGGAGATGATCGTTTTTGGCTGCTGCCGCGAGATCTTTCGGAGCGGGCCCTGCTGTTCACCATGCGACATGGGGTGTCGTCGGCAGACAGCAAGACCCACCGAGTCGGATGTCGGCTCGCCAACGTCCTGGACAAGGAGAAAGGATTTCCCAAAGCCGATGCGGTCGGTATGGCCTTGGCCAAGATTATCGGTGTGGTAGGTCGACAGCTCGACTATTTGCAGGTGCAGAATTATTTGGACCCGGCGACGTTCATTCATTTCGTGAGTCGAAGTCCCAATACGACCCAGCTCTATCACCGCGTGTCGGCAGCCTTGCTGGCAGGGAGGGCGGAAGCCTCTGCGCCACAAGCGGCTGACGCGTTGGACTCCCAGGACTTCGGATGGGCGACCGGCATCGAGAAATCGGCCGAAGCAGAAGCGGCGGCCAGCGCATTCGGAGTCGACACGTCCACCGCCAAGAAGCTGCTCAAACATCCGCTCTATTGTTATCCGGCCGGCAACTCGTTCTTCGATACCTACGTGACCGTTGTGGATGGCATACACCGGCTCGCTGAATGGCGGTTGGGATCCGTCGGTTGTCTCTATACGCACAGTTCGACGTTGCGGGCCTTGGTGATTTTTCTCGACCCACGGCCTTTTGCCGAAGCCTTCACTCAGTTCGGTGAGTATAAGGAAGGGCAGGACAATGTCGTACTCCTGACCTATGAGAACGGGCAGCTCTCCGGCTATTCGACGGCGGTCGGATTGTCGCAACGTGAGCGGGCTGAACGGGATGCCTGGGTATCGGTAGAGCGCCAACGTCAGGATCGGGTCACGCTAAGGCCCCGGCAGGTGAAGAAGCTGGTGGCTCTCGTTTCGGGCGGAGACTTCGCAGGAGGCGGGGCGGCCTTGAAAGAATTACGGGTGACCGGGAACCGATTTGGTCTGGACGTCTTTTTCGTACGGCACGGCTTTCTCGGCTTGGCCAATAACTGGATCGAAAAAGTCACCGAACAGGATACGCGCATGTTGGGCAGCCGCCCGAGCAGCCCGATCGGCAGCAGTCGATTCGAAGACTTCAAGGATGAACAGGTGCAGCAGGCGGCGGTTCTGAATCTGGAACCGTACCTCCAAGACGGCGCGCTGGTCGTGCTGGGAGGAGATGGAAGCCTTCGGGGAGCGCGCGCGATGTATGAAAGGTTTGGTGTCCAGGTCGCTGGCATCCCCGGCACGATCGACAACAATATTGCCGGGACGATTTCGTTGGGGTTCCACTCGGCCCTTCGGCTTGCTGATCAGTCCATCGAATCGCTCAAAGCAACGAGCTCGGCGATGGGCAGCATCTTTTTTGTAGAACTGATGGGCGCCGGGTCGGGCCATCTGGCTTTGGCTTGCGCCTATGAAGCGAGGGCCGAAGGAGTGCTCGTGAACGAGCACCCGGACCCGGATGCGTACATTGATGGTGTGATTCTCGGAACGCTGAAACGTTCGCTGGGTGTGCCCAACAAGAGCCATTTGTTCATTGTTGCCGAGCGCACACCCCATCGACATCACTCGGACGGCGGTGTCCATGGATTGCCGGACTACGTCGCCCACGAAATTTCAAAGTGGCCGCAGATGTGCCCAGGGCCTGGTCACTATCCGCTTACTCCCGCCACGAAAGCAACGATCCTGGGGCATACACTTCGAGGGGCATCACCCACACCGGAAGACAAAGCCATCGCGCAACACCTGGCCTACGAGACGGTCAAGCGGTTGGTGGAACGGCCTGCCGATATCGTCGGCAGTATGATGGCGTATCGAGAGCCGGGGTACATCGAATCGATTCCTTTGCATGCGCTGTCCCCCAAGCCTTTCGATTGGGAAGTCTTTTCGCGCATGCACGCACGAGAGTTTCCATAGGTGAGAAGTAGCTGGTTCACCGAGTGAGCTCCCACGAGAGAGCTATCTGACTTCGTGCAGCTTCATCAGATTGGTCCCCCCCGGCTGTCCCACTTGTGTCCCGGACAGGATCACGATCTTTTCTCCAGTCCTCACCAGCCCTTCTGATTTCAATCGCCGTTCTGCCTCCTCGACTCGCGGATCGGTGTGCTCGATCTGAGGAATCGTTAAGGGGCGCACTCCCCAATACAGCGCCATCAGTTGCCTGACGGACTCAAACGGCGTGAAGGCCACAATGGGGGCGGCCGGCCGCTGCTTGGAAATCAGACGGGCGGTCGCGCCGCGCTCGCTGAACGCGACGATCGCGTTGGCGGAGATCGCTTTCGCTGCGAAAAAAGCGGCTGTGCAGACAGCTTCGGGGAAAGGCAGGTTTCCCAAATCGGTTTGGCGTTTGAGGATGACGCCAGGTTCGACTTCTCCCTCGGCCACACGAATGATGCGGTCCATCACCTGTACTGTTTCGATTGGATAAGACCCGACTGCCGTTTCGGCTGAAAGCATCACCGCATCCGTGCCGTCAAAGACGGCGTTGGCAACATCCGATGCTTCCGCTCTTGTCGGGCGTGTTGCTTGGGTCATGGACTCCAACATCTGCGTCGCGGTGATGACCAGACGACGCCGACGGTTGGCCTCCATGATGATCCGTTTTTGCAGCACTGGCACGGCCTCGGGCTCCAACTCAACACCCAAATCTCCACGCGCGATCATCACACCGTCCGCTTGTTCTAGGATCTCATCCAATGCCGTCACGGCTTCTTCCCGTTCGATCTTCGCAATGATCGGAACAGTGCGACCACACACAGCAAATAGGCTGCGAGCCATCTGAATATCCTGTGCCCCTCGAACGAATGAGAGCGCCACATAATCCACGTTGTGTTCGACGCCAAATCGAATGTCGTGTCGATCTTTGTCGGTCAACGTCGCGGCGCTGACGTTCGTACCAGGCAGATTAATACCTTTGTGGGAGGTGATCCTGCCGCCGACCACAACAGAGCACTCGACGACCTCGTCCGCAATACAATCCGCGATCAGTTCAATACGTCCGTCGTCGATCAACAGCCGGGCACCCACACGGAGATCGTGCATCAGGGATGGATACCTCACTGGAATCTCAGGAGGAGAGGCTCGTGTAGACGGTTGGGGATCAGGTTGCTCTTCGGACTCTGCAACCGCTCGCACACGTACCGTTTGACCGGGTGTCACGTCAATACCGGTCTTGGCGACGAGACCCACTCGGATCCTCGGACCTTGGAGATCTTGAATGATCGCCACCGCTGTCCCGTGCCGAGCCGCTGCCTCGCGTATGGCCGTGATGGCGGCCGCGTGCGATTCATGGGTGCCGTGCGAGAAATTTAATCGAGCCGCGTTCATTCCACTTTGGATCAGTCGGCTCAGGATGGCTGGTGAGCTGCTGGCGGGGCCGATGGTGCAGACGATCTTCGCTTTTCGCATATTCATGTGTGAGCGCCTCCACGCTGCTCATTCGAGAAAGGGAACAGAGAATATCACGGATCGATTCGCCTCGTATCGGTGTGGCTCCGGGATGATATCGACTCTGTTTCATGTCCTGTTGCGCCATCAGTTTCCTGCATTGTCCTTTCCTAATCTCGATCGACGGGTAGAATGACGCCATCCCAGGAGTGGCATCTTTGGTCATAGCGATTTCGATGCCACACGCCTCTCCTCAGTAACGAGAAGGCGGACACGATGGCAATCCCTATCTCTGTAGCATCCGACAAGGGTGGCGTTGGAAAGAGTGTGGTTACGGCCAACCTTAGACTGTGCCGGTACTCCTCATGGAGGTCACTCAGGCGTTGTGTTCACTTACTCTCTGTTCGAGCGTAGCAAGCGAGTGCCCACTGTCTGGAACCACATGTTGCGTCCCGCTCTACCAATCGCTTGATCTCCGGTGATCACGCAATATGAATTGGCTGAATGGAGGATCTCGATGTACGTAGGATTCCTAGTTTACTTCTGCCTACGCACTCGGTACCCTCTGGCGCCGACTTTATGAACTAGATTATGCCTCCGATGAAATCAAACAAGCCATGTCCCAACACACTTTACCTTCGCAAGGAGCATTCCATGGTGTATCTCTCTGCGGCTCTAATCGTATTCTTCAGCCTATTCAGTTATCAGCCGGTTAGCGCAGCCTTCATGGAACGGCCCAAGGTTGAATACTCGGCCGATTCGACTATGCAAACTGAGGAAGGCACGATTCAACAGCATGTCTATGCGACACCGACCAAGGAACGGAAGGAGATGCTGACCGGCGGAGGCGACGGGGGTATCATGATCTTCCGCTTCGACACGAAGGTGCTGTGGATCCTCATGCCGTCAGAGAAGATGTATATGGAACAATCGGTGGCCGGAAGCCGCGGCCAGCGTGATGATCCAGCTCAATGGACCTACGAACACACCGCGATGGGCGACGAAACACTGAACGGCGTCAGAGTCACAAAGTACAAGACCATCGCCACAAGCACGGACGGAAAAAAATACGGCGGCTTCTCCTGGCGCACGAAAGAAGGCATCACCCTTAAGCAGGATATGCTCTACAAGGAGGGCAATAAAAAGGAGCGGATGTTGATCGAGCTCAGCAACCTCAAGATCGGCAAACAGGACCCAACGTTGTTCGAGATTCCGGCAGGCTTCACGAAACTCGATATGGCCGGCATGATGGGCGGCATGATGGGCCGCGAAGGGATGGAACAGCGTGCCCCCAGGCCACAGACTGGAAAACCGCCGCGCACCATGCCGATTCCGGACGAGCAGCCGGAAACCCTTGAGGCCCCACCCTCTCAAGACGAGTCTTCCGACATGGAAAAGGCCACCAACTTCATGAAGGGTCTGTTCGGACAGTAGGGGAACCGGCATGCTGAGGCGGCTGCGAAGCGGATCGCTGCTGGTTGCCATAGTGATGATAGTAAGTGTTACTCGGCCCTGTGTCGCTTCCGTACAGAAAGCTGGAGCGTCCATCCCGCCGGATCGGCCGGTCGTCAAGGCAGCCGCCCTCTACATGGTCGAGCTTCAATCGGGGAAGGTCCTATTAGAAAAGAACGCGACCCGACGCCTCCCACCCGCCAGTCTTACGAAAATCATGACCGCCATGGTCGCGTTGGAAGCCGGATCTCTGGAACAGGTTGTCACAATGGATCCCCGTGCGTTGGTCAACCGATCGTCGCTGGGATTTCATTCGGGAGAACAATTCTTTCTGCGCGACCTCGTCACGGCCATGCTGGTGAACAGCGCGAACGACGCCTGTGAAGCTGTGGCCTTCCATGTCGCTGGGAGCGAAGCTCAATTCGTCGCGAAAATGAATGAACAAGCCCAAGCCCTAAAGCTGGAAGATACCCACTTCACTAACCCCTGCGGCTTCGATGCACCGGAGCATTATTCCACCGCGGTGGACCTGGCCAAACTGACGGACCATGCCCTTCAGGTGCCGGCCTTCTCCATGATGGTCCGCACCGTGACCCGTACCATCACGACCGTGGATGGGAAACGGCAGGTGTCGCTGCATAGCACGAACGAATTGCTCCTGGATCCAGACGTCACAGGGGTGAAGACCGGCTATACGGGCAAGGCCGGCCGCTGTCTGATTGCCAGCATGTTCAAAGAAGGACAGCGATTGCTGTTGGTAGGGTTGAATGTGGATGACCAATGGGAACAGGCTGCCCGTCTTCTTCGCTACGGACAGGCTGTCTTACGAGCAGCCAACGATTAGTGTTCGGTCTATTGTCGACCCACCTGGTGAAGGTAAGCGTTGCGTAGATTGTTCTGAGCGAGGGTGTAGTGATGATCCAATTGTACTGCGAGGCGGAATTCGTCGATGGCCCTGTCCCACTCGCCCTGCAGGGCATAGGCATGCCCCAAGTTGTTGTGCGGACGCGCTTTGTGCGGCGATTTCGCTACGGTGTCCGACCAGAGGGAAACCTGATCTTGATAGAGTGTATTGCGTTGGAAGGTCATCACGCACAGTCCCAAAACCATCATCAAAGCCATGTTTCGAGCGACGCTTCGAACAGGAATGGAATCCCTAAAGGTCTTGCTGAAACGGGTGAGCACAGTTGAGGCGCAAACAACAAGAGCGAGGAACAGCCCGATCGACGCGAGGTAGAAGTTGCGTTCGCTCAATAGGTCTGCTCGGGGGATCACCATCGTAGGGAGAAGCTGAAGAAAGTACCAGCCAATCCCGAATGACAACAGGGGAAGACGGCCAACCATGACGACAGCGACTGCGATCAATACGGCAATCACGAAGAGATCGACAGGTAACGGCCATTGTACCAGCGAGAGGAAGTCAGGGAGATCGTGGTCGAAACTCTGCTTCCACGGCCACAAGAACAACAGAATAGCGTAGACAAGGGCGTGGGCTTCGCTCAGCACATTCTCCCAGGGAAGCCGAAGTTGCAAGCTGAAGTGCGCAAGATAGGCATAACGTGGATGACTCCAGGCCCACCCTGCTGCGAAGACGAGAAGAATCCAGAACGGGAGATGCGATGAGAAGATTGCTTTACAAAGAGAAGGGCCCCGGAGTTTTCGGATCAGAACGTCCCAGAGCAACAACGCCATGGGAAGAGTGACGGCCGTTTCTTTTGATCCGATCGACAAAACACCGGCTGCGACGGCTCCTAACAGATAGATTCGGCGGAGGGTGCCGACATGTTGCGATTCCGACGCCTTGTTGTACAGGAAGATGGCAAGCAGGTAGAAGAACGCCATCAAGCCCGACGCCCGCCCGGAAATATAGGTGACGGTTTCGGTTTGAATGGGATGGATGAGAAACACCAATGCGGTACACAACGGCAGTTGTCTGTTCTTATCCGCAACGGCTCGCGTGAGTATCAGATAGACCAGGATCCCCGATCCCAGATGGAGCAGCAGATTCAGGATGTGATAGCCGACCGGCGAGGAACCATACAGTGTGCGATCGACCAGGAACGTCAGTGACAAGAGTGGCCGTACGATATGTCCGGCATGTTCGGCAAACGTCTCCCAGCCGGCATAGTGCGGATTGTCGAGGATGGTGGAATAATCATCGAATTGAAAATCACCGCGGAATGCTCCGGAATAGGTCACACATGTGACCAGCAGCAGTGTGAACAAAAAGCCATAAGATGTGGTTGCAAGCTTCACCGCGTGGTTATACAGCATCGTGCCTTCAGCGGAATAGGGGGGAACTTATGCACATGACAACCGTAATGGGATGCCTGCTGGCCATTTGCGCCCTGGCCTGGTTACCTGCCGATCTTCATGCGCAAGGGACAGGTGCTTGTGGATGCACCGAGCAAGACAAACTGGACGTCAAGAGTCGTATTCAGCAAACAGAGGCGGCGATGCGAGAGCTTGACCGTATGATCAAATTCTGGCAAGGGCGGGCCAACGGTTCTATGACGCTGGATGACGGCGCCACCCAACAGGACATGAGTTCCGAGGAATTTCGTTCTACAGTATTGATGGGTGAGCTAGGCTTCGTCTTCTATCCTGCCCAAATTAAGGGCTCACGAGCGTTCGGCGCCGGAACTGGTCCGACCTGTGAGGTCGAGATTGATCCGAATGCCACGGCCTGTCTCCGTGGTGCACTCCAAGACCATGAGAACGTGCACGCCAAGGCCTGCAAAGCCAACAAGAGTTTGAATCCATTCGTCGATTGGCGCAGCAGCCAGACCGTCGTGGACTATTTGAAAGAAGAGCGGGAAGGCTACCAAAAGGAAAATGAACGACTCAAACGTGAGCAAGAGATTCAAAATAAACAATGCAAACCCACCCAGCTCGATCCCAGTGCCAAGAATCAGCTGCGGCAAACTTTGGCCCAACAAGAACGTAACAATCAGTCGAACGCGCGTTTGCAAACCTATGGAACGGCGCTCCAAGGAGGAGGAAGCCGATGAGAACATCACCTTTCTATCGCTTTCGAATACTCGCCTTGTCAGCCGGTTCTATTCTGATGGTCATGCCTGCATCCGTGCCTGCGACTTCGCTGACCGGCTTTGCCCCTCCATCGGAGATGGCAACCACTTCGCCTAAAGACGCGACCGTAAAAAAGTATGTCGCTGATTGCGTGACCAAGGCGGCTAAAAACACTTCCTGTGAAACACTGCGCAAGGAAGCGATCGAAATTCTGAAAGAGGATGTACTGACCCTCGGCTCCAGTGCAAACCGGGAGTTTCTACCGACACTGTTGAAAGTAGTTAAGAGCGATGCGCCGGAGTTGCGCATTGCCGTCTTGGACGCGATCGGGATGATCGGTCCGAAGGATGGCGATGCCCCCATCCTGGCACGATTAGCCAACGACCCAGTTCCGGATGTCCGGCGGGCCGTTCGACAAACGATCTCGCGAGGAAAGGGTAGCGCCCTCAGCTTACTCAGCCAGCGAGTTATGTCATCGGAACACACAGGACTCACACCAGAGGTGCCGCCTGATACCGGTAAGTTCGCAATACCCTTAGCCCCTGATAGCACCTACCTGTTCTTTGCCAGCGATCAAAGGATTGGCCGCTTGTCTTATATCGGCAAGAAAGCAAGCAACGTCTCGGCCTTCTATAAGGGCAAGGCCAAGAAGGGCCCGTTCAAGCTCGAGGACTTTCGAGAGAGATACCGCTACCAGTTGCAAGATGAAGAAGAAGCCCTCAATCAGAATCAGGAGGCTGAGAGGAAGAAGCTGGAAACCATGAAGCAGCCTGATCCGACCAACGGGCAGGCATTCATGGAGTATATGGAAAAGATGCAGTCCGTATCGGCCGGGCAGAGCACACGGATGGTCTTCGATGCCTATCAGAAGGAATTATTCGATTCACCGGTCGTCTACGTCTTGGAAGAACGCCAGATCGGCCAGCGCAGCTATCCCACAAAGTACGTGGTGCTCTATCAAGAGCTCGCGCTCAAGAGGCCCGGATACAGGCTGGCATGGATGACCATGCCCGATAGTGCTCTCAAAACCGCTCAGGCCACTTCACTGGCGGAGGAAAAAGAAGAACTGGCGAATAAGAAAGAAGCCGAGACCCTGAAAAAGCGGCAAGAAGCCTTGGACGACCTGACGAAGAAGAAAGATGAGGCGGAAAAGAAACAGTTCAAGAAAGGTCAGCAGGATCTTGAGAAAGAGTTAGGCTTCTAAGATGTGATAATCGACCAAGATACAAGGCTATCCCATCAGAAAAGTCGGGTCTTCAACTCAAGGAAGCTGCAGCGCGATCGGAAAGGTAGCGGCATAGCCCTCGTTCGTGGCGGTGGGGCCCAGCATCAATTCATCACCACCGTGCCGGAAAATGAAATCGTGACGATTTCTCACCTTCCGTGGCCCCATCCCAGCGTAGGGCTGAACGGTGTGTGTACGATCGGTCAGTTCATCGGGAAAGTACAGTTGCGACGTAAACTCAAAGCGCTTTCCCGACACCAACGCCGTGCGAATCTTAAAGTGAATATGAACGGTCCGAATGGGATACCAACCCGGATAGATGGTCATGAAGTGAGCTTCGCCCCCTCCATCGGTCATTTGGTATCCTCGCAAGAACTTCTTGCCGACCGTGTTGAACCCAGGATCCTGGACATCTGAATACACTCCTGCCGCATCGCAGTGCCAGATATCCACCTGAGCATTCTGCAACGGCTGACAGCCCCCTCTACGAAGGTGCATGACCTGAAACGTCAGCGCGAACGGCGTACCGAGCCTGATTCGTCCATCCGCCGGATCGGAGCGAATATCCGATCGGTGCAATCGTTCATCGACAAAATAGGGTCCCTCGGTTTGCTCAGGACGGACGATGCACAGAGGCCGAGGCGTCGCGGCAATCGTTTGAGTCACCGCCAGTCTTCCACCGATCAAGTAGGCAGCACCCGTCACCCCCAGCAGGACCATCACTTCGCGACGAGAAAGAAAGTTTCCAACATGCTCATCCTTCTCTCTCATCCCATCCAGCCCTTCCTTCTGCGGCTTGCGACCTGGGAGTACATTCACTACCTTTTCCTGAGCCGGGGGTGAACGCTTGAAGGAGGTGGCGGTGGAGAGAATGGTGCTGACCTTGGAGCGAAGAACGGATAGGGGCGATAGAATCCTCCCCCTCCCCAATAGCCGCCATACGGTCCCCAAAACCCACTGTACGCGCCATAGGGATAGAACCCGCCCCACCCATAGGGCGGGTAGTAGTAACCGTAGTACGGACTCCGATCTCGCCGTCTTTGTGCCGCGATGCTGTTCCAATCGATGATATGTTTCACGTCAAGAATTGGGTACGTATAGTCGCTTTCGTCCAGTTGTCTCGTGGTCTCACCGGTCACCGTGCCGATGACAGTAACGGGCGTTCCTTCTGGCAGGCTGGCCGGGTCGAGAAATGCTTCTCGAACGGCCAGGAATCGTCCCTCGGAATGAAGACGATCTTCTGTCAGTGGCCCATCCTTCGCACTCGGCAGTTGCAAGACTTCCAGTTCGGTTCCCGCTCCCGTCCGTTTTGCCCGAATGACGGTACCTCCGATCATCACCGTTCGTCCGACGTATTCACTGGGAGCACTCTTCAAGTCGGCGAAACGTATACTTGTATCGATTTCTTTCTCCAACCAGAGAGGAACACCGAGGAGCTCCGTGTCACGCTGGACTTGATGGAGAGATTCTGCACAGGCCGAGAAGAGGAGTGCCGCACCGGCCAGGGGAGCGAGTATAGTCATGCGAGACATGGTTATTCTCCTCCCTAGAAGTGATACGACAGCCCGCCAAGGATATGCTGCGCTCGGTAATTGCCGCGGAAGCCCCCTAAGTCACCAAATGCTTGGTCAAACGTGAAGGTCGCACCCGTATACTTATATTCTCCGAAGATGGCGATTTGGGGTGTGACGAAAGCACGCAATCCAGCCAGGACATTCCACGCCACCGATGAATCGGTGTCACTTCGTACAGTTGGAGTATCGCCGATGTGGGCGATGGCGGCGCCCACCCCGGCGCCAACGTAAGGCTGGAACGTTCGGCCTGGGTATCGAGCAATAAAGTTGGCGCCAACAGTGGTCACTCTCATATGGATACCAGTCTCGGGATCAACGCTTGGAGTGCTAGGATCATCTTCGAAACTCTTAATATGAGGAGTTGTGTGAAAGACTTCGGCTTCAACCCCGTACCAACTGTGCCCGGGGAAATATCCGATCTTGCCGCCATAGGTAATTGAGTTTTGGAGATCGAAGTCTGCTAAAGGACCCGGCACTCCAGCCTGAGATCCCGTGCCTGCGATGCTGTTGATGCGATCAGCAAAGTTCACACCTCCATATCCAGCGATATACATCTCGGCAGATGCAGGAAACGGGTTATGGATCAGAGAGAGCGAAAGACCTGTGAAGGCGATACTGGCGATTGACCAGTTCTTTCGTTGCATACTCATAACTCCTTTTCGTCATCATACCAAAAGTTTGGTCCGTACATAATGTCGTCTTCACAGGATTCGGTGGTCTCACAAATGCTAGTGCATCAGAATATTCGCATTTCTCTATAGATACTCTCGATACTGTTGACTGTTGAGATATTCTCGGGACATATAGGGCTTGCTGAGAGGAAATAGGTGTGACAATCCGGTTCCAACCATTTAACTATAAGGGAGGAGAGAGGGGGCTCCGGAATTTCGGACAGTGTGATAAGTGGTAGCCTGGCTTCACCAAGGCCACTGAGCGGTGGCGAACCAAAGGAGCGAGGCGATGAAACGCACGAGACGAAATCACGGAGCAACCTT
>Ga0224495_10001872_pt1 | contig 14295 bp, 12 predicted proteins | sample SF_Jul11_sed_USG_FD_168128 | JGI IMG/M metagenome (GOLD analysis project Ga0224495, IMG submission 168128) | Sediment microbial communities from San Francisco Bay, California, United States - SF_Jul11_sed_USGS_4_1 | ecosystem: Environmental > Aquatic > Marine > Sediment | place: USA: California... | reverse complement strand
TGCAGGATTTGCTCAGCAAGAGTAAATCCTGCAGCCTCGCCTGATTGAGCAGAGGATTTTGCACTTTCGTTAAAAACCTCTATTGATTTAATTGTACTTTTTTTTCCGCTTGGAAAAAAGATAACTTCATCGCCTGTTTTAACTTTTCCACTGTCAATCGTTCCAGACACTATTCTTCGATTATCACCCATTGATGTAAATTTATAAACATCCTGAACTGACATTCTAAAAGGCAGTTCTGAAAGAGATTTATTTTTGTTTAAAAGATCCATCATCTCTAAAAGTGCGTGACCCTTGTACCATTTCATATGAACAGACTTTTGGGTAATGTTATCCCCCTGCATTCCGCTGACTGGTATATACTGCAAGGGAGAAATGCCGACTTCAGATAAAAAGCTGTTGTATTCCGCAGTGATTTTATCATAAACCTGTTCCGAGTAGTTGGCCAGATCCATTTTATTTATTAATACAACTACCTGCTTTATCCCCAGCATGGACAACATATAACCATGTCTGCGGGAATTCTCCATAATACCTTCGTGAGAATCGATTACCAGAAGAGCAGCCTCGGCGCGTGCTGCCCCTGTAATCATGTTTCTTAAAAACTCAATGTGCCCGGGCGCATCAAGAATGATATAATTTCGCTTTTTGGTTTGAAAAAATACTCTTGCCGCATCAATTGTAATTCCCTGCGCCTGTTCATCTTTTAACGCATCAAGTAAAAAAGCATACTCAAACGGACGGGAGTTTAAACGACATTGCTCCTTGACCGATTCAAGCTTTCCTGAAGGCAAAGAATTTGTATCGGCTAATAATCTGCCAATAATGGTACTTTTGCCGTGGTCCACATGACCAACGATTACAATGTTCATTTTTTCTCTTGTATGCATTAAATTTTTTCCTTTGATCTATATATGTTCAAAACGAATTTACATATATCCTTCTTTTCTTAAAGTCTCTAATCCGCCGCCTTCTTTATCCTGGGCACGGCCCGATCGTTCAGCAATATTGGCAAATTTTCCAGATCTCAACTCTTCAATGATTTCATCTACATTTGCTGCAGTCGAATCAACTGATGAAGTACAAGGATGACACCCTAATGAGCGATATCGCTTACCCTCGCCCTGGTCATAATAAAGCGATACGGTAGGAATATTTTCCTGTTTAATGTATTCCCAGATATTCAACTCTGTCCAGTCCAGAAGAGGGTGAACCCGCAAATGAGTTCCCGGAGCAAAATCGGTTTTATACTGATTCCAGAACTCAGGAGGTTGCGCTCCCACATTCCATTCACTTTCATTATCCCGTGGAGAAAAATATCGCTCTTTTGAACGGGAACCCTCCTCATCGGCCCGAACACCTACTACCACTGCAGTAAATGGAGTACGGTTTTTATCTGGTTCATACTCTCCTTTTTCATGGTTAAAGCGCAATCTTTCACCTTTTCCGCTTAATGTATCCTTGAGGGCCTGGGTTTTCAAATTTCTACAACAAGTAGTTCGATCAACATTTCCATCTGGATAGGTTTCCTTGTTTTTAAGGGCCTCTTTATTTTGTCCGACGACCATATTTAAATGCCACTCCTTTGTAAAACGGTCGCGGTATTTTATCATTTCGGGGATCTTGTATGCTGTATCCACATGAATAAGAGGAATCGGAACATGTCCAAAAAATGCTTTGCGCGCAAGCCAGACAAGAACAGTACTGTCTTTGCCAATCGACCATAACATTCCCAGATTTTTAAAGTTCGCGTACGCTTCCCTTAAGATATGTACCGAAATACTTTCTAACTCTTTTAAATGATTCATTTATTTCTCCTTTTTTCCTGCAGTAAAACCATGTTTCTACAAGCCTATTTTTTGAATTCAATCCATCTGAACAGGAATCATACAAAAAATTAAAGATTCATATTGGTGTAAACAGTTTTTAGCTGCACTCCCCCTCTCCATATTCCATAACATAAGGTTTCTCTTTTCCCCAATCATAGTTCAAATGCTCCCCTGCCTGAATCGGTCGTTTTTCAATAGTATATTCAGACAAAATTGAATTCATCTCTTCTTTGCTCATTGCGGCAATAAATTGTTGAAATGTCTCTCCTTGTTTTTGCCGATTTTCATAAACAGAAATCACATTTTCTAAAAATTCAGGAATTCTTTTGGCAAGAATTTTTTCACTGACTCTGGTTCCAATAATACCCTTGCCATCAGCACCAAGTGATCCACCAATAAAAACATTATAAGCAGGGGCCTCCTGTCCGACTGCAATACTTTTATCAGCTCTTCCTGAAAATCCTATTGTGGAAACATGATGGCGAGCGCAGGAATTTGCACAACCTGAAATATGTATCGTTGAACCATTAAATCTATCATCTTCTGATCCATACTTGCTTAATCTGGTTTGTAATACTTCTGCAAGACCTGGAGAATGAGTTATGCCTGAAGCACATGTTGCTGACCCCATGCAAGTAATCACATCAGCAATAGTATGAACTCCCATACGCACTAAATCAAGTTTTAATAATACTTTATATATATTATTGAAAATTTCCTGCTTGTTTTCACTTGTGACTTTTATTCCCTTTAATACAAGATTCTGGCTATCCATCAGGGTAAGAAACTCTCCCGTATTATCATTCCATGTTTTGTGCGCTTCAGAAAGTTCCTGCAATTTTACAGTAGTTAAATCACCATTTGGTACTTGCACAGTTATCATGTATTCATTTTCTCTTCTGGTCGGAATAACATTTTTATAAAACCAGTTAAACTTATCGGGCTGAGTCACTTTATTAAAAGGATTTGAAAAATCAAAATCTACTGCTCTTACAGACTCTGCGTACAATGCAGGAAAAGAAACTTTTTCTTCTTTGATCAAAGACATTTCTTTATTCACCAGTTCTATAAATTTTTCGTATCCCATTTTTTCAAACTGAAATTTCAAGCGCGCCTCTGCTCTTTTAGCACGATCACCATAACGGTTAAATGCACGGATAATTCCCACAACATGATAGAAGAGATCATTTAATTCCACAAATTCACTATACACTCTTGACAATACCGGAGTTGAGCCCAGTGATCCTCCGAGCATAATCTTGAATCCAGGTTTACCATCTTTCATTTTTGCAATTAACCCCATATCATTAATAGATGATACAGCCAGATCTTCCTCGCTTTCACTAACGGAGATCTTGAATTTTCTGGGTAGGTGCTGTGTCTCACTGTTTCGAAGAAAATACCGGACAAGATGCTCCACAATGGGCAATATATCAAACGCCTCAGAACGCAGCGATCCTGCAAAAGAAGAAGTAATGATATTGCGGATTGTTGCACCACTTGCCTCTCTGGTTGTAATTCCGTAATCAGCAAGTTTATCCAGAAGAGGTATCAGGTTTTCAAGCTTAACATAATAAATCTGAATATCCTGGCGGGTTGTGATATGGACAAAATTCTGTGCAAACAAATCGGTAGCTTCGATAATTCCCTGAATCATATCATAACTGAGATGACCTGCAGGAATCTTGATTCTGACCATAAAAACTTTGGGTTGTCGTTGCCCATAAATACCCTGTAAAAGGCGACGATGCTTGAACTCTTCCGGATCTATTGTTCCATTCGCATATGCCTGAACTTTCTCATTGAACTCTTTTATTTCATCAATTACAACCTGATCTTTTTTAAATTTAATTGCTGCCATTTTTTTCTCCTTGAATTTTATATTAACCTATTTATTTGCTCTATGCAAGTGAAGGCCGCACTCTTTATGGGTACTCTCTTCCCACCACCATCTGCCTGCACGAAAATCCTCTCCATCACTTACAGCTCTCGTGCAGGGTGCGCATCCGATACTGAGAAATCCTTTTTTATGCAGTGCATTCGTTGGAATATTGTTCTCACGAATATAATTCCAAAGTTCACTATCACTCCAGTTTATTAACGGGTGTACCTTTATGATATCATGATCTTCATCATACTCAATAACAGGAAGTTGTAATCTGTCTGATGATTGCTGACGTCTGATTCCCGTTACCCACAAATTCTGACCTCTTAATGCCCGTTCCAGAGGTTTGACCTTGCGTAAATAGCAGCACTCCTTGCGGTTTTCAATAGATAGAAAAAAACTTTCTGGACCTTTTTCTGAAAGTAACTTTTCAATATCAGAATGATCAGGAACATATGCCTTTATCTGGATTTTGTATTTATCAAGCGTAAGTGCATGCACCTGGTAGGTCTCTGAAAAATGTCTACCTGTATCCAGAGTAAAAATTTCAATATCTCTTTTAAAAGAAGCGATTTTATGCGTAAGTACCTGGTCTTCACTTCCAAAAGAGGTCGAAAAAAGTTTTTTATCACGAACATTCTGGCATACAAAGTCAAGAATCTCGTCACTGTTTAATTTTTCCAGAGTGTCTCTGTTTTTTAATACAAAATTTTTTTTATCTGAACTATTCATAAAACCTCACATAATACTATTTTTATAAAATAAAAATATATTTTAATTTAATGGAAAAAGGGAAAGTATTTTAGTTGCAACAACAGCAACAAGTAAAGGTTTGAATATTGACGTGAATAAATGGGCTTGAGACTTTCTTTTTTGAAATCTTCATTATTTTCTTAAACTCTCCTGTTAGAATTATTTTAACAAACTATAGTCAGGGTGGCAACAAAAATTATCTATTTTCAAAATTTATTTAAATGAGACTTTTAATATATTTAAATATATTAATATCTTGGTCACTCGTAAAACAGACTTACTTTATTTACAGCGAACATCTTTCAAAAGATTTAACTGACTCCTGATTTTGAACCAACCTGAGTTCTTATTCAGAGCCATTTCCCCATCAATAATTTATTTGACGTTATAATTCGCAAAAGATCTCTGTTAGAAGGTATGCGACTATTTACTTTTTTGTTCTACATTATATGGATGTTTTTATTTAATATTATTACCTACTCAACAGCTTTCACTACTTTAATCTTAAGCTACCTATTGCCGGACTCAAAGGGCCCCTTCATTCGAAAGTGCGTCTCTATCTGGTCCAGAATTGGTTTCGCGCTTGCACTTTCTCCGGTAGAAGTCAGAGGTCGTGAAAATCTTATTGACGAAGCCGGCCTGATAATATGCAATCATCAATCAAGCCTCGATATACTTGCATGCTCCGGATTTTTTCCAAAGGATTTTTTATTTTTTTCCAAAAAAGAAGTTTTTAACCTTCCCTTTATTGGACAATTAATGAAAAAAATGGGATACATATCTGTTGATCGAAAAAAACCCAAAAAAGCGGCCGCATCTGTTTTACAGGCACTTCAAAAAATAAAAGATAAAAATAATATAATCATATTTCCTGAAGGATCACGCAATAAAAATCCCAAAGAAATGCTTCCCCTCAAACCAGGAGCTATTTTGATGGCTCGCCAGGGAAAAGTGCCTATATTACCTGTTATTATTTATGGAACCAAACAGATTTTACCCGACATTCTGGGCTTCTACATGAAACCAACCAAGGTTATAATGCAGATTCTTCCTGCTATACTACCAGAAAATTCCATGCACCCGATCCATTGCAAAAGCATTGCAGAAGAAGACCTTATGCTCGAAAACCTCCGAGGCAAACTTTCTGAGGTATACAATAAATTAGCTGATGAGATGGAACAAAAGTAGTTACCAAAACCACTTATTCTTTATTTTCCCGGATCGTTTTCTTTTTAACTTCAGCGACTCAGTACAAAATCACCAGGACCTTGAAAAAAAACTATTGGCATTGTTGATAAAATGGAGTAGTGAAATATTTTCCGAATTCATAAATATACAAAAAAAATCTTTTGTTCATATATTTTACGATGATCAAACACACTCCAGGAAAGAGATCCGGAATATTTTTTTTCCCTTTAAAAAAATCAAATTCCATAAAAAAATTATTCTACCTGAGGAACAAATCATTCATAAAATATGTGCTGGCCATAATAAATCTTCAATTATACTTTTTAATCCCTTATCACTTGCGATCAATCTCGAATTATTCGATCTAATTGCAAAATATCCTGAAGATTGTATTATTAATAACAATGAGTACAAAACTATTTTAATAAAACTAAATTCCACTGAAAATTACAACCTTTCAAAATTAACACTTCTTGAAACCCTTCCTGGATTAGAAAAATTAAACTCTATTTCGGACACAATTTTATATTATCAGAAAAAAGATAAAACATTTGAAAAAAGATCAGGTGAACTATTAGCGATAATAAATGAATTACTGAAGTAAAACGTTACTCTTCTGTACCCGGATCAGACGAATTTTCTTCGATACTTTTTCTCGGAATCACAAATTTGTCAATTTTCCAGACCTTTTCCTCCCTCAGGAGAGTAAGTGTACCAGAGTTCTCAAACTCTATCAGAGCTTTATCACCGTTTATAGTTGTTTTCACAATTTTTTTTGTATCAAGTAATGCAACAGGAAAAAGTAAATTATCAGCATCCATACCTATAGATTCATTTGCCATCCAATACTGAACGTACTCACTAAGCGTTAATCTGGAAATATCTTTTCCCTTGATTCCCATTTTTTCAGCAATCGCATCGCGTGCCTGTTCCGGAACACTGGCAAAAGCATTACTCATCACCTGCAGATAATTTTCCATTCTCTCAATAGAGCCATGGCTCAGAAAGTGTAAAAACTGTTTTGCATCTTTATTTACATATGCCTTACTGGTTTCTTCCAATACTCTTTCCGGAGTATACTCTTTTTCTTTGTTACAAAAAGTAACAAGAAAAAATATAAGGTATACAACGGTTAAAACTCTTGATTTCACAAACCCAATTTATTTTATTTAAATAAATCAACAACTACAATTAAAAAATTATAAAAAATATTTTTTCAGTTAACTGATATCAAGCTTTCGAAATTATTCGCTGTAACTCATCCTTGTATGTAGTACCAAGTGTCCCGATATCAATCGGAGAAACTACAAAAAAATGAGTTCTATAAAGCAAATGCAAAAAGATGTTTTGCTCTGGAATTGATCCATCTGGCAGACGCAAAATATGCACAATAGGCCGCATTGGTTTTTCTGCTGATGCAGTCACAATAATACCTTTGCTTCCGTCTGATAACTCAACCAGCGACCCGACAGGGTATATAGAGTGACGATTCAGAAACTGTTTCATAAAATCAGGATCATAATTATAAATTCCTAAAGATAAAATTTCCCTCATGGCATTATAGGGAACCTTTTTGGCACGATACGATTTTTCTTCGAGCAATGCAGAATATGAGTCTGCAATCATGGCAATTCTTGCAAACTCAGAAATCTCTTTTCCTTTTAATTTTCTCGGATATCCTGATCCATCAAAGTGCTCCTGATGCTCAATGGCTACCTGGGCAATATTGGTTTTGACTTTTACCTTTTGCGTTAATAATTGATATCCTTTCAAAGGATGAGCCTGTAATTGAACCTTCTCTTCAGGGGTCAGTTTTTCACTATTGTCTCGTATTGCAGGGGGCAACAACATCATTCCTATATCCATTAAAAAAATTGAAAAAACAAGTTCAATAATTTTAGGTTGAGAAAAATCCAGAGCCTTTCCCAGCTGTGCTCCAAATACAGCTGAATACATAAGGTGCTTGTAGAGTGATTTTTCCATCTCAATATAATAAATATTCATAAAACACTCTGGATTATTATTTAGCAGAGCGGCTAATTCTTCTGCAAGATTTCTTAATATGCTTATCTGATAAGGATTTTCTGATGTAATTGTGCCATACGCTTCATTCAACGTTACCACACCCTTTTTCATAAACTCCTCTATTTCATCAAAGATGACAGAAGCTCTGATAAAAAGTTCTTTTGCTTTCAGAATCTCTTCACGCTCAATACCTTCGGGTTCATCATATGCACTTTTGGTTTTCGGTTTCGCCGGCTGACCGTCAGTTTCCAGTTCTGTGATATTCCATTTATTTAACCTCTCAAGATCCGAAGGTTTAATTGGCTCATAGGCATCTACAAATATATTTTCTTTATCGATGTAAATTGGTTTGTCGTACGCTAAACCTGCTTTTAAAATATTTACCTGAATTTTTTTCATATATCTCGTTTGAATAAAAAAACTGTTTTCATTAGAATATAAAATCCTCTAATATCAAATATCGGCTATCGGGTTATACAAACTGTACAAGTCTCAAGAAACTTTACATGACTCGATAAGCCATTGATAATATTCTTTATCCGCTTCAGAAATCTCAACTTTAAGAATCTCTGGTACTGAATAAGGGTGTTCTTTTTTAATAAAAGAGCATATTTCCGGCCAAAGATCCTCTCTACTTTTTATAAAAAGTTTATACTCAATATCCTTCTGCAGCTTGTTTTCCCAGAAATAATAAGAGGTAATGGGACCAAGAATATTTACACACGCAGCAAGCCTCAAATTTACCAGCTTCGCTGCAATCTCCTCCCCTTTATCAGTCGAATTCAGGGTCGTGATTACCAGGACCGGTTTCACTTTTAAAAGTTATTTTCCCGATTCAGATTTTGGCGCAGGCTGGGTTTTGCCGCAGTTTTCATCACCAACTCGGGCAAATTTTGTACCTGCCTGTACAATTAATTTTTCATCAAAGGGAGTTTGTAAATATATCTCAGGGTCCATTTGAAATACAAAATAACCTAAAAAATCATTATACTTGATATAAAACATTCTGGGATTCTTGTCTGATCTCTCAAAATTTGAATTAGTAATTTTAACATTGTTATAATCACAATAACTGTAATATTTCAACAACATCATTCTTAGTGCAGAAGTAATATTTTTTTCTAAAATAATATTTTTCTCCTCACTGCTTCTATATTCACCGGTATCTTTTTCATTAAGATCAATGAATTGATCTCGGATCTCACCTGAATGAATAGTTGCATAACCATTTACTAAAACAATCAATAATAACAAAATTTTACTTTTAAATAATCTGCTCATTTTTCCCTCAGCACAACGTTATAATAATATTAATCTTCTGCTTACCCACAGGATGTCAATTATTTTCCAGATGATATGACACATCACCTGTTCTTGTCTTGAATAAAAAGGTAAATAATAGACATTGCTTTCCCTGTAAGGATTTGTTTAATTGTTGACCTCTCATACTGATATGTAAAGAGAATATACTGTGAGTATTGGGCAATTTTTACTTGTTATCGCACTCTCCGCTTTTTTAACATATTTAATTATAAATTTTAAACTTAACAGATCGATTAACCAGAAAATGTATACAATTTTCATATCACAAATGAAAAAAGATATTGATGAATTTTATAAAGAAATGGAAAATTATGCTTCTATAATTGATAACAGGATTTTGCGTTTTAAAGGTCTTACAGAAAGGCACGAAGCAAGTACTGCAAAATTTTCATTAATTGAAGAACAACTGAAAAAAAATAAAAACAATAAAACTCTTGTGGAGCTCATAGGCAAACATGAAAATGAGCAGAAAATCATTGATAAAAAAATAGAAAAACTGGAACAGCGCCTGGCTGAAATCATGCAATTATTTAAAGAGATCAATAAGACGGGCAAACCAGCACAAACGGACTCACCAATTGATCAGTATGAAAAGGTATCAATAGCCAAGCAACGAACCAGACAAGTCGCAGAAAATCCAGAAATAACTCAAATCCGCTCCCATGCATCAGTAGCATTTAAACCGGAAAATAATATTATGGAGTCATTTCTTGCAGAGGAAATTCTCGATATTTTGCCAGAAAGCTCATTTAAAAAACAGAAACACTCTTTAGAAAACCGACCACTCGGCACTAAACCAGCAGAAGGCAGGAGTTTAGAAAAAAACATTCCCGGGGAAAAAACAGAGGATAATTTATTTATTAAATTAATGTCCAGAATCGGTAATTCCATTGCTCCATCAATATCAAACTCTACTATTCACGAAATCGCACCTGGCCGGTTAGATGATTCAAATAGATTCTCAAAAGAAATACAAACAAGACTACAAAAAGAAGTTGCCTTTGAAAAAACAGCTTTGCCTGTTCATAATGTTGAAAAACCAGCAATTCAACCAGAACAAAAAAAAGAACCCAAACCCGAACCGGGAGCGAAAAAAATTACACTTGAAAAGAGTGTAGATGATGAGCTGATGCAACAACTTTTTGAAGGATTGAAAGATTCCCGAAAAAGACCACATGCACTAAAAAAACTCCTGGAGTCTGGTTTCACTTTGAGCGATATCTCCGAAACCGCTGAGATTCCTTATAGTGACCTTGAACTGACAAGAAGCCTATATAAAATATAAAATGGAAAAAACAATTACACTTATTTCCCCCAGAGGGTTTTGTGCTGGTGTCACAAGGGCGATTGACACTGTTGATCAGGCACTATTGAAATATCAGACTCCACTTTACGTGCACCATGAGATTGTTCATAACACTTTTATTGTCGACAACCTGAAAAAAAAAGGGGTTATTTTTATCGACAATCTTGACGAAATGCCTGATGAACTTCCTGTAATTTTAAGTGCGCATGGCGTTCATCCTGATGTCAGAAAAAAAGCTGCAAATAAAAACCTTCATTTAGTTGATGCTACCTGTCCACTTGTTACCAAAGTTCACTCAGAGGCACTGAGATATGCCCGTGCTGGCTTTAATATTGTCTACATAGGTCACAAAAAACATGTTGAGGCCCTTGGAACCGCAGGAGAAGCGCCTGATAAAATTGTCATAGTGGAAAATGAAAAAGATATTGATAGCCTGCCATTTCCACGGGAGAGTAAAATTGCCTGCCTGACACAGACAACGTTGTCCATATTTGACACAGAACATCTGGTTAATTACCTAAAACAAAAATATTCTTCTGTCTCTACTCCATCTGCCGGAGACATCTGTTACGCTACAACGAACCGCCAAAAAGCGGTTGCAGAAATAGCAGGTAAGGTAGACATGATTCTCGTAATTGGTTCATCAAATTCCTCTAATTCAAACAGATTAAAGGAGGTTGCAATAAAACAAAATCCACGGTCATATTTAATAAATTGTGCCTCAGAGATTCAATCTGGCTGGCTAAATGACGATATTAATAGTATCGGTATAACTGCCGGAGCGAGTGCTCCGGAAATCCTGGTTACTGATGTAATTGATATTCTTAAAACTAATTATGGATTTTACAAGATTAATATGTATAATGGAGGCCATGAGGATCTCCACTTTTCATTACCTGAGAATATATAAGCTTTCTTTTTCCACCAATTTTTAACCATGAATTGCATGAAACATTTACGCATATTTACTTTTTTACCTGTCATTTTTTTACTGATATATACATTTTTTACAGCAAAAACTTATTCAGCAACAAATAATGAGAATCAAAAAATTGTCGATTCTCTAAACTTAAAAGCAAAAGCCTTTTATCATCAGAAGTTGTATGATGAATCCAATTTTATTCTTGAAAAAATCCTTGAATTTTCTCCACAAGATCCAGAAGCAAAAATTTACTATGAGCTCACCAATAAAAAGTTAATCAGTGCATTGATTTTGACCAAGCAGGCTCTCATCTTAAGCAGCAAGGGGCAATTATTATTAAGCAAGGACAGGATTGATGAAGCTTTCGAAACAGCCCCCAATAATGAAATCATCATTGATGTTCGAAATAAAATCTATCGATTATTAAATAAAACAAACCCGCTGGCACGATTAAACGACAAAGAAGAAAATGAATACAACGAAACGATGAAAAAAGCACAAAGTGACCTTGAGACAGGAAAAAACGAGACGGCCTTACAGCTTTTTGCACACGCTCTTCAAATTTCTCCACAATCCCCGGAAGCAATAAAAGGATATAATCTTGCGCGCATACGCTCTCAGGAAAAGAATTTTGCAGATAAAACAGAAAAATTGCTGCAGCAGGGTGAAGCTTTATTTAAAGCAAAAAACTACCAGGGTGCTAAGAATATTTACGATGAAGTTCTTGTATATGATCCCGCAAACAATGAAGCCCAGAAAAAAAGAAATGAACTTACCCTTTTAATAGAAAAGATTTCCGCGGTTGCAGAAAAAGAACAAATGGCAGGAGATCTACTTGCCAGCGGAAACAAACTTGTTGCTGAAAACAATTTTTCTGATGCAATTGAAAAGTTTCAAATGGGTAAAGGTCTCTTACCGGATTATACAAAATGGGATTCTTTAATAGATAATACCCAGAGAAAACAGAAAGAACTAGAAGAGAAAAATTTTCAATCCAAGCTGGATACTCTTGAAAAAAGCTATCAGAAAGCTCTTTTTAACCTCGCCGCAGAAAATTACACTATAGCTATAAGTGAACTTGAAAAAGTTGTTCAAATTTCCAGAGAGTTTAAACAAAAGCAAACAGAAATTCAGGCTGTAGAACTACTTCAAAAAGCGCGTGATAATTTAAGAAAAGAAGAGGAAGAGGTAGTTACCGAATATTCGCCCTATTATAATATGATATCCAATCTGAAAATATTGGGAAAAAATGCATATGACCAGAAAGAGTATGCAATTGCAAAAGAATATTTTGCATCGATACTTGAACTGTTCCCTAAAAACAGAATCGCCACAATCTACTTTTTAAAATGCAATATCGAAATTACGCCTGAAATTAAGAATGAAGTAATAAGCGAATTCATTACACAAATTGAAAGCAACATTGATAAAAACCAGGATGAAGCACGTCGTCTTCTGAAAATTTCTCTGGAAATTGAACCAGATAATTCCCGCTTGAAAGAATTTTCGGGAAAACTGGAAGCAAAAACAATTTTCAAGAAAAACTCATCTGTTTCTGCTGCTCAAGTGAACCAATGGTATAAAGAGGCCCTTGACGCATCACAACAAAACCCTGAAACTTCCATAACATTACTGGAGAAGATAATTCAAGCTGACCCTACTTATGTCAAAGCAAGAACCTTGATGGCGCAATTAGAAGGAAGACTTTCTAAAAACCAATGGACCGCAAAAACAAACACAGTTAATGCTGAAGCACAACAATTATACTCGGAAGGAATTCTACACTATAACCAGGGGCGCATAGAAAAGGCAAAAAAATCATTTGAAGATGCATTACGAATAGAGCCTGGTTATACAAAAGCAAAAGTAGCTCTTGAAAAATGCAAGTCTTATCTGATGTAAGAGGGCATTATTTTTTTAATGACTCCAGCTCTTTTATATAAGATGATTCCGGATATATTTCCAGAAGCTTGTTCTTGTAGGTAGTAAACTCTTTTTCCTGGTCAGCAAGAAAGAAAGTTTTTGCAGCATAAAACAATGCTTTTTCATGCAATTCACTGTTTGCAGAATAAAGATAGACTATTTTAGTATACTCACGCGCCGCTTTTAAATAATCATTTCTGGAAAAATAAATTTGTCCAAGATAAAAAAGCGACCACGAAGAGTAAAACTCATCGGATCGTTCTGAAACCTGCCGAAAAAAATCAAGAGCGGAATCCATGCGCGATGTTTGATAGTAACACAATGCTGTATAATATCGAGCCGGTAACTGGTGTGATTTAATATTGAACAAAGGCTTCAATTTTTCAATGGCTTTTTCGTATTCTTCTTTTGTTATTAAAACCCTTGCTTCCATTATTATGATTTCAGCTGTCAATGATTCACTATTACGTTTAATTACCTGCTGGCTCTCCAGAAATTCCAGTGCTGTAGTTAAACGATTCATTATAGTATACAACTTTACGACCTCCTGAATAATTCTCAATCGGTAGGGATCGGACTCTTCCAGGTTAGAATCCAGAAGAGCAAGGGCAATGGCGAGAGACTGCTCATAGTCATGACTCTCTGAATAGAGGGCTACCCGTTTTAAACCTATTTCAATCTGTTCATCAGCAATAGTCGTTTCTGTTAACATTCTTCCGTAGATTTCATCTGCTTTCTTGATTTGACCATGCATCCGGTAATAATCCCCAAGATCTCTCAACATCTCAGATAAATAAAGTGACTCCTTCTTACGGGATTTCAAATCATTATAAACAGATAATACTTCCTGTGGATTATTGTTTTTTATATATGCGGAAGCAAGAACATAATAACTCTCTTCTACAGAAACAGAATCTGGAAATTCTGATTCAAATTTTTTAATATATTTTATTGCCTCTGAATACTTTTCAGAAACATATAAAGTTTTTGCATAATCAATTAAACCCTTCTCTTTGAAAATCGCACCTTCTGGAGCTTTTTTATAACTCTCCAGAAAATATTCTGCTGCTTTTTCATAATTATTTTCATTATAGTAGTTCCAACCCTGAAAATAGGTAACTTCAACCAATCGTTTTCCATT
>Ga0224495_10001871_pt1 | contig 14299 bp, 15 predicted proteins | sample SF_Jul11_sed_USG_FD_168128 | JGI IMG/M metagenome (GOLD analysis project Ga0224495, IMG submission 168128) | Sediment microbial communities from San Francisco Bay, California, United States - SF_Jul11_sed_USGS_4_1 | ecosystem: Environmental > Aquatic > Marine > Sediment | place: USA: California... | reverse complement strand
GACAAAAGTGCGACTTACAACATCGAGCCAGCTTAGTAATACGGCCAATGGTTATCAGGTAACGGTGACAAGCGGCATGGTTTCTGCCGTAACCGGCGGATTGACCTGCAACAGCCCAAACAATACGTCAAATTTTACAGGAGATACGATGCCCGAAGTCCAATCTGTTGCAACGCTGACGGCAACCCAGGTAGATATTATTTTCTCTGAATATGTATTGATGGATGTTTCAGCTTCGGGGGCTCTAAATGCAGCTAATTATACAATTTCGCCGACTCTGGGAACGCTCAGCGTGACCCAATTGTCGAATACCAAAGTTCGATTAACGTCAACAACAGGCCAGACTGCATCTGTCTTGTACACAGTTACGGTAAATAACGTAACCGATATTACTGCGCCCGCAGGAAACGTAATTTCACCTACGGCCAAAACAGGCACTTTTATAGGTCAGGAAAATTTAAAAATACTCAGCGGCACCAAAGTTGCCGGGGTTTCAACTGCATTTGAAGTATTTAGCGTGACATTTTCAAAACCTCTAATTTTTGGAGGCGGGGCAAATGCTGTAGACAATATGGCCAACTGGACGTTCCCTTCGGGAATGAATACAGTAACATTATGTACTCCATCTGATGATGCCGTATGTTCTCCAAACAATACAATAAACTATGTAACTGGCAGCGACTCGGTGGTTTACTTTAAAGCGTCTCCGATTCCTGCCGGAGGAGCGTATACCGTGGTTGGCGCATCTTCTGGAAATTGTATTAAGCCCAGTACAGATCCGGGCTGCCTGCAGGCAAATCCAAATGACAGGGCTTCAATTGACTTTAATTTACCGCTTACCATAAGCAGCGGACCGGTTTATACAGACCCATTTAATGATGCGGTAACTTTGTCAGGACAGGTGCTGGTTTACAACGGCAAATTGCTGGTTGGACCGAATAACACAGATTCCGGTTTATTTGAAACCAATATCAATATGACTAACGCGACTTCGATTACACTTGACTCAGATAGTGTAGCGGCAGGGTTTCAGCCATTTCGCGGAAATGCGACGACAAATCCTCCTCCATTACTTGGAATATTTGAGGATTGCGCTGCGGGTAATTGCTCAACCGGTAATAACTATTTAGCGGGCATAGACTATCTATACGGCGCGTGCTATACTTCTGGATCGCCGTTTGTAGACAGCAGTCTGACCGGCGTTGCTTGTGTCAACGCAGGCGGTACGGAATATTTATTTGTACTGGGCTATAACACTACAGCCACCACAACAGGCTATCAGTCTAACTGGAATACTACCAATAAAGTATCTCCATTTATTTTTACTCATGTAACTGGTTTATCCAATGCTGCAAGCAGAACATATAGAGCCATGAACGCCAGGGTTTTTAAGGGATGGGTGTATCAGGCTTCCCAACATCAGGCGGGTACTATGGCGGTACGCTGGAACAGGTTTACGCCAGATGGACTTACCAGGGTTGATTTGGCTGGTAATTTCCTAAACAGGATTGGCGAAGGCGGATCGATAAACAATGGTCAGCAACCTGCGGCAAATGGTCTTATTTCGATAGATTCTATGTATGAATATGATAATGATGGCAGCGGCGGAACAAATTTTTCAGCGCTTTATATTGCCAATGGGGGTTCCTGTTCTGTAAATGGCGCAGCAGATACAACGTGCCTTTCCGGGGCAACGCGAACAGCGGCGACTTTTTCAGATGGCGGCGTTTTGAGAACCACTCAGGCCTATTCAGATATTACGCCTCCACCAGCGTGTACATCAGCAGCAAATTGTGACACAAAATTTGAAGATGTGACCCCCACATCGGGCAAATGGCTTTCTTTCATGTCTATTCCTCTTCCTGATAACGCCGCTCCAGGCGGAGATTGGGATCAATTGCAACCAATCAATACGATAAGACCGGCAATCAAGGCTGTGCCAAAAATGAGAACCTTCAATGGCGATCTTTATATGATTCGAAATGCCTGTGCTTCAAATACGCCTTATACAGTCGCCCTTGGCAACTTTGTATCTAACGGGCGAAAAACGTGCGCTGCCGGTTCTGAAGTGCCACAATTATGGAGATTACCCAAATTTACAGGGACATGTTCTACTTCCAGTCTAAGCGGAACCATTTCCATGACAAGCGGAAGCGCATTTGTTTGGGGAAGCGGAACATCCTTCGGAACAGAACTTGTGGCTGGCGATAGCATTATTTCAAATGGAAGCACCCAAACCATTGCCCTAATCGGCGGGGGCACATTAAGCGGAGCGGTAATGAAAAGAACAGGCAGCACATTACTAACGGGAGTTGGAACAAACTTTCCTCTTGAAGTTGCAACAGGTTCAACGATAACCGTTGGCGGTGTGGCAAGAACGGTTGCTACCATGGGAAGTGGAACTCTTGTCGGAACCGTTTCTGTTACAGCGGGTTCAAATACTGTTGTCGGAGGTACTGGCGGGGCGGCAACGAGATTTCAGGATCAGGCTATTGTGGGCACATCGATTACGATTGGAGGCACAACACGTACAATCGCAGGTATCACCAGCGCTACGGCAATGACAATTACTGGAACATGGCCTGCTACGTTATCAGCTCAAACCGCGAGTGTTTCAGGATCTGCGTATCTCACAATGACTGCAACATGGACGGCCAACAGCAATTCTCCGGGCGTAACAGCCACAGTTGCCGATAACAACTTGTTAACAACTACCACAACATGGCCGTCTACTGGCGCCGGAAAAATATTTACCCTTGCAGTTCCCAAATTAAATTCGTTATACACGGATCAAACGGCATGTCAAAGTATCAGCGGTACATGGACAGCCGGAACCAACGGTAGCTATGGCGGCTCTGCCTGGAAACTCGTGGCGGAATACGGATCAACAGGAAAAACTATCATGGCGGGAGCTTCCTGGAGCGGCGGTAGCAATCAAACCAATCTAACGCTGACAAATACAGAAATTACTCTGCTTGTCGCCAACGGAAATCGATTGTATATTGGATTTGACAATGCCTCCTACGGAGCCAATATTTGGAGAACCAAAGATAAAACCCTGTTTGCCAATTATAGCACTCTTGGCGTCAATGCATATCCAGCCCTGGAAAGTGATTTTGAGGCGGTTTGCGCAGCAGGAAATGCCTGTACAGACCCGTCCATGGAGTTTGGCTTTGGCTCCGGAGCTTCCGTCAACAGAATATTTGACGGAATTACCGCAAATGACGCTGGAACCGACTATGTGGTAGTTAATGCCGGCGATGGAATAAATCCGTTGAAGATATATCGAAATACCAATAACTAATATGTGGAAAAAAAAATTAAAAATAGCCGTGTTTATCATAAGTGCGGCTATTACCTTTAACTGTAAAGGAAGTTCTTCCGAACGTTTCCAGACAGATAAACCCCGGATTCCCTTGAAAGAATATTCCAGGAATGACCCAGGAGAATGGGTTGGGCTTGAAGACCAGCACTATCCACGCGTTACCATCGACAACAGCGCGATGGAAAACATTATTATTCGCGTAAACTTCCCAATAAAACATGAACCTGATCATTATATAGAAAAAATTGGACTGATGGATAAAGACGGAAATGATATTATTGTAAAGCGCTTTAATCCGGCGGCAGATTACTGGGAAGCCCGATTTAATATTCCTTTCATTCCAAAAGGGGCAAAAGCATTTGCACGATGCAGTCTCCATGATTTATGGGTAACTCCATTAAGTGATGCACATAACGCCCGATAATATTTCCAGACGCCGATTTCAATAATAAAAAAGGGCGGACATAAAATGTCCGCCAAAAATTCACAGGAGGAGCTGAAAGTGAAAAAAGACAGGCATTTCTGCCTGTCCGGGGAGAGAAAGCAGAGGAGGAAAGAACAAATAATAACTTTTTAAATACTTATCCTGTCATTATGCAATAATATCAATGTACAATAACTTCAACGCAATTTTCCACGCCTGTAGACATACCTGGTTTTGTATCGATGACAAGACATACTTTATGGACTCCTGCTGACAAGGAACCGACCTCTGCGATGCCCTTCATTTCATTCAGAATGGCCGTATCATTGCCATCTGTTACAAGACGTAAATGATCGCCTCTTTTTCCAGGATTTGCTGTATAAACAATCAGCGTTTCCATATTTGAATTCACAACATACTTGTTTGCAGGGGAAACGATTGTAATATTTCCTTTCTCAGCCGAAAACAAAACCAATGCAGTTCCGGAAAAAAAAATCAAAAACAGCGGTAGAAAATATTTTCTATTCATAATTCCCTTTAAAATGCCCTTAATTGCGGGGGTTTTTTTATATTAAATATATAATCCCAAGTTTACATGATTATTTTAGAATCGGCAAATAAAAAGTATATATTTGCTAAATTTAGATTAATTATAGTTATGGCAGCGCAACAATCGTCGTGGCAAGCTGCAAAAGTTGGCCTGGTTTATCATGAATCTAAAAGACGAATTACAAGCCGGGTAATTCAGGGAGCCTCAAAACAATAAATGGGAGAATAGTTCGTGCATGCCTCGATGTTAGAAGAGGCGATGGAGTTAAACATCGTCCAGTCTGCCGTATTATTGCAGCTACCTGCTCCGCCGGTATTGCCAACCGTGACCAAATCGCTCCAATCTCCCGTTGCGGCAATAATAACGACAATTTCCTGACACAATCCTTAATCGCGTTTGACAGGCGCGGTAGAATTCGCGTCCTTTGCATATGAATCATACGGAGAGAAATGCGAATTCTATTACGAGTTCCATGGTAGAAAGTTTAATTGAAAAATACAACTCTCCTGTTCCAAGATATACATCGTATCCCACCGCCGTGGAATTTTCCGGCAGTTTTAATCCAGATGATTATTTTAGCGCCCTGTCAAAAATGGATTCTAACAGTACGTCCGGATTATACGTACATATTCCATTTTGTGAAAATCGGTGTTTTTACTGCGGATGCAATGTTATTATCAGCCGTCGAAAAGATATGATTGATGTTTTACTCAATGATCTTTTTGAAGAAATTCGCTTTAAATCAAGCTTTATTCCTTTCAAGCCGCAAATAAGCCAGCTGCATTTCGGCGGCGGCACGCCCAATTTTTTAAGGATTTCCGATTGGGAAAAACTCATGGGTTTTTTGCGCGACCATTTTATCTTTGCCAACAATATAGAATTAAGCGTTGAACTTGATCCGATGGTAATGGATGAAAATTACCTGACCAGTTTGCGTCATCTGGGTTTTAATCGCGTAAGTTTTGGAATCCAGGATGTCAATGAAAAAACGCAAAAGGCAATTAACCGCATACAAAATATTGGACACATAGAAAGACTCATGGATGTTTCAAGACAATTAAATTTTTCTTCGGTAAATGTAGACTTTATTTATGGACTTCCGTATCAATCCGTACAGTCTTTTCAGGCAAACATTGACTGGATCAAGAAATACAAACCGGACAGAATGGCCATGTTTAGTTATGCGCATATTCCCTGGATTAAAAAACATCAGGCAAATATGCCAGCAGAATCCATGCCGGATGCGTCGGAAAAGCTGAAAATTTATCTTGCGGCAGAATCACAGCTAAACGCGGCTGGATACGCCAGTATTGGTTTGGATCATTTTGCCCTCGAAAGCGATCCGATGAGCCAGGCGTTGAAAAACCGAAGTTTGCACCGGAACTTTATGGGATATACTACTCTTTCAGATCTCGATCAGCTTGCTTTTGGCCCAAGCGCTATTTCTTATGTTCAGGGCGTATATGTTCAAAATCATGTAAAGCTTCGAGTCTATGAAAGATCGGTACGCGAAAAAAAAGATTTTTTTGAAAAAGGAATTCAACTTCTTCCTGAAGATCATATCCGAAATTATATTATTCAATCCATTATGAACAATCTTTATCTTGATATAAACGAGTGTGAAGAAAAATGGAAAATTAACTTTAAAGAAAAATTTGCCAACGAGATTCAATCTCTTCAGGATTTTCAAGACAATCATCTGTTAAATATTTCCCGTGATGCCGTTGAAATTATGCCTCAGGGGCGGTACATTGTGCGACATATTGCAAAAATATTTGATGAATACCGAAAAAAAACAGCCGAAAGTACCGTTAGATTTTCCAAAGGAATTTAATCTGTTCAAAGTATCCTGATTTCTTTTAGCGTCGTATATGGACTATAATCAAATTCTGGCGCAATTGGAACCAGTAATCATGGAAGCGGGCTCCATGATTATGAGTTATCAAAATACGGATAAAAAAATTGAGTACAAAGATAAAATCGACCTTGTAACAGAAGCTGACCGCCAATCCGAAATATTTATTTGCAATGCATTAAATAATATGTTCCCGCAAGATTCTATTCTTGCCGAGGAAGGGTATAAAAAAGAAGGCTCATCCGGATATGCCTGGGTTATCGACCCCCTGGATGGTACCACAAGTTTTGCCCACGGCTTTCCGTTTTTTTGTATTTCTGTGGGACTCGTCAATTCACAAAAAAAACCTGTTGCCGGCCTGGTTTTTGCTCCCATGTTGAAAGAAACTTTCAAGGCGTATCAAAATGGCGGCGCATATCTAAACAATGAGCGAATCGAGGTTAGTACCATCAAAACACTCGATAAAGCTCTAATAGGCACCGGCTTTCCATATTACCGACGCGAAAAAATGGATCATTTGCTTGAGCGGCTTGGAAATTTTTTGCATATTGTACATGATGTGCGGAGAACCGGATCGGCAGCCCTGGATCTTTCCTATGTAGCCTGCGGGCGGCTCGATGCCTACTATGAGGAGGGTTTGCAGCCCTGGGATGTGGCAGGTGCAAGTATTATCCTCGAAGAAGCCGGCGGACAAATTACAAAATTTGACGGAACCCCATTTGATATTTTTTTCAGGGAAACTGCAGCAAGTAATGGCAGTATTCAAAAAGAAGTTATTGAAGTATTAAGAAAAAAATAACTTTACTATTTAGGAGTTTCATTCCAAAATTCCAATTCGGTAGTCTGGACGGTATCAGGGGCGCGTAAGCGGCAATAACGTCGCTATTCAAATTCAGAAAAAAATTGAAAATATGGCCGGTTTTCAATTATTTTCAATCGTCTAATCTATAAGGAAGCAAATGTCGATAACAGATATCAGGCGGCGAGCGTAGTCATATGAGTGCAGAAAAAGAAGAAAAAAATTCTGAACAGGACAATTATGAAAAAGTCGAAGTGATTCGGGAAGATGCCCGCGAAAACTCCATTGTTAATGAGCAGGCAAAGATTGCGTATTTAATAAAAGAATATATTCTCGGAAAACCTCTTTACATTAAACATACAATTCCGTCGGTTGAGGTATCCCTCGAACCGGTAGGCAAAGATAACCAGTATACATTGATTCTAAAAAGGCCGTATACTCCCGGTGCGGAAGTTTCTGTTTATTTAACCTATAAACGTCATATGGAATTAAGTTGTACCGTTCTAAAAACAGAGGGTAGTGAGTATATTGTAAGCATCAAAGAAGCCATAATCTCCAACAAACCACGGGCTGAAAAAAGACTTGGAGTTGCAGAACATGAGGTATTTGGACACCATTTTTATATCTCCAAAAACAAAATTGATTTTAATCCAATGAGTTTTTCTGTTTCCAACAAAGTACTTTTTAAGGATGCAGAAAGAACATTGTCTCCATTATACCCATTTATAAAAATATTTGACATGGATCCCCAGAATGATACTCCCGAAAAAAAAATAATCAAAAAGTTTGGCAAAGGTGTATTTATTACTTCTCTGACAATAGATTCAGAAACAGAATTTACAGAAGAGCTTGGTACCATGTCGGCCAAAGAAGCGCTTGGCGATAACTACAAAAGCTTTAAAACTGATCTGGTAAACAAGGGAGTCCAGAGCTGGTTGATTCGTCCAATATTGTATACAAATATCAAAGGCGAGATTTTTCCGATTGGATATATGCTTTTAAAGAGCTCTGATAAAATTCTTGGACTTGAAGATTACCAAAAACTGGAAGCCGAAGAGACTAAAATTGTTGAGCGGATCAAGGATTCCAATACCATAATCCTGAACAACAGGCAGATTATTTTGAATATTTCACCAAGCGGCGCTCTGCTTGAAGTCGAAGATAAGGAATTTCAGGGTTATTTGCTGCAACGAACCGATATGACTTTTGACCTTTTATTTAAATACATGGCCGGATTAAGATTTTACGCTCGAATTCATCATATTCGTAAAAAATCAAACGGGAATTTACTCATAGGACTGGGTTTTCATGGAATAGTGTATACCGGCGGAATAAGCGGGACAAAAAGTCGAAAGATGCTCGAAGAATCATTAACACACTTGATAAAGCAAGGCGCAAGCTATACATCCTGAAGTCCAGAATGCGCTATTTGAGGTATCCTGAATGTGTTGCTGAATAAACTTGACCACAGGCAATCATGGTTGTAGATAAACTGGAAAACGCGCATTTGTATTTTGGTCTGGGTTCAGGGATAGAAAAAGCTCTGCGCTTTATTCAAAATAATCCTCTGGATTCGCTTTCAACAGGGAAGCACGAAATTGAACAAGAAAAAATAACGCTGTCAATAAACGAATATGCCACGAAAAATGAAAATCAGGCTTTTCTGGAAGCCCACGAAAAAAATATTGATGTCCAATACATGATTCGGGGCAGAGAAAAAATGGGTCATGCCCTCCGCGGAACGTACAAGCCTCATACCGACTACGACAACAAAAAAGATATACAATTTTTTGAGGGAATGGCTGATTTTTTTTGCTTGTCTGAAGGAATGTTCGCTGTATTTTTTTCAACCGATCTTCATATGCCGGGTCTTCAAATTCATCATTCGGAACAAGTAAAAAAAGCTGTTATTAAGGTGCGAGTTTCGGAGTAGCGGTTCCTTCCAGGAGTACCAAAACAGGAAAGCATATTTTTCATCGCTTTACAGGATTTTCTGTTAAAAGCGTTTAGAGCCTTTGCCTGTGATAAACCCTACCACCACAAGCGGAGGAGCCCGGAACGGCTCCGCAGCGTGGGCATTTGTCCAATGCGCACTTAAAAGCTGATTTTTTGCCCTGACTCCGCCGTACCCTGATGAGAAATTTTTTTAGCAAAACGCTCTTCGGCATTGCGCCAGACGAGCACATACAAATAGCCCACCAGGAACCCGGCAATCCATCCGCCCATAATATCCCCCGGAAAATGATAGGTCGCCAGCATTCTGGATATCCCGATGACAATAGCGAGGCTGTACAGCAAGGGTGAGGCTTTGGGAAATTTCCAGGAATAAAATACGGCAAAGGCCATGGAGTTCACGGCATGGGCGGAAGGGAATGAATATCCTCCCTCGGCAATATATATCCCCATTTGATAAATGGGGCGGTGTCTTTCAACAAGGTTTTTGATGAATGAGGCGGTTGCGTCGCTGAGCCCAAGAAGTATCAGAGTGGTTGCCAAAAGGATAAAACCTTTTTTGGGATTTCTAAAAATGGAGTACACAAAAAAAATGATTAAAAAGGGATATAAATTATTTTTATGAACGATAAATTCACAAATGCTTCTCAACCAGGGAGGATCGGCGTATATCAAAATGTGTTCATAAATGGTTTTATCCACCCTGTTCAGAAAGTATAATAGTTCTATCGCGTGCATTATTTCGGCCTTTCCCAAACCAGTATTGACGACACAGGAAAATGGATCTGTGTAAAATTCAAAGTTTGGAGATATCCCCTGAATTTTGAGACAATATCCAGGCTTCGGCATGAACTCAATATTCAGTCAGAATGATTTAGACTGGCGTGGTTTTGGGGCGCGAAGCGCCCCAAAACCACGCATTTTACTACATTTTGATCTGATTATTCAGGTTCATGTCCATGCTCACAATATCTTTGACAATCATTGTTACAAGAAATTTTTCGCTCCCAAACTCACGCAGGTAAAAAGCTCGTCAGAATGCAGTAATGCGCGTGCCCGGACGCAAAAAAATGTTTACTTCACAAGTATATTGGAAAATAATGATATATTCTCGAATTCTGAAGTACCTAAAGTGGGCGATCCGGCAATGGTATTCAGAACGCTACGGTTTACAGGGAAACGTGTAAACCTGCCGTATTGCAAAGGGATATTATGATAAATATTAATGAGGCGCTGTCAGCCGTATTGACAGAAAACTGCAGCCGCCAGAAAGTATATAAAGAAATTCATTGTGCCAGAAATTATTTTCTGGCCGAAGATATCAGAGCAGATAGAGACTACCCTCCTTTTCACCGCGCCGCAGTAGACGGTTTTGCCATGGGCTTTGGCGACATTCAATCTGGAATAAGATCTTTTGAAATCAAATCCGAACTATTCGCCGGTCAGGAAAGCAATTTCAGGGCTGCATCAGGGCAATGTGTGAAAATTATGACCGGCGCCGCATTGCCTGACGGTCTCGATGTTCTTTTAAAAGTTGAAGATGGCGTTGTACACGGCAATACTGTTCAGATTCCCGATCAAAAATATTTTTCCGGTATGAATATGGCGGCTCGCGGGGAAAGCGCCAAAAAAGATTCTGTAATCGCGCCCAAAGGCTCTAAAATAAATCAACGTTCGGTTCACTCTTTGGCCGCCGCCGGTATTGCGTCCATTCCCGTATTTGAACCCCCGAGTGTTTCCATCATTTCCACGGGAGACGAACTTGTTCCGATAGACCATGTTCCGGGTTCCTGTCAAATTCGCGACAGCAATTATTTTGGTTTGTTGTACGAGCTTCAAAAATTTAATATTTCTCCTTCAAATTATTGCATAGTTCCGGATAACCGCAATGAATTAAAAACGTCGATTGAGGCCGGATTACAAAGCGACATTTTAATTGTTTCAGGCGGAGTATCCATGGGAGACGCCGACTTTGTTCCGCACATCCTGAAGGAACTGGGAGTGAGGCAGATTTTTCACAATGTAAACATCAAGCCAGGAAAGCCGCTCTGGTTTGGAAGAAAAGGGTCTCAGGGAACCGTGGTTTTTGCGCTGCCCGGAAATCCCCTGTCCACTCTTGTTTCGTATAAAGTCTTCATGGAACCGTGGTTATGCAAAATATTTTATGCCCGGGCTCCGGTAAAATTGGCGCTTCCGATGCAACACGAAAAAATCCTCAAGGGGCAACGTCCGGAATATTTTCCGGCGAGGATCACGCAATCGCCGGAAAATGCGGTGAGCGCAATAGAGGCTGTGAAATTTCATGGCAGCGGCGATACCGGCGCAGCGTTTGGTTCCGACGGGCTGGCTTTTCATTCAGCCGGGAGCCAGACATTAAAAAAAAATGATATCGTTGAATTTTTGCCGTGGAGTTTACTGTAATGCAGCCTGTTACGCCGTCAACATTAGAGACAACATTTCAGAAAATGACCCTCAATAATTCTGCAATAACGTGTGACCAGGATTTAACGGAGAACAGAACATTTAAAAAATTGCGGGTTAGCATTACACCGGAATGCAATTTAAAATGTCTGTATTGCGACTCCGGAAATACGCTTGCCCGGACAGAAGCAGCCAACGCCTTTCATCTCATCCCCATCATTGCAAATCTTCACCAAAGCCTCGGCTTCTCGTCGGTTCGCATTACTGGCGGCGAGCCTGCACTACAAAAGCGGCTCCCGGAATTTGTCGGGCGACTACAAGAGTTGGAAATTCCGGAAATCAATCTAACGACCAATGCCATTTTTCTGGAGCCCATGCTGGATGAACTAAAGCTGGCGGGGTTGAAGAATATCAATATTTCACTGGACAGTCTTGACGAAAAAGTCTATCGAAAAATCACCGGGAAATCCGGCGCGGTCGAAGTGGTTTCCTGTATTCAAATGGCCATAGAAAAAGGTTTTGGCGTAAAAATAAATTCCATTATAATGAAAGGGATAAATGAAAATCAGATAATGCCGCTTCTGGATTTTGCTCTGACAAACAACATCATCATTCGTTTTTTGGAGCTGATGCGCATGGGAGTAGAAACAGATTTTCACAAGAAACACTTTTTGTCCGAAACGGAAATTCTGGGTATTATTTTCCAAAAGTACAATTTTGAGGAAATGCCCAGAAAATACGCTTCGACTTCAAAATACTATAAAATTTTTCAACAGCAGGTTTTTGGCGTAATCGCCAATCACAGCGATCCGTTTTGCCGTGATTGCGACAGATTGAGACTGGATCACCTTGGGAATATATACGGATGCCTGAGCAATGTCGAATCCATTAATTTATGCGGGAAAGATGCGTCCAGGTATCCTGACATTCTGGCGCAAGCAATGTCGTTAAAGCAAAAAAATACCTTTACCGGTTCCAGCCTCTCCATGAGACAAATTGGGGGATAAATGAATGTTATTGTAAATATGTACGCGGCGCTGAAAGATTATTTTCCAGATTCCATCGAGCTATCCGTGGAAGCCGGATCAAAAATTTCAGATATTCAAACAGCATTGATCGCCAGAAATCCGGAAAGCCGGTCATTGCTTGACCAGTGCCGCTTTGCCGCAAATCACGAGTTTATGAGCCGCGACGCAATCATAACCGACGGCAATGTGGTGGATATTTTACCGCCGTCCAGCGGAGGCTAAGTTGAAGCATATAACGGAAGAGCCCATAGACATTGAAAAACTGATGCGCGAAGCTCATCACCCGGAAGCCGGAGCCGTGGTTATTTTTTCCGGCGAAGCGCGAAACACACATGCGGGCAGAAAAGTGGCCCGGCTTGAATATGAGGCTCAGCAGGAACTGGCCGAAAAAAGCATTGAAGAAATTTTATGGAACGCCCAAAGTCGCTGGCCACTAAAAATTGCCATTGCCGTGCATCGCCTTGGAAAGGTCGAAATTTCACAGCCGGCAGTCGTGGTCATTACTGCGGCAGCCCATCGACTGGAAGCCTATGAAGCCAATTTTTTTATTATGGATGAGATAAAAAGCAAGCCCCCAATCTGGAAAAAGGAATTTTTTGAAGACGGCGAAAGTTCCTGGGGATAAGCGGGGGACACAACAGTTCAAATTCATTTCAGTATAAAGAAGGGCAGAAAATATATACGTCGGCGCGAACCACACAAATGCCCTCGCTGCGGAGCCGTGCCGGGCTCCTTCGCTTTGTGGTTGATTATGAAACGGGCGCTTCATTAAGTTCCTCCTGGTTTTGAGACTCGCTCCGGGTAGTCTTGATACGGAAGGAGATTTGTCGTCATGCAATTTTTCAAAAAAATAGAGTACTTATACTGTTATGTGAAATAAGGTACATATTTTTATTTAAAAAATAGTACATTTAATTAAAATAATTATATAGTAGTCGACAAAATATACAACGATGTTATATATGTATATAGATGCAATTAAAAAATATATAAATTGCAAGTGAGAGACAAGGGGTAATGTTCATGGGGAGTTCAATCAAAAAGATTGATCAAGGTAGAAGTATGTCTTTTTACCAAAATTCGTTTGAGTACTTGTCAGACGAACTGGATAAACTTGACATGTTATTAAAATATCATTTTGAAAAAGAACGATCAGAAGTTCCAGAGACGCTAAAAAACAGTTACAGTGATTTGTTTATCTCATCATCAAAAATCGAATATCTGCTGAGCAAAAAAGAGAAAGAGGTAAAACCGGACGGTCGCCTTGAAGAACTGAACGAAAAAATTAATCAAAAAGAAAGGGAAATTCACGAAAAGCTCGAAGTTAGTCGTGAAAATGCCGTTTATCTGCCATTTGATATTCTTCAACAACTATTTGATCTGAGTTATCATGAAATACAGATTTTAATCATAGCCCTGGCGCCGGTTATCGATTCAAAGTATGAGAAGATATATGGGTATAGGTAAATATGAAATTCAAGTTTGGGTTGGACCCTGTACGGATGGGTGGTTAAATAATCTTTGGACTGGTTGGAATAATTCCCGCTGGCCAATCGAAGCCCAGGGGGTATGGCTCTAAAATCACCCCACGATTTGCCGCCCGGTGCAACATGACATTTTGGTTTTTTGAAAACAAACAAAATTTTAAACCGGGGGGTAGCCCGAAACCGTGTGTCGGGCAGGGGGGCTGGTGATTTCCGTAGTAGCGGTTTCAAACCGCTACCTGCGGAAAGAACGAAACTCATTTCTGCCCCCCCCCTTTTGCTTTTTAATAGTATCCGCGAAGAAGGTTATGGAATGCCTTGCCCTTTTTTAGTTTATAGATGCGATAATCTGAATCAAAGGTAAGAATGTCATGAATTCCTTTTTCTTCAGCCGCGAGTAAAATAGAGGCATCGGCCAGATCCATGGGGACATTGGAGTATCGCTTTAATAAATTCAACA
>Ga0224495_10001870_pt1 | contig 14302 bp, 12 predicted proteins | sample SF_Jul11_sed_USG_FD_168128 | JGI IMG/M metagenome (GOLD analysis project Ga0224495, IMG submission 168128) | Sediment microbial communities from San Francisco Bay, California, United States - SF_Jul11_sed_USGS_4_1 | ecosystem: Environmental > Aquatic > Marine > Sediment | place: USA: California... | reverse complement strand
GCCAGCTGGAAACTGCGCGCAGCGAGCATTACCAGCTTTCCGATGCGCTGCACCTCAGGCAGGGTGAGCTATACACCGCGAACGCCGAGATCGCACGTCTGGAACAGCATATCAAGCATGTCACCGAACAGCGCCAGCGGTTGGCACAGCAGATCGCCAACACCGAACGCCAGATCGAACAGCAGCAGCATCAACGCCAGGGAGTGCATTCATTGCTCGAGCATTGGCTGCGCCAGCAAGAAGGCGCTGTTGTCAAGGTCGGAGAGGCCGAGCAGCATGCGCAAGAACAAGGCAAGAACCTGCCACAGGCGGAAGAAGCCGCGCGTATCGCGCAGGAGAGTTACATTGCTCTGCAACGTGAGCAGATGAAGCTGGAGCAGCAGTTGCAGCTGGCCGACACACAGCGTGCCAACCTTCAGCGTAACATCCAGCAACTGGAGTCACGCCGTTCGCGCTTGCTGCTGGAAAAGGATAATCTGCCCGGCCCGGATACTGGCGCGTTGCAACAGGCGCAGCAGCAGGTGAATGAGCTGGAAAAGGAGCGCGCCGAACAGGTCGATAAGCTCGGGCAGCTACAGGAACAATTACCGCAAGCAGATGCCCAGCGCCGCAATTTGCGCGAGTTGCAGCAGCAGCAGGATCGCCAGCATGCCCAGACCGAAGCGCGGTTGAATGCCTTGCAGCAATTGCAGCGCCAGATCGACAGTGACAAGAATCTGAATGTGTGGCTGCAGCGGCATCAGTTGGACAAGTTGCCGCGCCTGTGGCAGTCCATACGCATCGAAAGCGGCTGGGAGGATGCGCTGGAAGCCGTGTTGCGTGAACGTTTGAATGCGATCTCTTTACAGTCGCTGGATGCTGCCGCAAGATGGAGCGATGCGCCTCCAGCGAAACTTGCGGTGTTTGCGCCATCCGGAAACGAGCAGGGCATAGCTGGTGCGGCACAATTGAAACCTTTGCTGGATTATGTGCAATGTCAGGACACTCAGGTATTGCCGGTGATGCGTGACTGGTTGTCCAATGTTTATGCCGTTACAGATGTCGCACAGGGATATGCCCAGCGTGACCAGCTTCCGGCTGGTGGGTGGTTCGTTACACCGCAGGGACACTTGATCGGCTTGCACAGTGTGCTGTTTCACGCTCCAGACAGTCAGTTGCATGGTGTGTTGGCAAGGCAGCGCGAAATCGAAAAGCTGGAATTGGAGTTGGTCGAGCAGAATCGCAATGCGGAATATTCCAGGGAGCAGGTCGCGCAAGCCGAGCAGCACTATCAATCGATTGAGGTGCAGATTGCGCCGTTGCGTAATGCTGGCAATGAGTTGCAGCAACGCCTGCACGGCATGCAGATGAACATACTCAAGCTCAGCCAAGCCCATGAGCGCAGTGTGGAGCGCACCATGCAGATAGAGCGCGAGATGCAGGAGATGGCTGATCATCTGGGGGGGGAGCAACGCCAGCAAGATACAATAGACGAGCAGATTGCGATGCTGCGTGAACAGTACGCCGCTTTCCATACCCAGGTGGATGAGGCGCAGCGCCAAGCCAGTGTTCAGGATGCCGCTTTGCGCGAGCAGCGCGGGCAGGCACAGCAGGCACAGCATGCCTTGCAGGAAGCGCGTTTCTTCGCCAAGACATGCACGGAAAAGATCGCCGACTTGCAACACAATATTCAGCAATTGACCGAAGCTTTGGCCCAGTTCGAACAGAGTCTGCTGCAGTTAAAAACAGATTTGTCAGGTAGCGAGGATGAGACCGCCAAGCAGCAACTGCAGACAGCATTGGAAGTGCGCCAGGCATGCGAGCAGGCGCTGGCATCTGCTCGCAACACACTGGAAAACGCCACGGTCAGTCTGCAAAAATACGAGCAGGAACGCCTCACCAGTGAACATAAGCTTAATCCGCTACGCGACAAACTTAACGAGTTGACGCTCAAGGAGCAGGAGGCACGCCTGCATGCTGAGCAATGGTCAGATCAGTTGCAAGGGGTAGATGAACAGACATTATTACCTATGCTGGAAAGCGGCAACAACAGGCCGAACGTGTTGCAGAACGAATTGGATCGTTTGAATGCGGACATCGAGGCCTTGGGCGCGGTGAATCTTGCGGCGCTTGAAGAATTGCAAACCGCCACAGAGCGCAAAGCCTATCTTGACGCTCAGGCCAAGGATCTGAACGATGCGATGGCGACGCTGGAAGATGCGATCCGGCGCATCGACAAGGAATCGCGCGACTTGTTGATGGATACCTATAACCGGGTCAATCAGCATCTGTCCGAGATGTTTCCGGTATTGTTTGCTGGCGGTGAAGCGCGTTTGGTGCTGACTGGTGAAGAGATACTGGATAGCGGCGTGCAGGTGATGGCACAGCCGCCGGGCAAGAAGAACAGCTCGATACACTTGCTGTCCGGCGGGGAAAAGGCACTTACGGCGATCGCGCTTGTGTTCTCATTATTTCAGCTCAATCCCGCTCCATTCTGCCTGCTTGACGAAGTGGATGCGCCGTTGGACGATACCAATACAGAGCGGTTGTGCGCGCTGATCAAAAAAATGGCGCAATACACCCAGTTTGTGTTCATCAGCCACAACAAGATCACCATGGAGCTTGCGCAGCAATTGGTAGGTGTGACGATGCAGGAAAAGGGCGTGTCCAAAGTGGTGGCAGTGGACATCGAAGAAGCGCTGCGGATGCGCGACGAGCAACTTGTTGCTTAAGGATTTATTTGCAGCGCTTGCTTATTTCTTCCTGGGTTTTGGCAATCCGTTGCTTGCGTTGTTCGTCGTCAATATATGAACGCTCGCCGTTGGCATCGAACTCGACGAAGCGCATGCCATCCTGCAGGGCTCTCAAGTTTTGTTGTGCGGTGGCGCAATAGGCTTTGGTGGCTTCTTCATCGGCTTGTTTATTAGCTGCTTTGTCAGCAGCCTCTTTTTTTGCTTGTTGCGTCTTTTTCAACTCCGCCTCACGCTCCGCAATGGTTTTTGGCTCTGCAGCCGCTTTTGCAGTAGTTTCGCTGCTTGCTTCGGCCGAGCCGCTGGAATTGGATGAGGAGCCCACTTTCTTGGTTTTTGAACTAACGGGAGGTGGCATATCTGAATAATGAACACGGTTATTTTCATCCACCCATCTGGTGACTTCGGCAAAGACCTTTAAGCTGAACATCATTAAAAAGGCCATCAGAAATATTTTCATGAGCAGGCACCTCGGCGTTTGTGCTGATAATAGCGGTTGATGCAACAGAATCAATAGCAAATATAAATTATAATTGCGTAAAATATATACGCAAGTCTAGCATACGAAGTTATCATGGCAATCTCATGTGGAGAACCCGTTCCAAGGATGATTCCCGGAGTCAAGGAGATCAAGGTATGACGCAAGGCGAGAAGGGCGCGGCCGGAAGCCCCAACTACAATGATGTTGAGCAAAATGGCGAGTTAGTATTGAAGTTGTTCACCGCTTATTACCGCAGCAACAATCATTCGGGGAAAATATATGACGAATCCCCGAATTTCTTTCTGGTCAAACCACAGGTACTGGAAGGCCACGATATCGCCTCGCGCGGTTCCGATAAATTGTTGCTTGAAGACTGTATTCAGCGCGCCAAAGCGCGCAATGGTTATATCAGTGTGTCAAAACATCGCAATCCGAAGCTGGGTTATTACTGGCTGGAATTGTCGGTGATGCCGTTCATGATGGGAGACGCGGTTAGCAAGGATAACAAGGGCGAGTTTTTTTATATTCTTACCAAATTTATCGAGTATACAAAACAAAACCCCAAGGTTTACGGGGACTTGACTGCCGAGATGGAGTCGGATCGGGACATAGCATTAATGCTCACTGGAATCAAGAAAATGGCAGATCGGCTCAGCACCTCACTTGAAGTGTATCCTGAAAAGATGCTGGTTTCCTACAATTCGAACTGGCCGGTGACGGAGGTTAAAAAATTGATGCACTCCCTCAAGGAAAATGACCAAGACTGGTGCGAAGTATTTTTTGAATATTTGATTTATGTGATGGGCAAGAAAACCTAACAGTTATTTTTCAGTAGCACCAGCACAGCGCCGCTGCCGCCTAGTCTGGGTGGTGCGTCACAATAAACAAGCACATAGTGATGCTGGGTAAGCCAATGGCGTGTGAGTTTGCGCAACACGGCTTCGCCGTTCTTGCTGTTCATTCCCTTGCCGTGTATCACCAGTACGCAGCGAAACTCGCGCTGCGTCGCTTCATGCAGGAATTCCTGCAATAGCATTCGGGCTGCATCGCTGCTGTTACCATGCAAATCGAGGCTGTCCTGAACCGGCCACTCGCCGCGCCGCAACTTGCGCAATGCCATGCGCGACAATCCATTGCGCAGAAATTCGGACGGGGCATCTTCTGACGCAAAATCGGATAATGTATCGGATATGGTCCGCGCAGGCACAGCGGGACACAGCAAAGGTTTGCGAGGTTGGCTATGCGGCTTGACGCGATTTTGTCTTGCCAGCGGTTTCACCGTGCCGACTGCTGTGCGGAACAGGGTGGCATCATCCGGTTCGATCTGTTCGGGTGGATTTGGCGCAGTCTTCTTCACATTGTTCCCGCGTATTGGTTGCTGTCAGGAGCATGCAATTTATGCAGATTACTTTCTAAATCTTGCCCATCGCGGCCAGATATTTGTCCGCATCCAGCGCCGCCATACAGCCTGTTGCCGAGCTGGTGACGGCTTGGCGGTAAATCTGATCCTGTACATCACCTGCTGCAAACACGCCGGAAATGCTGGTTGCCGTGGCATTGCCGAGCGAACCGCCCTGAGTCTGGATATAGCCGTTGCTCATTTCCAGTTGGCCGGCGAAGATGTCAGTATTAGGCTTGTGGCCGATCGCGATGAACACGCCCTGTAGCGCTATGTCCTTCGTTTCGCCGCTAGGCACCAGCTTTACGCGCATGCCGGTTACGCCGCTTGCATCGCCAAGCACTTCGTCCAATGTGCTGTTGAGTTGCAGCGTGATTCTTCCTTCCTTTACTTTGTCCATCAGGTGATCGACCATGATGCGTTCGGCGCGGAAGGTGCTGCGTCTGTGTACCAGCGTGACATGTCTGGCAATGTTGGAAAGATATAATGCTTCTTCCACGGCAGTGTTGCCGCCACCGATCACCGCTACATCCTGGCCGCGATAAAAGAATCCATCGCAGGTCGCGCAGCCTGAAACGCCACGCCCCATGAAGGCTTCCTCGGAAGGCAGGCCCAGATATTGCGCCGAAGCCCCGGTGCAGACGATCAGCGCATCGCAAGTGTAGCTGCCGGCGTCGCCGACCAGCAGGAATGGTTTTTGGAGCAGCTTGGCGGTATGGATGTGGTCAAAAATCATCTGCGTTTGGAAGCGTTCCGCATGCTTCTGAAATCGATCCATCAAATCCGGACCTTGCACGCCATTTGTATCCGCTGGCCAGTTATCCACGTCGGTGGTGGTCATCAGTTGCCCGCCTTGCGCGATGCCGGTAATCAATACAGGGTTTAAATTTGCCCGTGCTGCATAAATTGCGGCGGTATATCCGGCTGGGCCTGAGCCGAGGATGATCAGGCGATGATGTTGTGCGGGTTTTTCCATGAAATTAATCTTTCAGCAAGGTGATGATGCGGAATTTACCAGTAGTTATGACTGCCTGTCGAGCTCACATCAGGTAGAATCCCTGAATCATGAAAGTCGTTAACTTTATTGCTGTGCTGCTTGCCTGCATTTCTATTCTTCCAGCGCACTCTGCCACATTACCGGGTATCCCGGAATTCATTGACGAGATGGTCAACAAGCATCAATTCAAACGCGATGAACTTGAAAGCGCCTTCGACCGCGCACAGCATTTGCCAAATATTATCGAGACTATCTCGCGTCCCGCGACTTTGAAGCCATGGATTGAGTACCGCGAAGCCTTTGTGAATCCGGAACGCATAAGATATGGCCTAAAGTTCTGGCAAAAGCACAACCAAGCCTTACAGCGGGCCGAACGTGGATTTGGTGTGCCCCAGGAGATTATCGTTGCGTTGATCGGAGTGGAAACCATTTATGGCCAAGATGCGGGCACATTTCGTACCCTGGACGCGCTAACCACGCTGGCGTTTGATTATCCACGCCGCATGGAGTTTTTTCGCAGCGAACTGGAAAATTATTTGCTGTTGGCGCGAGATCAGGAATTCGACTTGTTTTCCATCAGAGGCTCATATGCCGGAGCTTTGGGTATTCCGCAATTTATGCCGAGCAGCTATCGAAACTATGCCGTGGATTTCAACGCGAATCATAAAATTGATCTGTTGCGTGAGCCAGTTGATGCGATAGGCAGCGTTGCCAACTACCTGAAGAGTTATGGCTGGACCAACAGCGCCCCTGTCGCTGTGCGTGCGCAGGTCGTCGAAAAATTCTGGATCGGCGAGATATCTACTCCGCGTACGCTTGCGGAATGGTCTGCAGTGGGGGTTGTTCCGCTAGCGGATATACCCTTGGACTTTCCTGCGAGACTGGTGGATCTTACCGTGGCGGAAGGAAAGGAGTTATGGCTGGTATTCGAGGATTTCGAAGTTATCACGCGCTACAACAATAGCGATTTTTATGCGATGACGGTGTTCCAACTGGCGAGAGAGTTGAAAGCAGCTCGTCAGGTTAGCGAAGCATGGTAATGCGCCGCGCGCCGTTGTATCTGTTCCGCCAATAATCCTCCAGAATATTTTCGACGCGCACATTCCCGCCGCTGCTTGGGGCATGGATGAAGCGATTGTCGCCCAGATAAATCCCGACATGCGAAAAACTGCGGTGCAGAGTGTTGAAAAAGACCAGGTCACCGGTGCGTAACTCGTTCGATCGTACAGATTTTCCGGAACGGCCTATTTCTCCTGTGCTACGCGGCAAGTTGATGCCGAGCGAATGGCTGAACACATGGCCGACAAAGCCGCTGCAATCGAAGCCGGATTCTGGTGAATTTCCGCCGTATTTGTAGGGTGTGCCGATCAGGGTCTGTGCATAGGAAACGAGGCTGTTAACATTGCCATGCCGAGCCTGCAGATAAGGCATGTCCGAAGCACAAGCACTGAGCAGCAAAAGCATCAGGATGGATCTCATGCGGGTGCCCGGCCAATAGTTTTGCGGAGCTCTAATGTAATGTACGGCAGCCACGCCTGTAAAGTGTGCTTGATGCAAATATTACGGGTAAACAGAATAACGCCCGGCAGACAGGGCAGTCTATCGGGCGTTACGGGTGGGAAAAACTTTATTTTTTCATTGAACAGGTATTTACGCCGAGGATCGTATAGGCCGGACAAAAACCGATGGCTCCGGTTACCAGAGGAGCAATGCCGATCCAGCCCCACACACCGACCGTTCCGGTAGCGGCAAGTCCGATCAGCGTCAAACCGGCAATCACGCGTATAGCCCGGTCGATAGTTCCTTCATTGACTTTCATTTTGGATTCCTTATGTATTGTTCTGGAATGCAAAGAATATAAGATTTTAGTCCTTATGTCTGTGATAAAAATCACACTGGGAAATGGCTGCATGCAAGAAAAATGCAATGAAGCGCGCCACCTCAAATTCCGGCTGATCGTTTGAGTGCCGCAATATCGGTGATCTCGATCTGCTCGCGACCCAATTTCACCCAGCCTTGCTCGGCGTAGCCTTTGAGAAGGCGGCTGACGATTTCCCGTGCGCTGCCCAGCTCGTCGGCCAGAGCCTGATGGGTGGAGTGGATCGGGTTAGGTTTGTTGGTAAGGAGATTGGCGAGGCGCTGGTCCAGCTTCTGGAAGGCAACTGCTGAAACAAGTTGCATCAGGTCGGCGAGGCGTTCGGAAAAAAGGCCAAAAATGTGGTCTCGGAAAGGTTTGTGCATCGATAGCAATTTTTCAAACGTGACGGGCGCAAGAACCACCATCCCGGTATCCATATCCGCGATTCCACGGGCACGATAATGCGCATGTCCGAGCAAGCAACTACTGGTCAGGATACAACTCTCTCCTGCAACGACGCGATAAAGCTGCAACTCGCGCCCGTTTGGCGCTGCCTTGATGACGCGGATGCTGCCTGAGAGCAGCAGCGGGAAACCTTGGCAAGGCTGGTTTTCATCAAACACCACTGTACCGCCGGGGAGATGCACCATGCTTGCTGACGCCAGCAGGGATTCGTGCTCTGCAGCGGGCAATTTGCGAAGCATTGGATAGAGTTGCAACAAGCGGGATTGTGTGTCGCTATCCAGCATGGAAATCCTTTAAGAAAAAATTTCTCCAGATTGGGGCCGGTTACTCGGGGCGCATGTGTGGAAACAAAATCACATCGCGAATGCTGGCGCTGTTAGTGAGTAGCATCACCAGCCTGTCGATGCCGATGCCTTCCCCGGCGGTGGGCGGGAGACCATATTCCAGGGCGCGCACATAATCGTTGTCCTTGAACATCGCTTCTTCGTCGCCGGCATCTTTTGCGGCGACTTGAGCATCGAAACGCGCGGCTTGGTCTTCCGCATCGTTCAGTTCGGAAAAACCGTTGGCGATCTCCCTTCCGACGATGAACAACTCGAAACGTTCGGTGATCTCTGGGTTCGTGTCGCTGCTGCGCGCTAGCGGCGATACCTCGATGGGATAGTCTACGATAAAGGTTGGTTCAAATAGGTGTGGCTCGGCCAGTTCCTCGAAGAGCGACAATTGCAGCCCACCAATGCCATCCTCAGGCTTGTATTTGGCTTTCAGGTCTTGCAATTCGTTGATCAGAAAATCGCGGTCAATAAGTTGCCTGGTAGTGAATTGTGGATGGTATTTCTGGATCGCTTGCACCATCGTCAATCGGTGGAACGGTTTGCCCAGATCCAGTTCTTTGCCCTGATAGGTGATGAGCGTCTTGCCCAGCACTTTTTGAGCCACTTCGCGGAAAAGGTTCTCGCTGAAGTCCATCAGATATTTGTAATCACGGTATGCCTCGTAGAATTCCAGCATTGTGAATTCGGGATTGTGGCGCGTTGACAATCCCTCGTTGCGGAAGTTGCGGTTGATCTCGAATACCTTTTCGAACCCGCCCACCACCAGCCGCTTCAGGTACAGTTCCGGCGCGATACGCAGGTACATCTTCATGTCCAGTGCGTTGTGATGCGTCTCGAACGGCTTGGCCGCCGCGCCGCCGGGAATGGGATGCATCATCGGCGTCTCTACTTCCAGATAGCCGTGGCGCACGAAAAAATCACGTATCGCCTGGATGATTCTGGTGCGGATGATGAACACCTTGCGCGCTTCCTCGTTGGTGATCAGGTCGAGGTAACGCTGGCGGTATTTTTGCTCCTGGTCGGTCAAGCCGTGGAATTTCTCCGGCAACGGACGCAGCGCCTTGGTCAGCAGGCGCACCTGTGTGACGCGCACTGAAAGCTCTCCGGTCTTGGTCTTGAACAGCACGCCCACCGCGCCGAGGATGTCGCCAAGGTCATAATGCTTGAATGCGTTGTGCGCTTCTTCCCCAGTGTCTCCATTGCTGATGAACAGTTGTATCTTTCCGCTCATATCCTGCACCGTGGCAAAGCTGGCCTTGCCCATTATGCGTTTCAGCACCATGCGTCCGGCTACCGCGACTTGTACCTGCGTCGCTTCCAGCTCATCATGCGTCTTCTCGCCAAATTCGGTATGCAGGGCATCCGCCAGATGTTTTCGCTCGAAGTCGTTGGGGAAAGCGATGCCAGCTTGGCGGATAGCATTGAGCTTGGCACGGCGTTCCTCGACCAGCTTGATTTCAGGGATAAGCTTGCCAGTAGTTTCATCTATCTTTTGATCTAATTTTTCGCTTCCGGTAGTCATATCTTTATCCTAGTTAAACCCCTTGCTTCAGACTGGCCGATATGAAATCATCCAAGTCACCATCCAACACAGCCTGCGTATTGCCGACTTCATGGTTGGTGCGCAGATCCTTGATGCGCGATTGATCGAGCACATAGGAACGGATCTGGTGACCCCAGCCGATGTCGGATTTTCCGTCTTCCAGCACTTGTTTCTCTTCATTGCGCTTGCGCAACTCCTCCTCGTATAGTCGTGATTTTAACATCGCCATCGCTTCGGCGCGGTTGCGGTGTTGCGAGCGGTCGCTCTGGCATTGCACTACTATGTTGGTTGGCAGGTGGGTAATGCGTACCGCCGAGTCGGTCTTGTTGATGTGCTGTCCTCCTGCTCCAGAGGCGCGATAGGTGTCGACGCGCAGGTCGGCGGGATTGATCTCGATCTCGATGGAATCATCCACTTCAGGGTAGACGAACACGCTGGAGAATGAGGTGTGGCGGCGGTTTCCAGAGTCGAACGGTGATTTGCGCACTAGGCGGTGCACGCCGGTTTCGGTGCGCAGGTGGCCATAGGCATAGTCGCCGGAAACTTTGAGCGATGCGCCCTTGATGCCCGCGACATCGCCGTCAGATTGCTCCAGCACTTCGACCTGAAATCCTTTGCGTTCGCAGTAACGCAGATACATGCGCAACAGCATCGATGCCCAGTCCTGCGCCTCAGTTCCGCCCGAACCTGACTGGATGTCGACGAAGCAGTTGTTTGGATCCATCGGGTGCGAAAACATGCGGCGGAATTCAATCGCGGCAACGCGTTTCTCAATGTCCTGTATGTCGGCGGCGGTGGCTTGCAAACTTTCGTCGTCATTTTCTGCCTTGGACATTTCAAACAGCTCGCTGGCATCGGCGAGGTCTTGTTGGATTTGCTTGAGGCCGAGCACCACGCCTTCCAGCATCTTGCGCTCGCGGCCCAGCTCCTGGGCGCGCTTGGCGTCCTGCCAGATCGCGGGATCTTCGGCGAGTTCGCTGACTTCGACTAAGCGTTCCTGCTTGGTATCGAAGTCAAAGATACCTCCGTAATTCTGCGCTGCGCGAGGCTAAATCCTGCAACTGGTTGGATAAGGCGTTGAGTTGTTCGGCTTCCATTTGTCGTTGTTGCTTGCTTGAAAAGGCGCAATTATACATGCTACGCCGACATTCCCGTGCTGGCTGGATTCCCTGCGCGGGAATGACGGAGCTAATGGTTTTGTGGGTTAGCATTACCTACATGAGCTGTAGGCTGCCGGGTTAAGCGATAAAGCCGCTACACAACCTACAGAGATGAGTGCCAATGCCGAACTATGAGCTGCAAGCTCCGGTTGCCGTTGTATTCGTTCACGCTCAGGCTATACACGGCATGTATCTTTTCGGGCAAGGGTTCGTTGCGCCCGAACAATATCGCTTCGATGAGTTTTCCTCGAGAGTTCAGGCGCAGCTTCAAGTGCCTCTCGCCGACCACGCGCTGGTTCTGGACGAAGAAGTCGTCGCTGAATTGCGGGGCAGGGAAGCCTTGTCCCCAGACTTGTTCATCCAGCAGTTGCGCCACTTCAAGATTCATTTCGTCTGTACCCAGCGCGCCATCGGTTTCGATGCGCATCGCCAGATCGCTTTCGCTGAGCAATTCGCCGGACACTTGTTCAAAGGCGGCGACAAAATCATTGAAATCCTCTTCGGCAATGCTCAGACCTGCCGCTGCCGCATGGCCGCCGAATTTGCTGATCAGCATCGGGTGGCGTTTGCTGACCAGATCCAGCGCGTCGCGCAGATGCAGTCCGGCGATAGAACGCCCAGAGCCTTTTATTTCCCCGTTGCTTGATCTTGCAAACGCGATGGTCGGGCGATGAAATCTATCCTTCAGCCGCGAGGCGAGTATGCCGATCACGCCCTGATGCCAGGTCTCATTGAACAGAACGAGACTGTATTTCTCTGCTTCGCAGGGGGCACTTAGCGCACCATGGTGGCTGGAGCCCAGCCTGCTATTGATTTGTTCAAGTGCGGCCATCGCGCTGTCCTGCATATCCGATTCGATGCTGCGCCGCTCTCGGTTGAGCGCATCAAGCTTGGCGGCGATCTGTATGGCAGTTGCGGCGTCATCGGTCAGCAGGCAATTGATGCCCAGACCCATGTCGTCCAGCCTGCCCGCCGCATTAAGGCGCGGGCCGACAGTAAAGCCCAGGTCGGTGCTTGAAACTCGCGCCGGTTCCTTTTCCGCCACTTGCAGCAGCGCACTGACGCCTGCGCAAGCGCGCCCTGCGCGTATGCGCAGCAATCCTTGCTGCACCAGGATTCGGTTGTTCTGATCAAGCTTCACCACGTCGGCGACCGTACCCAGCGCGACCAGGTCGAGCAGCTCGACCAGTTTCCGTCCCTTGTCCTCTGTCATCTGACCTCTGGAGCGCAGCTCGGCACGCAAAGCCAGCAACACATAAAACATCACGCCCACGCCCGCCAGATATTTGCTGGGGAATGCACAACCTGGTTGATTGGGATTGACGATACACGCCGCATCGGGCAGCGTATCGCCGGGAAGGTGATGGTCGGTGACGAGTACCTGCATGCCCAGGCGATTAGCCTCCGCCACGCCTTCTGCGCTGGCGATGCCGTTGTCCACGGTGATCAATATGTCGGGTTGCGACCGGGCAGCCAGTCGAACGATCTCGGGTGTCAGCCCGTAACCGTATTCGAAACGGTTCGGCACGATGAAGTCGATATGCGCGCCGAAAGCGCTCAGGCCGCGCACCGCCACCGCACAGGCGGTCGCACCGTCAGCATCGTAGTCGGCGATTACCATGAGTCGTTTCTGTGCCGCGATCGCATCGGCCAGCAAACGCGCCATTTCACCGGCATTCATGAGGTTATCGAACGGCAGAAGGCCGGCCAGCGATGTGTCCAATTGTTTGGCGTCGATGATGCCGCGCGCCGCAAAAACTTTCGCCAGCGCAGGCGAGTAGCCGCTATCGAGCAAGGTACGCAGGGATGTTTCGGGTATGTTGCGCGGAGTGATCTCAGTCATGCGAATGTTCTGCCAAGGATTTTCGTACTTGTTGCCTGCCATGGTTTGGTAAGATTTTAAGTTTAGCAAAACCGGCCATTCAGTTTCCTCGTAATTTTGGGACAACTGCGTTAAAATTGCGCCCACTTTTTAAGTCATACACATAAAAATCGTGGCATTAATAGTCCAGAAGTACGGTGGCACATCGGTAGGCGATCCGGAGCGCATCAAGAACGTAGCTCGTCGAGTCGCGAAATTCAAGGCCATGGGGAACCAGGTAGTGGTGGTTGTTTCGGCCATGAGCGGCGAGACCAATCGGCTGATAAAGTTAGCCCATGAGATACAGAAGCACCCCGACCCGCGCGAACTGGATGTGGTTATCTCCACCGGCGAACAGGTTACCATCGGTTTGCTGGCAATGGCGCTCAAGGAACTGGGGTTGAATGCCAAAAGCTACACCGGCCCGCAGGTCAAGATACTCACCGACAGTGCATTTACCAAGGCACGGATTGTAGCCATCGATGAGCAAAACATCCGCACCGATCTGGCCAACGGCTACGTGGTGGTGGTTGCGGGTTTTCAGGGTATGGACGAGGCCGGAAATATCACCACCTTGGGACGTGGTGGTTCTGATACCACCGGAGTAGCGATCGCGGCAGCGCTACGTGCCGATGAATGCCAGATTTACACTGACGTGGATGGTGTCTATACCACCGATCCGCGCATGGTTCCCGAAGCGCGCCGACTGAAGAGCATCACCTTCGAAGAGATGCTGGAAATGGCCAGCCTTGGCTCCAAGGTATTGCAGATACGCTCAGTGGAGTTTGCGGGAAAGTACAAGGTCAAGCTGCGCGTGCTATCCAGCTTCGAAGAAGATGGCGAGGGCACGCTGATTACTTTTGAGGACAACGACAAAATGGAACAAGCCATCATTTCCGGGATCGCGTTCAACCGCGACGAAGCCAAGATTACTGTGCTGGGTGTGCCCGACCGACCCGGCATTGCCTACCAGATACTGGGACCAGTCAGCGATGCCAACATTGACGTGGATATCATTATCCAGAACGTCGGTGTGGATGGTACAACTGACTTTTCCTTTACCGTACATCGCAATGAATTCGCCAAAGCGATGGACATCCTTAAGAGTAAAGTTCAGCCACACATTGGTGCTCGCGATGTGATTGGAGATGACAAGGCAGCCAAGGTCTCAGTGGTAGGAGTCGGTATGCGCTCGCATGTTGGCATCGCCAGCAAGATGTTCCGTTCGCTGGCGGAAGAGGGTATCAACATCCAGATGATCTCCACTTCCGAGATCAAGATTTCCGTGGTCATCGACGAGAAATATCTGGAGCTCGCGGTGCGCGTGTTGCACAAGGCATTCGACCTAGATCAGGAAGATGCGTAATTATCCGCCCAAGCATAATCGTTTGACCTTTCAGGCCGACTACATTACTATGCGCGGCCTTCGGAGAGGTGGCCGAGAGGTCGAAGGCACGCCCCTGCTAAGGGCGCA
>Ga0224495_10001869_pt1 | contig 14305 bp, 14 predicted proteins | sample SF_Jul11_sed_USG_FD_168128 | JGI IMG/M metagenome (GOLD analysis project Ga0224495, IMG submission 168128) | Sediment microbial communities from San Francisco Bay, California, United States - SF_Jul11_sed_USGS_4_1 | ecosystem: Environmental > Aquatic > Marine > Sediment | place: USA: California... | reverse complement strand
AAATCTCATCTTCCGTACCTCCTGTAGTATCTCCGTCCTCTTCATGAATGGCCCCCCTTGCCATCCAATCATAACCGGACAGTTTATGTGCTACAGTTACGGACAGTTTATGTGTTCTCTACAAAATTGAGGATGGATGACAATACCAGGATCTCAATCTGCTATAATTTAAGTCAGGCACCCCGTCCCGGGGGACGGGGCATGCCTGGCGAGCAGGGAAAAGTATTATACAGGATCGCCTGTTTTCACTCCCGCATCAGGAGGCGGGGCATTCAGCAGGCATCCTCGTAAAGACAGAGAAACAGAAAAGCGCTGACATAATCTTTAAAAACCTGTTTCCTTTCCGGAGAAGAATAATGAGCACTGATAAAGACAACAGAGAAGACGGCAGCATGCCGGATGAGCCGGATGAACTGCAGATTTCTGATACAGAGAAGCAGAGGATCATCAATATCCTCAACAAAATGATGGAATTGGGCATAGGATCCATCTACGGTGAAGAAGAGGAAGGCGTGCCCGACGCTCTGGTGGACTGCGCTTCCAGAATCCGTGCGTGCAGGGCTGCGTGTTGTACCTTTACCTTTGCCCTCACCAAAGATGAAGTCAAAAAAGGAATGGTCAAACACAACCCCGACAAGCCTTTCTTTATCGCCAGAAACGCGGAAGGGTACTGTACACACCTCGACATCTCCACGCTGACATGCACTATATGGGAAGACCGTCCTTTGCGCTGCCGCAGATACGATTGCAGTGAAGACGGGAAGGTGAAGGACATACCGGAAATCTGAGGGCGAATTCCCTGGCCGGACTCAAGCTCCCGGTCACTTTTTTAAGCCGGAAGCGCAACCTCCCGGAGGACTGCCATCGGACCGCATTTTTTTACTAACGCCAACTGCTCCTCATTTCTCACCAGCAACGCTCCTGCAAAACCGAGCGAGTTGATCGAGATGGATTCGAAAAACTCGCGTGACCTCGGAACCAGAAGCATCCATTTTCGGGTAACAAGGAGGCAGTAGGGGCGCGACTGCCGCTGCAACCCTTCCCTGACTGGAGCAGTCATGCCGGCACGCTGGAGCATTTCGCCGTAAAGATCAAAAGACTTTTCCGCAGCAGAAGAAGATTCGACAATTTCAGGATCGAAGCGCGTAAAGACATGCAGAAACGGAAATGCCGGTACAGTTCCGAAACCGCCTTCAAAAACAGCTTTTGATAGCAGCGGCTCGATCGGGATTTCCGGGCCTACTGAAGCGATAGGCAACGGTACCATCTGAAGATGTTTGTGCCGCTGACTGGCACCTGCGGCCTCCCCGCCGTTATAAAATCCGAGCCCCGGGTATTCGACCATGCAGGACCAGAGCGCCCCGAAATCTTCAAGCGTAAGGAGCATCTCCTGATCCTCGAAGTGACGGGTAACAATGAGGAGATGATGTTCCAGCACATTAAACTTGTTCAGAATGGCCGCATGCGTCTCCGAAATATGGGACACGAAGAGCTCCTTCTCATAGGGGAGAAAGGGGTTGATCTGTTTGCCTGATTCGGTTGACGCCTTTTCCTGCTGTTTCCTCGCCTCGTCCTTTCTTTGCAGCGCCGACAGAATTCTGACAAAAAAACGAATGCCGGAGTCCCCGATGAATTCATACTCCGTCGGAACAGGAATGAGGGCACCAGTCTGAAGAGCGTGTTCGGTCACACGGACGACCTGCTGCCACAATCTCCCCTTCTGAATTTCCATGGGGAAACGATACCACAACCGTTTTTAAAACCTCAACAGAATGAGTCTTGAACCGCCTTTTGTTTGCCGAACAGACCCTGCTCCGATGGGCCCGAAAAACATCGTCTTCCGTCGAAAGTTCTTCACATCAGGCACAACCCCGAACCCGTCCTCAGAAAAATTCAGATGCTCCCGAGGTCATCAAAGGATTATGCTTAGCCGTTTTTACGGCATTTTGTGCTATAATATAATAGTAAAATATTAAAAAATAAGATCTGGTATCTATTAAGATCCAGGCACCCAACTCATCTAACATAACAATAATATAATAGCCGGATAGAAAAATCTTATTTCACTAATGAGGGGGTTTTAAAGGGAGAGCATGGCGCACAAAAAGAATTATGTCGAAAAAATGAATGCACTGAAGCAAAAAAAGATTGCTGCCGGCCTGGTTTCTGAACGTTTCCCTCAGGTGAGCGACATTGTAATAAAAATGACGTACTTCAGAAAAGGATTGAACCCTGTCCTTATGCTCCGCACCGTCAATATTTCCCCCACTGCGTACGCATATTTCACTATGGATTGTATGATCAGCGGTTGCACTAACGGAGGCTTTGATCTGAATCCCGTTATCAAGGAAATGGTCGCGAATCATCACAGACAGAAAAAAGGAACGCTTGCCTGCAGTGGAAAAATATCAGACTTGTCTTCTGACCATGCACACATTGACTACGAAGTTGCCATAAAATTCGCCAAGAAGACCTGAAAACCATATATTCTGAAAGTTTCCTTCAGAATATATGGTTTAATGCTAATTTCCGGGACTTCTCTTAAATCTCTGGGCCTTCAGCCTTTTCTTCAACGCCTCTCTGCGTTTCCTCTTCTCTTTTACAGACGGCTTCTCATAAAAACTTCTCTGCTTAATTTCTTTAAACAGGCCGTCTTTCTGAAGCTGGCGCTTAAGGGTTTTGAGCGCCTTTTCTATATCATTTCCGTAAACTTTTATATCCAAAATATTTTATCTCCGTCCTCTTCCCTGTCCGCTTCTGCCTCCACCGAAACCACCTCTGCCTCCGCCAAAGCCGCCTCTTCCGCCTCCAAAGCCATCGCGTCTTTCCCTCGGCTGCTGCGGTTTCGCCTCTGCAACAGAAATGGACCTTTCCATGAAAGTTGTCCCATTCAGTTCGTCTATCGCCTTTTTCGCGTCTTCTTCGTTCGCCATTTCAACAAAACCAAAACCCTTGGGGTTTCCGGTATGCGCATCGGTTATTATCTTTACAGACTCCACGTCTCCGCTCCTGGCAAAGAGTTCTCTTACATCTTCTTCAGTTGCCTTGAAAGAAATATTGCCCACATACAGCTTTTTTTCCATACTTTTATCTCCTTATTATTGGTCCCAAAATAAAAAAACCCCGAAGACTTTCAAAGTCTCCAAGGTTTCCCTAACTCTAAAAGTTACCCCCTAGTATAACTGTATGTTTCAAAATTGTAAATAAAGAGTTTAAGTTGCGAACTGTATCAAAAAATATGAGGGAAAAAGTTAATCGGATACAATCCGGATTTCAGTCTGAAAGCCTCTTTTTCCCCTGTCACGCCGGGAAGTTGCCAGTTCACTCGTGAATTATTTACAATAGAGACTGACAAAAGAGTATTTTAACGTGCAAACCGCAAAGTATTCTGCTTTGCGGTTTCTTGTTTTTTACTGTTTGAGTTTTCACTATTTAATGGAAGGATATCCGATGATAAAAAAGAAAGCAACGTGTGCTGCAGTTTTAGTGTTTTTCATTGTTCTGCCTTTTATTACGCTTTCATCTGAAGGGGCTGAGAAAGAGAAAAAAACAGCAGGCATTACAGTCTCAGATGGCAAAATCGTAAGGGTCAATTATACCCTTTCAGTCGATGGCAAGGTTGTTGACAGTTCGGCCGGGCGCCAGCCGCTTGAATTCAAGGCCGGCAGCCACCAGATGATACCCGGATTCGAAAAAGCAGTCATGGGAATGAAAGCCGGCGAAAAAAAATCATTCAAGGTTTCTCCTGACCAGGGCTACGGCCCCTTGAATCCCAGGGCGCTGCAAAATGTCCCGAAAAAACAGTTGCCCCCGGATATAAAACCAACGCCGGGAATGACCTTGTACGCACAGGGAAAAAATGGACAGAGTATGCCCGTCAGGGTTGTTGAAGTGAAAAAGGATGTGGTTGTCATGGACTTTAACCATCCGTTGGCAGGCAAGACCCTCAACTTTGATGTAGAGGTATTAGAGATTAAGTAGCTGCCTATCGGGCTGCGGCATGTGCGTACCGCGGCCTTTTACCGGGATAGCTGTTCGCATAACATGACCGTCACCGGGGACCGCATGCCGGAACTTTCGCTCTTCGGGGCTATTGCGGCTTTCTTTCTTTCCTCTCGGGCCTGCGAAAGCGCGGGCCCGCCCCTGAGGTTTTTTCTTTCTTATGTATTCCCCGTGCCTCTTTTCTTTGCGGCCGGGCGACCTTTCTCCCGGCATGCCGGGGCGGCCTGCGATAATCGGTCACGATCATTTCCTCTGTCAGCTGCATAACCGGTATCTTCACTTTTATATAGTCCTCGATGTCCGGCAGGGAATGGACATATTCCTCGCAGGCGAAGGTCAATGCTCTGCCGGCAGCACCGGCCCTGGCGGTCCTTCCGATCCGGTGCACGTAATCCTCAGGGTCTTGCGGGAGTTCATAGTTGATCACATGCGTCACCCCATCAATATGGATGCCACGACTGGCCACATCGGTGGCAACAAGGATGGCTAATGTACCGTTTTTGAAACCGGAGAGCACCTTCATCCGCCTTCTCTGATCGAGGTCTCCGGTAATGGCGGCAGCCGAAAACCCGTTAGCGTTGAGAAGAAGATCAAGCCGCTCGGCTGTTGCCTTGGTGTTGCAGAAGATGAGATACCGGCCGTCAGGCTCACGTCTGAGAATTCCAAGGAGCAGTCCGATCTTCTCGGCAGATCCTACGTGATATATCTCCTGCTCAATTTTTTCTACCGTTACCTGCTCAGGGCTTATTGAAAACCGCTCCGGCATGTTCATATGTTCATAGCAGAGCTCAAGTACGCGGTTGGACAGAGTGGCGGAAAAGAGCATGGACTGTCGTTTGTTAAAGGGCGACATCCTCCTGAGCAGGAACCTCAGGTCGCTGATGAAACCCATATCGAACAGGCGGTCGGCCTCGTCAATCACAAGGAACTGCGTTTTTTTCAGACTATAGACCCTCTGCTTGAGATAATCGATGAGCCGTCCGGGAGTGCCGATAAGAACGTCAACCCCCCTGGCGATTTCTTCCCGCTGCTTCAGATAGTCAATCCCTCCGTATACAGGGACAATCCTGAAGCCCGCGAAACGACCCAGCAGTTTTGCCTCGGCTTCTATCTGGACAACCAGTTCCCGCGTCGGTGCAATGATAAGCGCCCGTGGCGACGGGCCCCCTCCCGGCGAAGGCAGCGAAAGCATACGGGAAAATACAGTGATAAGAAAGGCCGCGGTCTTTCCGGTTCCCGTCTGTGCCTGTGCCGCGATATCCCTGCCCTGCAGCGCCACGGGCAGAGTTTTGGCCTGGACCGGCGTACATTCGGCAAAGCCGGCGGCACGGATTCCCTCCAAAACCTTTTCAGGTATGTCCAAATCTTCAAATCTCACGTCTCTTACTATACCTTAAGCGACTGGTTTTCTCAAAGCAGGAGCGAAGACATGCCGTGATATAATAATAATATTCCTGGTCGCACCCGATTAATCTCTGTAAAACAGACAAAAGGGAGACCGTATATGTTTCTCAGGGTTGGTCATCGCGGAGCCGTAGCGTACGAGATCGAAAACACCATCGAAAGCTTCCAAAAAGCGATTGAACTCGGAGTGAACGCGATTGAACTCGATGTGCGGCAATCGAAAGAAGGAAAACTTATTGTCTGCCACGACGATGACCTGAAAAGGGTCTATGGAAAAGAGCAACCCGTTAACAAGGCAACGCTTCATGAACTCAAAAAGCTGACGAAAAACAGAATCGCGAGTCTCGAAGAAGCCCTCCGGTTCATTGACAGGAAGGTCGACAAAATTCTTGTTGAGTTAAAGCAGACCGGGTATGAAGAAAAAATCCTCGATGTCATCAGGAAAGAAAAGCTCACCGACAATGTCATCGTAGTATCCTTCCTTGGGGAGTGTCTTGCTCAAACAAGAGCCCTCGACGCGGAGATTGAAACCGGTCTCATATATACGAAATTCAGATATCCGATTGAAGTAGCGCAAAAACTGGATGCGCACTATCTCGTTCCTCTCTACAGGTTTGTTCATACAAAGGATGTGGAAAAGGCGCACAAATTCAATCTGAAGGTCATCGTATGGACGATCAATGACAGAGACGAGGCACTGAAATACATCGCCAAAGGCGTTGACGGGATTGCGACCGACAAACCGGATATTTTCACGGATATCGTGTAAGAAGACAGGCATTCCTGCTGCGTGTCCGGAATTTCCCTGCGTAACGCCCCCGCTTTTCAGGGGACTGCATCTGGAAACATCCCCGGCAGAAGTGCTTTGAAGCTCTAAAAAACAGCAACCGCTCTGAAGATAATTATGCCGGCGCAAATGACAAAGCCCGCAACCGGTATCCATCCCGGATAGGTCTTTACCCCATTGGGAGAAGGATATCGCTTTTTGATTATTACAAGCGAAAGGTTTATGAGGGAATAGACTATCAGGACGACGAAGCTTGCTATCTGCGCAAGGGTGACAAGCGGAAGCCAGAGGGCCAGCACCAGGGTAATGAAAACAACAAAAACAGTTGAAAACACAGGTGTCTTTGTCCTTTCATTTATCCTCCCGAACAGTTCCGGAAGGTGCCCCTGCCTGCTCAGACCGTACAGGACACGCGACGCAACAATTACCTGCACAAGCACGCCGTTGACGACAGCAAAGAGACTTATTGCGGTTATCAATACCGGACTCTTTCCTGTGCTCCGCTCATATATCGTAGCAAGAGGGGTCGCATTGCCTATAAGTTCCGGGAGAGGAAGAGAAAGTACCGCCGTCAACGCCACAAGAATATACAGAATCGTTGACGTGACAAAAGCGAGGAATATTCCGAGGGGCATGTTCCTTTGAGGATCTTTCACCTCTTCGGCCACATTCACCATATCCTCAAAACCTATGAAGGCAAAGAAGGCAAGGAATGCTCCCATGAAAACGCCGATGCTTGTGTCACGTCCAACATCCCTGAAGATCTCGGGAAGTCTCTCCGGCAAAGTTGACAGGGAATCCCGTGAAACGTATATGATGATAATCAGACCCGATATCTCGATTAAGGTCAATATTGCCGCGCTTACCGCGGACTCTTTTATTCCCCACGCGGCAAGCAATCCCATTGAAACCATGGCAGCGGTAACGATAAGCCACGCCGGCACCGGAAAAAAGAAACGGAAATATCCCGCAAACCCGTTTGCGAGGGTCGCAGAAGAAGTTATCACGACAAAAACAACCAGAACTCCTGCAAGTACGGTAAGACCCTTTCGCCCAAAGGCGTCTTCCACATAGGCTGCTTCTCCTGCACTCCTCGGTATTCTTGCGGAAAGCTCTGCATAGGATACAGCGGTGAATGATGCTGCAATCGCGGCGATAAGAAAAGAAACAGGAGCCAAAAGGCCTGCCTGCCCCGCAATCTCTCCGACCAGCACATAAATGCCGGCGCCGAGAATTGTCGCGAGTCCATAGAAAGTGATATAGGGAAGCGATAGTGTTTGCCTGAGTGTCGGCTCTTCATTCATCGTTGCTTACAATTATCATACAGACTGCTTCGTTAATCAATGTGCATTCCCGAAGGTCATGCACGGAAATGAAACGTTCAATGATAAACAGCAGATAATGGAGAGGCAAGAGAAAATGGCGTGAAGAGACAGCAGATTTTTTTCTGCACCGCAGGCTTAAGGGGATTGTGAATGGCATCGGTTGAAAATTCCGTCCGTCAGGGCAAAAGGCTCAGGAAATGAAATACAAAAATGATGTTCCGCCCGCCTGATCCAGATTATTTCTTTTTACTGAATCTCTTCGTACAAGGGCGACCCCTCTGAATAATAGGGGAATTTTTCCCTTGAAGTGATGTACTCGTATACACCTGCGGCAACAGAGCCGGCTACAATTCCTGCGGTCGCGCCCAGGAGCCCTCCCTTTGCGGCATTTTTCCGTTCAGAAAGCACGCCGATAGCGGTTCCTGCCGCTGCTGCGATACCAAGCCATATGAGATAGTTCGATTTTTTCATGTCACTCTTCTTACGGGGATGCCTGCTGAATGTCCTCCTCCGGAGGCGGGCATAAACGCCGGCTATCCATATAACAATTCCCCTTACCAGCCAGGCATGTCCTGTCCCGAGAGACAGCGCGCCTGGCTAACAATTATTGTACAACACAGGCTATGTTCTCGGGAAGGCAATCAGCGCCTTTTCCGGATGAATTTTCATTTTTCCCTGAGAAAGGCGGTTTTTCTTTCTCCCGCGCAACTGCGCTCCCTGCATGCCTCCTGAGGCTTGAACTGCCGATACTCCTATGGCCCGTATGCGGCTCGTTATCGAATACGCACGTAAACAGGGAACTTCGCGTAATGCCTTATCAGGGTATTTTCGAGGGCTCCAGTTCTGCCCTGATCTCGTTTATCCTGTCGACATTGCCCATGACGATCATGATATGGTTTTCATTCAACAGGGTTTTTCGGGGGGGATTGAACAGGTAAGAATCTTCCCTCCTGTCACGCAGCGCGACGACAATAACGCCTTCTGTATCGAGGATGCCTGTCTCCCCGATACTTTTTCCTGCAAAAGAAGACCCCGGAGTGAGATTTATTTCATCGACCCGTATCGTCTTGTCGGTCGACCGCAGCATTATATCGAGGAAATTCACAACAGACGGACGTATCATTTCAGACACCATCCTGAGGCCCCCGATAAAATTCGGCATTACCACTCCGTCAGCACCTACCATTCTTATCTTCTGCTCTGATTCCTCTTCGACAGCCTTTGAGATCACCCGCAGTGACGGATTCAATCTCTTGGCCGTTAATACTACAAAAAGATTCTCGGCGTCGGTAGGGAGTGAAGTGATAAACCCTTTCGCGCGCTGAATGCCGGCCTGCCCGAGCACGGCATAATGAGAAGCGTCCCCTTCGATGCACAGTATGTCCCGGCTCATAAGGGGCCTGATCTTTTCAGCATCCTTTTCTATTACGACAAAATCCTTTTTTGTTTTGACAAGCTCCTCGATAACATAGAGACTGGTCTGGTCTGCTCCGCAGACGATAAAGTGATCCTTCAGGGCATTAATCTTTTTATTCATCTTTCTCCTCCTGATAACATCAGTAAGTTCTCCTTCCACAACAAAGGCGGTGATCAGAGAAACGCAGTAGATAAGAACTCCTGACCCGCAGAGTATAAGAAATATGGTGAATAATCGACCTGAATCAGAAAGCGGCCGCACCTCCATGAATCCGACGGATGAAATGGTGATAACCGTCATATAAAGGGATTCAAGTGCGGACCATCTCTCAATAAATGCGTATCCGGCCATACCGGTTACAATGATTCCCATCAGTGCGATGAATATCCCTATCAACCGTTTATGAAGCATCCACCGTTCTCCATTCAAGCACACCGTCCCAAGGGACGGGGCAATTGGGATAGCCTGCTTTCATCCCCGCCTCAAGAGGCGGGGATGAAAGCAGGCAATCCTCGTAAAAATACCGCCAGTGAATTATAATCGAAAATATAAAGCTTTACATCATGTTTTAGCTTTTTTCCGTTCTTTACAGTCCTGCCGGATATTCTTTTGTCCCGGCAATTTCGAGGCATATTACTCTGCAGGCAGTTTTCACCTTTTTCAAAATCAAAGATATTGCGTTCTCCCTCCTGCTTCTTTTATCCTTGTCCTTATGGAAGCATGGAAAGGTAATGTCTCTTTCATACTCATCGACACACTGGAGTCCGGGAATATCGGCGCCTCGGCGCGGGCGCTGAAAAACCTCGGGTTCTCAGGGTTAGAACTTGTCCGCCCTGGGAAATTCCCTTCCAATGAGGCGGGCTGGTTTGCCCACGGCGCTGAAGATGTGCTTTCAAATGCTGCAGTGCACCAGGCTCTTGACGACGCGCTGAAAGACAAGTCCGTGGTCGTAGGCACGACAAGAAGGGCCGGGAAGAAGCGCGGCAAGGTCTATCCTGTGCGAGAGGCGGCTGAAAGAATCAGGCAGTTGTCCGTAAACAACCGCATCGCACTGCTCTTCGGCAGGGAGGACAGGGGGCTTACAAATGAAGAGACCTCAGCATGCTCTTTCATGATCAGCATCCCGGCATCACCCGAAAACCCTTCCTTTAATCTCGCACAGGCCCTCCTCATCATAGCATATGAACTTTCCTGCGCCTCCTATTCGATCAGCCCGTCAGCGACGGTCATCAGCAATGACGAACTCTCGAATCTCTTCCAGAGGCTCAGGGGAATGCTGAAAATGACCGGATATGAACCGAAGGGCATCAGGGACAAAGAAAAAGAGATCATGGCAGACCTGCGGCGGATCATCGCAAGGGCAGCGATAACAGAGCGTGAGGCGCGAATGCTCCACGGCATCATATCACAGGTGGAGGATAGTCTCAGAAAAAAACAGGGATCACGCGGTTAAAAAAGATGGCGGGCTTATCAACCTAATGTAGCGCCTCGCAATCAACTCGCGTTATTGTGGTCACAGGAAACCTCCCACGGCGGTCATTCATGCAAGCGAAGCGCGTCGGGAATCCTTCCTTACAAAAGGACAGGATTCTCGCCCCGGTCCGCACCCGGGCGGATCTGCCGGGGAGAACGAGCCCCCTGATGAGACCAGTCAAGTTTACCCGCCTCTGGCGGCGCCGAAGACGACCAGGACCGGAATGACACTTCAGATAATGTAAAGAAATGTTCAGGGACAGGATTCCAGGATCAAAGGGCGGGAATCGAATCCAAATGCTCCCAGCGTTCATAGGTTTGCGCTATCTCTTTTTCGATCTCCTCTATCCTCGTCTTTGCTTCCACCACCCTGCTTCCGTCATTGCGGTAGAATTCTGGGTCCGCGAGGATTTCAAAAAGCCCTTCTCGCTCGGCTTCGAGAGCTTCGATAAGCGCAGGCAGCGCCTCAAGTTCCTTTTTCTCTTTAAACGTCAGAATGCGCGGACGCTCCCTTTTTTGCCGGGGCTTCTCCTGCTTCAGGGCCTTTTCCTTCTGGTCCGGCGCAGCAGGGCCGCGCTGAATAAGCCAGTCGTCGTAGCCTCCTGCATATTCGGCAAGCCTTCCGGCGCCTTCAAACACTATTGTGCTCGTTACGATGTTATTGAGAAATTCCCGGTCGTGACTGACCAGGAGAACAGTGCCCTCGTACTCCATGAGCATCTCCTCCAGAAGTTCGACCGTATCTGTGTCGAGATCATTGGTCGGCTCGTCCATCACCAGCACATTCGAGGGTTTCGTGAAGAGCTTTGCCAGAAGCGCGCGGTTGCGCTCGCCGCCCGAAAGGACTTTTACCGGTGATCTGGCGCGGTCCGGAGGAAAAAGGAAATCCTCGAGATAGCCGATGATATGTCTCGTCCTGCCGTTGACCGTCACATGTTCATATCCGTCCGCGACATTTTCGGCAACCGATTTATCGTCATCAAGCAGCGCCCTGTGCTGGTCGAAATAGGCGACTTCAAGACGCGTCCCACTGCGAACAGTGCCGCTGTGTGGCTCCATCGCGCCAAGCAGAAGCCTGAGCAGCGTAGTCTTGCCGGAGCCATTCGGTCCTATGATGCCGATCTTGTCCCCGCGCATAACGACCGTAGAAAAATCGCGGATCAGCGGGGCTCCCTCGTAAACACACCCTATCCCTTCTGCTTCAAGAACGAGCCTGCCGGACCGTTCAGCCTCATTCAGCCTCATCGTCACGCTCCCGGTCTGCTGACGTCTTGCAAAGCGTTCTCTCCTCATCTCCTTCAATGCCCTCACCCTGCCTTCATTGCGGGTGCGCCGGGCCTTGATGCCCTGCCGTATCCACGCCTCCTCCCGGGAGAGTTTCTTGTCGAAGAGCGCATTATGCGTTGCCTCTGCTTCGAGCTCTGACTGCCTCCTCTTCAGGTAGGTTGCGTAATCACCCGGCCAGTCGGTGACCCTTCCCCTGTCGAGTTCGATGATACGCGTCGCCAAAGTCTGAAGAAACCTTCTGTCATGGGTTATGAACAGTATGGAGCCGCGGAACTCGCAAAGAAATTCCTCAAGCCAGCCGATCGAAGCAATATCGAGATGGTTTGTCGGCTCATCGAGAAGCAGAAGGTCAGGTTCGTTCACGAGCGCACGTGCGAGCAGGACCCTCCTCTTGTAGCCGCCGGACAGATCGGAAACCTGCGCGTCAGGCTCCAGCCTGAGTCGGGACAGTACAGTCTCAACCCTGCTGCGCAGCTGCCAGCCCCCTGCTGATTCTATCCGGTGCTGAATCCGCTCGAGTTGCGAGACCAGTTCTTCGTCGTGGCCATGACTGAGGCGGCTGCTCACACTGTGATACCTCGAAAACAGATCGACCGTGTTGCCGAGTCCGCCTGCTGCGACCTCAAATACTGTTCCGGAGATATCCCGGGGGACTTCCTGGCTGAGTGAGGCGATTTTCACACCCTGCGGCAGTATCACCTCACCTGAATCAGGGATGATCTCGCCGGTGATTATCTTCAAAAGGGTGGATTTTCCCGCACCGTTTCTGCCGACCAGACAAACACGTTCTCCCCGTTCGATCTGCAGGGAGACTCCGTCGATCAGTTCCGGGCCGCCGAAGGCAAGCTTCACCCCCTGTAAACTTAGTAATGCCACATAACACCTCGAAGAAAGCAAAGTTTGGATGGCAACCAGGCGCCACTTATAAGACTCACATGTTTCCGTGAGCAGTATATTATACCGGAATCAGGGGATTCGCTGTAACTGAATGCGATAAACAGGATCAAACACAGCCATGTTTGAAATCAGCCTTAATGGGATAAAGCTGAAAGAAACAAAAATCATGAGCAGAATTCGCGTCCAAGATGCATTTAACCCGAAATCTTCAATTAACCTTACCAGGAGACAGGCATGTGAAAAGAGAAAAAGCTTTCAGGGCAGCACCTCTGGTGTGCTGTCCCATAAATGACTTCACAGATTTCTGTCATTCCCGCTTGCCGGGAATCCTTCTTAACAAAGGGAAACGATTCTCGCCCCGGTCCGCACTCAGGCGGATCTGCCGGGGAGAACGAGTCGCCTGAGGAGACCGGTCAAACCGGAATGACACTTCAAAAAATGCAAAGAACCGTACGGATGCTCATTAGCCAGCACTTGCCAATATTCCCTCAATTTCAATATAGTGTCCATGAAGTGACAAGAGCCTGTTGCTGCCTGCACTTTTATTCAAATATTTGGTTCGATTCAACATGAAAAATCAATTTCGACAGATCAAACGTATGGCTTTACTTTTCAATCCATAGTAAACTAATGGATAAAAACAATTTTTTCCGGCAGAAAGAACCCTTTTTAAATAAGGAGGAATGAAAAGAGATTGATAGAAGAAGGCATCGGGAGGGAATGTCCGCACTTATCAGTCGTTATTCCTGTTTACAAAGCTGAAGATTGTCTTGATGAGTTGTACAGGAGGCTTCGGTCTTCCCTGGAGCAGCTGACGCATAATTTTGAGATCATCCTGGTAGAAGATTGCGGCGGTGACCGGTCATGGGAAATTATCACCAGGTTGGCACGCGATGACCGAAGGGTCAGGGGATTGCAATTCAGCCGTAATTTCGGGCAGCATTATGGAATTACAGCGGGCCTGGATCACTGCAATGGTGACTGGGTGATTGTAATGGATTGCGATTTGCAGGACCGGCCCGAGGAAATCCCAAGACTGTACGCTAAAGCCCGCGAGGGTTTCGATGTGGTCATGGCACGAAGGGGCAGGAGAAAGGACCACATGCTCAAGCGATGGTCTTCGTGGCTTTTCTATAAGGTATTCAGATACCTGTCAGGCATCAATTATGACGCGGAGGTAGGTAATTTCCGCATTATTTCCAAAAAAGTGGTCACATGCTATCGCACCATGCGTGAGAAATTGCGTTTTTTTGGCGGAATGGTGGACTGGATGGGCTTTCCCACCGCAAGCATCGACGTTCAACACGCAGAACGCTATGAAGGCAAGTCTACCTACACCTTCAGGAAGCTCTGGAAATTGGCGACTGATACGATAATTGCCTATTCTGACAAGCCCCTGTATATGTCTGTGAAGTTCGGTTTTGCCATGTCCTTTTTTGCCTTCCTCTATGGGTTGTATATTTTTTATCGGGCCTTCGTTTACGGTTCCGCTATCATGGGCTGGAGCAGTCTCATGGTCTCGTTCTATTTCATCGGCGGGATAATCATTGCCATTTTAGGCATTATCGGAATTTATCTGGGCAAGACATTTGACGAAACAAAGAGAAGACCCTTATACGTCATCAGGGAAACTACACCCGATGGAGAATAGCGAATTTTTCAAAAAAACCCCCTGGGATTCATCAGTGTTTGGAATGGATACATATGAGATTC
>Ga0224495_10001867_pt1 | contig 14325 bp, 13 predicted proteins | sample SF_Jul11_sed_USG_FD_168128 | JGI IMG/M metagenome (GOLD analysis project Ga0224495, IMG submission 168128) | Sediment microbial communities from San Francisco Bay, California, United States - SF_Jul11_sed_USGS_4_1 | ecosystem: Environmental > Aquatic > Marine > Sediment | place: USA: California... | reverse complement strand
ATTCTGGCATTGCGCCGGAGGGCATGGTTCAGTTCCTCCAGAATCAGAACACCGGCCCCCTCTCCCATTACAAAACCGTCCCTGTCTTTATCAAATGGCCTGCTGGCTTTTTCAGGCTCGTCGTTTCTTGTTGAAAGCGCCTTCATCGCGTTAAAACCGCCAATCCCCATAGGCGTGATTACCGACTCGGCCCCCCCCGCAATCATCGCGTCGGCATCACCCCGCTGGATGATCTTGAAGGCATCTCCAATGGCGTGACTCCCGGTTGCACAGGCGGTTACCGGTGAAGCATTCGGCCCCTTTGCCCCGAATTTGATCGATATCTGTCCAGCCACCAGATTAATGATTACCATAGGAATAAAAAAAGGCGTTATTCTTTTCGGTCCCTTTTCCAGCAATACCGAATGATAACGTTCAATAGCAGGCAATCCCCCCATGCCTGCCCCGACAATGACGCCGATCCTGCCGGCATTGTGTTCGTCGACAGATAAGCCCGAATCATCCATTGCCATGGTCGCAGCAGCGAGCCCGAAATGGATGAAACGGTCCATCTTTTTGATTTCTTTTGCTTCAATATAGTCTTCCGGGTTGAAGCCCTCCACTTCCCCTGCCACCTGTGTCTGAAAAGCGGATGCGTCGAACTGGGTAATTTTCCGTATGCCTGATTTACCCTCGATGAGCGCATCCCAGCTTTTCCGGACCCCGATGCCCAGAGGGGTTATAAGCCCCAAACCAGTGACAACAACTCTTCTTTCTTCCATTAAGCCTGCTTGTTTTTTATGTATTCTATCGCGTCTTTCACCTTTGTTATTTTCTCGGCATCTTCATCGGGTATTTCTATATTAAATGTCTCTTCAAAGGCCATGACGAGCTCCACGGTATCGAGAGAATCAGCTCCGAGATCTTCGACAAAAGATGCCTCGGATATTACCTCTGCGGCATTTACTCCCAACTGTTTCGCTATAATTTCCTTTACTTTTTCATCAATCATTGACCTACCTCCAGTTTAAATTTTATTTTTTTCAACTACTGCGCTTCGTCACTCACATACTGCACCATTCCTACATGTACATCCCGCCGTTTACATGAATCACCTGCCCGGTTATATATCCGTTATCAGGCGAAGCGAGGAAAGCAACGGCATTTGCGACATCGTCAACGGTGCCGAATGTTCCGACAGGGATAGATTTTAACATTTCCTGCCTGATATTGTCAGGTAAAGCATCGGTCATGGCAGTCGCGATAAAACCCGGCGCAACGGCATTGACGGTGACTCCCCTGCTCGCATACTCTTTCGCAATGGTTTTCGTGAGGCCGACGATGCCGGCCTTTGATGCGCTATAATTCGCCTGTCCCGGATTTCCCATAAAAGCGACTACAGAGGCGATATTGACGATCCTTCCGTAACGCTGCTTCACCATTAATTTGACGGCCTCTTTCGAACAAAGGAACACTCCTTTGAGATTGATGCTTATGACAGCGTCCCAATCCTCCTCTTTCATGCGCAGTATCAGCCCGTCTTTCGTTATCCCCGCATTGTTTATTACAACATCTATGCGTCCGAAATCTTTCATGATCTTTTCGAACGCGGCGGCAACATCGTTTGATTTTGAAACATCAAGTCCCACTGCCAGAGTCCTGACCCCGGCTGCAGAGATTTCCCGGGCGGTCTCCTCGGCACTGCTCAGGGATATGTCGGCAATTACCAGGTGCGCTCCCCTTTTTGCAAAATTTTCAGCAATGGCCCTGCCGATTCCTCTTGCTCCGCCTGTTACCAAAACTACCTGATCTTTTAAATCCATTATTCACCCCCTGAAAGTCGGCATTAATTTTAACAGACTAGCATGATCTTTTCCAGTCCTTTGTCTATTGTTTTATTTGCAATGTTTATGTTATTAAATAATTTGACAAAAAACGGGAAAAGTGAGGTCTTATGGCGGCTAAGGTTTATTTTATAGATGTTACAAACAGGGACGGCGTGCAGACTTCGCGCATCCTCCTTCCCAAACTTGCCAAAACAATGCTCAACCTCTATCTCGACGAGATGGGCGTATACCAGAGCGAAATTGGCTTTCCCACCCTGAAACATGAGGTCAATTATATTAACGCCAATCTCGAACTTGCAAAAGCCGGGGCTATAAAAAGAATCCACCTCGAAGGCTGGTGCAGGGCAGTAAAGGAGGACGTGGAACTCGCATTTAAGAACTGTCCCGGCATAAAGCATCTCAATATCTCCATGTCGACATCCGAAATCATGATACAGGGCAAGTTTCAGGGAAAAAAGACCTGGAAAGATATCGTCAAGTCAATGGCTGAGGCGGTCCGTACCGCAAAGGAACTCGGAGCCGAGACTGTCGGCATCAATGCTGAAGATGCTTCAAGGACGGAACTCGAAAGACTTATCGACTTTGTGATTGCGGGAAAGGAAGCCGGCGCAGACCGTTTCAGATACTGCGACACCCTCGGCGCTGATGATCCGATAACAATATACGAAAGAATAAAGGCGCTGGCCCTTTCGACAAAGTTTCCCCTTGAGATGCATTGCCACAATGACCTGGGAATGGCGGAAGCGGTCTCCTGCGCAGGCGCCCAGGGGTCTATCGAAGCAGGGGTCGACTGTTATATAAACACAACGCTCAACGGTTATGGAGAGCGCTGCGGCAATTGCGATCTCGTCTCGACCATTCTGGCACTCAGCTTCTCACACGGGTTAAGCCAAAAGGTGCATTTTGACGAAAATATCGACCTGAAGAAATCATGGAAAATCGCACGGTATGCATCCTATGCCTTTGGTCTGCCGATACCGCTCAACCAGCCCGGCGTGGGGTCAAACGCATTTGCTCACGAGTCGGGCATTCATGCAGACGGAGCGCTCAAGGACAGAAGAAACTATGAACTGTATGACCCCGAGGATGTCGGCAGGGGGGAACCGGAGCTCCTTCAGACAGGACGAATCATAACCACAGGCGAATACGGCGGCATAAAGGGCTTCAGGCACGTCTACGACAACCTGGGGATACACTTCCACGACGACAATGAAGCAAGAAGGATACTGGAACTCGCTCAGTATGCAAATCTCCACACACAAAAGCCTCTGACTGACGATGAACTGCGTTTGATCGCCACTTATCCTGACATCGTCAAGAAGATACTCACGGTAAATATCTAATTATTTGTGGACAGCTTCGGCGATTCCGTCCGGAGCTGTTCACGGTTTTCACTTAATAGAGGCAGAGAAATACTGAAAACAGTCCCCTCTCCTTTTATACTTTTCACATCTATCCTGCCATTATGGCTTTGTATTATTTTGTAGCTGATCGGAAGCCCCAACCCGGTGCCCTTTTCCTTCTTGGTAGTATAGAACGGCTCAAATATCCTCGGCAGAACCTCGGCCGCTATGCCGGGGCCGGTATCTCTGATTTCAATGACCGCATAGCTGTCATTAGAATGAGTACCAATGGTTATTTCTCCCCGGCCTTCGGGTAACGCGTCAACAGCATTGTTAATAATATTCAGGAAGACCTGCTTCAACTGGTTCTGATCTCCCATAATGCGGGGAAGTTCGGAATACGCCTCGTACATCTTTATTTTTTTGTCCTTAAACTGAACCTTAATCAGTGAGACAACTTCCTTCAGCAGCGAGTTCACTTCGAATTCCTTCATATCCGGCGTTTTCTTCCGGGCAAACTCCAGAAGCTGCTGAACAATCTCTCTTGCGCGAAGGGATTCATTGGTGATTATTTCGATATCGCCCATAATATGCTCGACGTTGCCTTCTTCCTTTATCAGCTCAGCGTATCCAAGGATACTGGTGAGAGGATTATTGATCTCATGGGCGACATTTGATGCAAGTTCTCCGATCGCTGCGAGCCTGGCGGTCTGGACCAGCTGTTCCTGTGTTTCTTTCAGTTGCTGCATCTGCAACCGGAGGCTCTCATAGAGCCTTGCGTTTTCGATCGCTACGGAAACATTATTCGAGATTATTCCCAGCAATCCCCCTGTTTCTTCATCAAACCTGCCTTCTTTTTTATTCGCGAGTCTGATGACCCCGATTAAATCCCCCTTTTTCCTCACCCACCCCAGAAGAATATTGTGCGCGGCCCAGCTCCCCTTCCCCTGTATTCCTTCCGGCAGACTTTCCGGCCGCAGATCATTCATGAGCAACGGCTTCCCATGGTTCAGATTGTAAAGATATTCAACCTCTTTACGGGAAATTCGCAATAAAGCGGCCTGTGCTTCAGCGATGCCGACTGCAGGACGTGCATGCTCAAAATATCCCGTCTTCTCATCCAACAACAAAAGACCGCACTGTTCAACTGATAAAAATTCAGCGACCCCGAAAGACACCGCCCTGACAATTTCTTCCGCGTCCGAGACAGAATGGAGCGGAAGAGTCACGCGGTAAAGACCCGACAAGCGGTGCAGGTTCCGGACGACCTTTTCATTGCTTTCCCTGAGCGACAGGCTCATGTCATTAAAAGAAGCAGCAAGCTCTCCGAATTCGGTCGAGTCAGTATAGGTGGTAGTCGAACCAAGGTTTCCCGATGCAATCTTTCGTGACAGTTCAATCAACTGCCGTATCGGGTTGATGATGTTTCGTGTGAGGTGAACCGACATCCATAATCCGATAAAAAAAGTTGCCATCAGGGTTATAACAAGAATCTGCTCGACACGACTTACGTCTTCAATGACCTTTTGGGTCCTCTCCTGCAATTTCTTGTTGGCGATAAAAGCCATATCCGTCGTCATATTCAGTAATTCATGGCCGATATTATACGCCTCCAGCTTCAGTGAACGAATGCGCTCTTCATTTGCAGCAGCGGTAATATAATAACTGAGGGATGTCTTGAATTTTTCAATCTGTCCATGGACATCATCAAGTTTCCGGTTTATCAAGGGTGAATGATGACATTTATTGCAATTATTGATTGCGTTGTCCAGGTCGTTGACATTGAGGACAATCGCATCAAGCCTGCTGCTTAATTCTGTATGAACCGTAAGGAGGTCCTGCTCTACATTCTGTATTTTTATGACCAGGTCCTGCCTTAAAATCTCTACACCGTGCAAAGTGATAATCTTTTTCAGTTCAGATGTGGTGAAAGTAATATAGAGTATGGATATGAGAGAGCCGATACTGAAAAACGCTAAAAGCAGCGAAAGATACGCTATGATCTTCTTTTTCATATGGTATGTTGTTTTTTCGCAATAAACTTATTAACATAATAACTAATTGATTTTACATATATCAATCAATCAGGGGAGAAACCGATGACGGAAACAACCATACACATTGAAGGGATGACCTGTCAGCACTGTGTGATGAGAGTAAAACGTGCCATTGAAGGACTCGCGGGCATTTCACACCTGTCGGTTGAGATAGGAACTGCAACCGTTGCCTTCGATGAGTCAAAAATTCAGCAGGCAGATATTGAGAATGCGGTTGTCAGGGCCGGATACAAAATAAAAAGCTGACCTGAGTTATCCTCTTAACTCTCCGGAGGTCTTCTCCAGAATATATGCAACCAGCGTTCCGTGCACAGCCTCAACCTCGGTATCGGTAAGGGTTCTGTCTTTACTCCTGTAAACAATTCTGAAGCCAAGGCTCTTTTTGTCAGCAGGAATATTCTTGCCTTTGTAATAGTCGAAAAGCTCGACGCTTTCCATCACCGGCGACTCGTATCCCCGCAACCACTCCAGAATCTCCCCTGCTGTCAGGCGTTCATCGACCACCAGCGCTATATCGCGCTCTATCGAAGGATATTTTGGTATCTGCGCAAAGACGGTCTTCTCCTGCACCATGGAAAGCAGGATGTCAAGGGAAAGTTCAAAAACAACAATCTCGGGCTTCTTTATTTTAAGGTTTAACCGCCCGATAATATGGGGACTTACTTCACCGATGAAGCCTGCCTTCTGTCCTTTAAAAAGGATGTCCGCTGATTTCCCGTTATGGAGGAAAACCTCATTCGAAGGGACCATGGAATATTCTCCGGCCTTCATCTCCCTGAAAACCGCCTCAAGCACTCCCTTTACTACGAAAAATGAAGGTATCTGCTCATGCCAGACGGCAGAGGAATTTTCCCGGAAATATATCCCCCCCAGTTTCAACTCTTCGTTCGGCAGCGGGCCGCCCTCATCCAAAAACACGCGCGACAGTTCATAGAGGGATATTTCCCTTGTCCCGCGCGCAAGATTATAGAGAAAGTTGTTTATGAGGGAGGGAAGCAACATGGTCCTCATAAGAGAGTCTTCCTGCCTCAGGGGATTCATTAACGAGATATGACGTCTTCTTTTATCGCCTTCAGAAATGGAAAGCATATTCAAGTCGTCAGGATTCATGAAGCTGTAATTGACAACCTCATTAAATCCGCATTTTCTGAACGCCTCCCTGAGCATTTCAACGCGTCTTTCTTTTTTATTAAGCATGCCGTCAGGCAGAGACGTTTTCGGGATCCTGACAGGCACCTTATCGTATCCATAACACCTTGCTATTTCTTCAATAACATCGACAGGCTCCCTGATATCTCCCCTGAATGCAGGCGGCGTGGCAGTAAATGAATCTCCCTTATCGCACGTCGAAATCTCTATCATTTCGAGAATTCTCAGCATCTCTTCTTTTTCGATGCTCGTGCCAAGAAGGGAATTCGCCTTCTGATACCGGACTTCGATCGCAACAGGGACATGTTTTTGCGGATACACATCCTCTATATCATGTATCGTGCCGCCGGCAATCTCCTGTATAAGAATGGCAGCCCTGTTTAAAGCCGTTTCGAGATACTCCCTGTCGGTCCCGCGCTCAAAGCGGTAGGACGATTCACTCTTCAGCCCCAGGATTTTCGACGAACGCCTGATGGAGGACGGATCAAAATAAGCGCTCTCGAGAAAAATATTCCTGGCAGAAACGTCAACAGACGACCCCTCTCCCCCCATGATTCCCGCAATCGCGACTGGTTCCCTGCCGTCCCATATCAACAGTGTATCTTCAGGCACTCTTCTCTCAACACCGTCAAGCGTTGTTATGCATCTGTCTTTTCCCGCTTTCGCAACCCTGATCATTTTTCCGGCGAGTCTGTCTGCGTCAAAGGCGTGGAGCGGATGCCCCAGTTCAAGAAGGACATAATTGGTTACATCGACAACGCTGTTAATCGCCCTGATGCCGCATTTTTCGAGCCTCTTTTTCATCCAGTCAGGCGATTCACCGACTGAAACTCCCCTTATCACCCTTCCGGTATAGCGGCCGCAGAGGTCAGGCGCGTCTATCTCAACTCTGATATCCCCCTTCTCCCGGGAGCCTTCTATGCGGGCACGAGGCTTTTTCAGCGGCAGACCAAAGGCAGCAGCAGCTTCCCTCGCGATACCGAGGATATTGAGACAATCCGGCCTGTTCGGAGTAACATTGACTTCCATCACCGTATCGCCTTCAACGCTCTCCATGCCCTCTATCTCGAGGCCTGCCATGGTAAGGCTGTGCGCGGCATCATCCGGCGATGCCGTTACATCAACAAAATCCTTTAACCATTCGAACGAAATTCGCATTGTCCTGCCCCTGATTTTTTCAGAATTGTTTCAGAAATCTCAGATCGTTTTCGTAGAAAAGACGGATATCGTCTATAGAATATTTCAACATGGTCATTCTCTCGACACCCATTCCAAAGGCAAAGCCGGTATATTCCTCCGGCCGGTAGCCTGACATCTCAAACACCCTCGGGTTGACCATGCCACATCCCATGACTTCAAGCCAGCCTGTAGTCTTGCAGATCCTGCAGCCCTTGCCCGAGCAGAATATGCATCCGATATCTACTTCGGCGCTCGGTTCGGTAAACGGGAAATAGCTCGGCCTGAACCGGACCGGCGTATCTTTTCCAAAAAAACTGTGTACAAACAGTTCGAGCACTCCCTTAAGGTCACTGAAGGATACATCGGTGTCAACCATGAGCCCCTCAACCTGATGAAACATCGCGGTATGAGAGACATCAGAATCACACCGGTATACCTTTCCCGGCGCTATAATTTTCAGCGGAGGGCTCTTCTTCTCCATTACCCTTACCTGCACCGGCGAGGTATGCGTCCTGAGGACTACATCATCAGAAACATAAAAAGTATCCTGCATATCCCTGGCGGGGTGGTCTTTGGGCAGATTCAAGGCTTCAAAGTTGTAATAATCAAGTTCCACCTCGGGGCCTTCCTCAATACCGAAGCCCATCGAAACAAAGATATCCTTTATCTCTGCAAGAATCTGGTATATGGGATGTTTTCTGCCGAAGAAAAAGGGTTTTCCCGGCAGCGTTATATCGATCTTTTCAGTAAGGAGGCGTCTTTCCTTTTCAATTTCCCTGAAAGCAAGTTCTTTCTCTTTTACCGTGCCTTCAATGAAATCCTTAAGCTCATTTACCAGTTTCCCGTAATTGCGCCTCTCATCGGCCGGGATAGAAGAAAGGGCTTTTAACTTTTCTGTTAGAAGCCCTTTTTTTCCGCTGTATCTTGATTTTATCTGCTGAAGTCCGTCGAGATCAGAAACGGCCGCAATATCGTCCAGAAACGCTTTCTTTAAAGAATGCAGGTCATCCACAATATTTTTATGCGGCTTGTGATTTAACCGTCTCTGCTATCTCGCTGAAAGCCTTTGGATCGCTGTAGGCGAGCTCGGCAAGCGCCTTCCTGTCGAGCGAGATGTTTGCTTTTTTCAACCCGCACATAAACTGGCTGTAATTCATCCCGGTCGCCCGTACGGCAGCGCTTATTCTCGTAATCCACAATGCCCTGAATTCACGTTTCTTCGCCTTTCTGTCACGGTAAGCGTACTGAAGCGCTTTATCCACAGTCTCAGTAGCAACTCTGAAAAGACGGCTTTTGGCGCCGTAATATCCCTTTGCCCTTTCAAGGACTTTTTTTCTTCTTCTTCTTGTTTTAAAACCACCTTTTGCCCTAGGCATTTCTTCCTCCTCAATGAAAATAAAGGGAACAGCATAAACGTCGTCCTATACTCAATTCATCTTGTCCCTTGATTCAGTTATCTGTTTTACAGATATTTTATAAATACGGTAAAAGCGTCTTGATGTTTTTGTGATCGCTGTCAGCAACCAGTACAGCTGTTCTCAGTCCCCTGGTTCTCTTCGCGGGCTTGCCGGTAAGAAGATGGCTCTTGTAGCCCTTTCTTCTCTTTATCTTCCCGGAAGCCGTCAGCTTAAACCTTTTGGCAGCCCCTCTGTGCGTCTTTATCTTCGGCATCTCTCCTCCTCAAATTCGTAATTCTGAAAACGTGAAACAAGAAGATGACCATCATCCCTTATTTCTCTATTAAAACAAGGTTATAAGTATAACCTAAAAATAAATATTTGTCACGACTAAAGAACTAAGACTTGGGAGCAACAACCATCGTTATGTGATTCCCCTCCAACTTGGGCTTTTGCTCTATCTGAAACTTGCCTGTCAGCCTCTGCGATATCTTATCAAAAACCTTCATCCCGATCTCAGGTCTGATAATTTCCCTCCCCCTGAAATACATCACGATCTTGGCCTTGTCCCCATCCTCGATAAACCGGTTGATGTTCCGTATCTTCAGTTCAAGATCATGCTCACCTACCTGGGGTCTCACCTTGACTTCTTTAATATCAGCCGTTTTTTTCTGGGTATGTTTCTTGTTCAGTTGATACTTGTACTTTCCGAAATCAAGTATTTTGCATACAGGAGGAACAGCAGTCGGGGAAACTTCCACCAGATCCAGTTCCCGTTCTTCGGCGACTTTAAGGGCATCCCTGACAGACATAACTCCCAGTTGCTGTCCTTCTTTATCAATGACCCGTATCTCTCTTGCCCTGATCTGTTCGTTGATTCTTATACCCTTGCCGACGTCTTTGCCGCTTATGTTTTCACCTCCTGGAGTTTATCTCTTCAGAAAGAAAAGATATCAATTCATCCAATGTAAAAGGGCCTATATTTTCCCCGTTACGCCTTCTCACCGCTGCCTTGCCATCGGCAACTTCTTTATCGCCTATTATAACCGAATACGGAATTTTTCTAACACTGCTCTTTCTGACCTTATTCCCGATTTTTTCATTGTCCGTGTCCAGTTCAGCCCTGATGTTGTTACGGCTGAGTTCCGCCACCATTTTTTCAGCATACGCATCATGTCTCTCTGCGATGGTAAGTACCGATACCTGAACCGGAGACAGCCAGAGCGGAAAGGCGCCGACATAGTTTTCGATGAGAATGCCGAAGAAGCGTTCAAGCGAACCCATCAAGGCCCGGTGTATCATGATAGGCCTGTGCTCCTTGCCGTCAGCTCCTCTGTACGTTATATCAAACCTCTCGGGATTATTAAAATCCACCTGTATCGTGCTGCACTGCCACGGCCTCCCGAGCGAATCCTTGACTTTGATATCGATCTTGGGCCCATAGAAAACACCCTCACCAGGATCGACCATGAAGTTCAACCCCTTTGCCTCGAGCGCCATTTTGAGTGCGTTCGTGGACCTTTCCCAGTTCTCCGCGCTCCCTACGTACTTTTCCGGCCTGGTCGAAAGATAGATATCATAACTTTCAAACCCGAAGGTCCGCAGCATGAAAAGGGTAAAATCAAGCACCCGCTGTATCTCCTCTTCGATCTGGTCCTCGCGGCAGAAAATATGCGCGTCATCCTGGGTAAAGCCCCTTACGCGGAGCAGGCCGTGGAGAACACCGGAGCGCTCGAATCTGTAGACAGTCCCCAGTTCGGCATACCGTATCGGCAGGCTCCGGTAACTCCTGAGGCTGCTTTTGAAAACGCTCAGATGAAAGGGACAGTTCATCGGCTTCAACTCGTAGTCTACCCCCTCCACCTCCATGGGGGAATACATGTTTTCGCTGTAAAAATCGAGGTGGCCGCTCCGTTTCCAGAGTTCAAGCTTTGCGATATGGGGGGTGTAGAGCAGTTTATAGTCAGCCTTCTGATGTTCGTTCCTCCAGAAATCCTCGATCGTCTTTCTGATAATAGCGCCGTTTGGATGCCATAAAACAAGACCGGAGCCGATTTCATCGTTTATGCTGAAAAGGTCCAGCTCTTTCCCTAGGCGCCTGTGGTCCCTCTTTTTGACTTCTTCGAGGAAATCAAGATACTTTTTCAGATCTTTGCTGTTGTTGAATGAAGTGCCGTAGATGCGCTGAAGCATCTTGTTCTTCTCGTCGCCCCGCCAGTAAGCGCCGGCAACGCTCAGCAGTTTTACCGCGGAGATCTTTCCGGTCGAGGAGAGATGTGGGCCCCTGCACAGATCAGCAAATCCGTCTTCCTCATAAACTGTTACCGTCGGATCTGAAAGCTCATTCAGGAGCTCGACCTTGTAACGCTCCCCCATTTCCTCAAACAACCTGATGGCATCTTCTCTGGACATCTCTTTTCTTACAAAAGGCGAGTCCTTCTTGATAATTTCGGCCATCTCTTTTTCTATTGAAGCAAGGTCTTCGGGGGTGAATGCCCTATCGAGGTCAAAATCATAATAAAAGCCATCCTGTATTGCAGGCCCTATGGCTAGCTTTACTTCAGGGAACAGTTTTTTCACCGCGTGGGCCATAACGTGAGAGGTGCTGTGCCGGTATATTTCCTTGCCCGTATCTGAATCATAGGTTATGACTTCTACCGTATCAGTGTCCCTGATTGTACCGGTCGAATTCAGTGCAGCAGGCTGGCCGTTTACTTTTATGGCTATTGCTTTTGCTTTTTTGAGATGCTTTTCGATTTCAGCTACTTCAATAATATCCCGTTGACTTCCGTCTTCCGTTATAAGCTTAATTTTAATACCTCCGGAGAATTCTATTTACTTCAAAATAAAGAATATCATACCTGATACTATTTTTATATTTCAATTATTTTAGGGCATTGCGGGGAAGTGTGCAACAGGATTCTGCAGGCCGGCCTCTCCTGCTCCAAACCCTTGCTCAAAGGGGCTTTCCTGTTGTATTTGAACTGCGGGCCGCAGACAAATAATTGCCCTGGAATGCCCGCGGACACTTGTTGAGGAAGGTTAGATTGAATGAGCCCGCCATCACAGAGAAAACAGAGAATTAAAACCTCTTTATCCTTTACAATACTATCCATATTCTTCAAAAACTCTATTGACAGAGAAAAGGCATATGGATTCAGAACTCGAACAGCAGTCGGCGGAATTTCTCCGGAACACGGTTCAAAATGCAATGGAGAACTACGAACTGAGGCCTCCTCAGCAGACCATGATGAGCGCCTGCGCGAAGATCATCGAAGAGGGGGGGATCCTCCTGGCAGAGGCGGGAACCGGCACCGGCAAGACCTTCGCCTATCTCATCCCCATAATCCTTTCCGGCAAAAAGGCGATCATCGCAACAAAGACGATCAACCTCCAGGAACAGCTCGCCTCAAAAGACCTGGGATTTCTCTGCTCGCTGCATGGGTTCAGCTACGCCGTGGCAAAAGGCAGGGGAAACTATCTCTGTCTGAGGAGGATGAACGCGTTCAGATCAGATGACAGGCAAGAGAATGCCGAGTACCGGAGAATCGTTGGATGGGCATCGGAAACAGGGAGCGGAGACAGGGAAGAATACGGGCCTGACATGAATTCAATATGGGAAAGCGTCTGCTCGGATGCAGATGCGTGCAGGGCACAAAAATGTTCCTATTACAGAAATTGTCATTACTTTGCAGCGCGACAGAGGTGGGAAAAGGCCCAGATTGTTGTGGCAAACCATGCCTTAACTACCCTTAATGCGATGATGTCCGATGAAGGGAGAATACTTCCCATGGCAGATGTTCTCGTGGTGGATGAAGGGCATGCGCTCGACAGTGTCCTCTGCGACCAGATCGGCATCACTCTCTCTGCGCGCGGGATCGAATACATTTTCAACAAGCTGCTCAAAGTCGATCATCGCGGCATATACAAAGGCCTTCTTTCCCGGTCACCGGCGCTTTTTCAGGCCGTAGAATCCCTGAGGACCGAGACGGGGCTCTTCTGGGTAAAGGTCAGGAATGAACTCACCAACAGGGAAATCATTCCCGGCAGATTCAGGTTGAGTGAGACGATGCAGAGTCTGTCTGATTCGCTTAAATCGCTCATCGCTGACATCAGGAAATCAGCCACGGGGCTCTTTCAGGAGGATGATGAGATAGAACTCAAGGCAGCGCTCATGAAACTGGTCAAACTCGCTGAGGCGATGGAGACATTTCCTGAAGGCATGGACGGATTCGTGAGATGGCCCGAGATAGAAGAAAGAAAGATATCCCTCAGGATGGCACCGGTATCCCCGGGTGAATTTGTGCAACAAAGTATCCTTCCCCTTTACAACGCTGTCATTCTCACCTCTGCGACGCTCTCGGTCTCCGGCGATTTTCGCGCAACTTCAGGCGTGCTCGGCCTCGGGGATTCTGAAAAGCTGTCCGTCCCCTCTCCCTTTGACCTGAAGAGTCAGATTGCCGTAGAAATAAAGCGTGACATTAACCTCAAAAATGAAGGCAGCACTGAAAAACTCGCGCAGGTGATAGTCGAAGAGGCCGCAAAAACAGACGGCGGCATTCTTGTGCTGTTCACTTCACGGGAAGCAATGAGAAAGACCTGGGAACTGGCCCACGGCGATCTGAAACAATTGGGGTTCAATCCGATGCTCCAGGGCGCATTGCAGAACAAACAGATGCTTCATATCATGAGGGAAAGCGAAAACAGCATCATCTTCGGCCTCGACTCATTCTGGGAAGGCGTTGACGTCAAAGGTGATGCGTTGAAGTGCCTCATCATCACAAAACTCCCGTTCGAGGTGCCGACAGAGCCCATGGTCATAGCGCGAACAGAGCAGATACGGAAAAACGGCGGCAACCCCTTTACCGAATATTCCCTGCCCCGCGCCGTGCTGAAGTTCAAGCAGGGCTTCGGCAGGCTTATCCGCTCAAAAACCGATACGGGAAAGATTGTAATCTGCGACGAGAGGATAAGAACAATGCGGTACGGCCGGAGTTTTCTCGACAGTGTGCTGTGAAAAAGGGCGGATTCCTTCAATGAGAATAACCCAAAAAATGCATTAGCAGGGCATGAATGACTGAAAAGTATTTTGCAGCAACACCTTATACATGCCATAACCAATTCCTGATAAGCATAAAAAAATATACAGAGAACGACTGAGATTTGCATTATGGCATATGGTAATATCCTGTTGAAATGAAAAGACTTTGAAGGCATTTGTGACACTGCGGATAGAAAGTTATCGCACTTTTTGGGCTAAGAGCCTGTCGGACTTAGCTATTCAATGCATAATAGATGTCATGGAAAAATATATCAACATAGACAGAGACACACCCATGTTGTTGCCTCCTGATCTGCGGGAGTGGATAGCAGG
>Ga0224495_10001866_pt1 | contig 14327 bp, 12 predicted proteins | sample SF_Jul11_sed_USG_FD_168128 | JGI IMG/M metagenome (GOLD analysis project Ga0224495, IMG submission 168128) | Sediment microbial communities from San Francisco Bay, California, United States - SF_Jul11_sed_USGS_4_1 | ecosystem: Environmental > Aquatic > Marine > Sediment | place: USA: California... | reverse complement strand
GTAGTATGTGCCATCCGGCTGGAGTGCCGAAGAGGGTTCATCCTGCGGCGTCGGCTCGGCCGGCGGCTCGTCGTTGGCGGCCGGAAGTGCAGAGGTTTCCGCTCTGTCGGTTACGGGAGTGCGTACAGATGGTTCGTAGCGGTCGGTGGCTGCCTTTTGGGGTTCGGAGGGGATGAACCCTCGGCGCGGACTTAGTGGGGAAGAATTATTGCTGTCGTTGCCCTCGGCCAGGCTCCAGTAGCGATCCCGAAGGTTGCTGGCCGCGGCGGCAAAGAAGCTGGCAATGCCCATTCAGGCCCCTTTGATTTTCAGTGTTTATCAGTCCTTAGGCATTACATCGGCAGAAGAAGGACGTTTATTAACGTGGCTCCGGGCCGTAAGCCGTCTTGACAAAGCGTCTTAAAATGCTACTTTTGGGGCATTACCCGGCCGAAAATGCACGATATAATGGATACAAAGCAAAGGAACAAACCATGTCCCCTGTAAACCCCGATGTTTTAGCTGCCCTTACAGCCGGTATTCAATCAGAAGTAGCCAGCTACGTGTTCTACCTCGAGGCCTCGAAGAAAGGCCAGACTACCGGGATAAAAGACATGCTGGAAAAACTCGCCCTGGAAGAAAAAGACCATTTTCATATCCTGGAGCGCCAGTATGATTCGCTTGTCCGCAGTGAGAAGTGGATCTCGACGGCCGACATCCTCAAGCAGGAAGGTCTGCCGGAGATAACCGAGGAAATGAGCCGGCAGCACCAGGATTTGATTGACAAAGTGGCAGCCGCCGATTCGCTCAAGACGATTCTGAATTTGGCCTATCAGCTCGAAGTTGACGCGTATAATCTCTTCAAATCGGCCATGGAAAAAGTGGTCGGCGAAGAGGGCCGCCTGATGTTTCAGCGGCTGTCGAAATTCGAACAAGGGCACATGGAACTCATCGACGGCTGGCGGAAGAAATATCTCTAGACTGGATACCGGCAGTGTAACCGGCCCCGCCAGGCCGGAGCGTCGCTGACACGATCTGACAGCAGAAAGCCCTCGCGGCGCGAGGGCTTTCTTTCTCTTACTGTAAGAGATGAGGACCCATGAATTCTGGCCACACCGAATTCGCCAACGCCTTCTCTATACTTCCTGACACGGACTGCTGAGCAATAGCAGGCTTGTAGTTTTAGTTGTCAGGACGGGGCCGCGCCGGTATAAATAGGTGCATGAAAAAACCTGTTCATCTTAACTGGATCGAACTGTCGCGGGCGGCGCTCAGGCGGAACGTGGCCTCGCTGGTCAAGCTCGCCGGTGGGCGCATAGTCGCTGTCTCGGTCAAGGCCAATGCCTATGGTCATGGTCTGGCCGAGGTGGTGACGATGCTGCACGAGTGTCCGGGTGTCGGATACATCACCGTCCATTCGATTGAAGAGGCGGCTGCGGCAAGGGCTGCCGGCTGGGTCAGGCAAATCATGCTCCTGGGGCCGGTGGCGCACGCCAGCCTTGAAGCCGTGATCGACTTGGATCTGGAGCCGGTGGTGTTTGACCGCACCATTCTCAAGAAACTGGGCCGTCTGTCAAACCGAACGAAAAAACGGCTGAAAACGCACCTTAAACTGGAAACGGGTACTCACCGGCAGGGTGTCACTGATAAAGAATTGCCCCTGTTTGCCGAGATTTACCGACAGTATCCCTACCTGGGGCGTCCTTACGGTGCCGGCATGCACTTTGCCAATATCGAGGACACGACCAACCACGCCTACGCCCAGTACCAGCTGGACAATTTCGAGCGCATGGTCAAGCTCATGCAACAGTTGAAAATTAAACCGGCGGTGCGGCACACGGCCTCATCGGCGGCGTTGATACTCTTTGAAAAGACTCGCTTTGAACTGGTTCGGCCGGGTATTTCTCTGTATGGTTACTGGCCGTCCAAAGAGACATACCTATCATATCTGCTGCAGGGAGGGCGCAACAATCTTTTCGAGCCGATATTGTCCTGGAAATCGCGCGTCACCCAGTTGAAACAGCTTCCGGCGGATTCCTTTGTGGGCTACGGCTGCTCTTTTCGCACCACCTCACCGACGCGGCTGGCCGTGACGCCCATTGGGTACTACGACGGATATGACCGGGAATTGTCGAATCGGTCTTATGTCCTGATCAAAGGAAAGAGAGCACCCGTCCGCGGACGGGTGTGCATGAATCTGATGATGACGGACATCACCGACATCAGGGGCGTCAGACTCGAGGAGGAGATTACGCTGATCGGCCGGGACGGCTCTGAAGTCATTACGGCCGAGGACATTGCCGACTGGGCCAAGACGATCAACTACGAGGTTCTGGCCCGCCTGTCGCCGGCTATTCCCCGACTGGTCGTCTAATTTGGACGGGGCCGCCCTAACGTGGGCTCTGGACGTGAATGGGAATTTCGGCAAGTTCAGATTCGTAATTCTAAGGACGACAAAGGGAGCCGATTTAACCGTATTCCTGAGAAAATTTGCTTGACACCAAATGCCGCGGGGGGTATTTTCGATTTGTGAACCATTTCACATGGAGCTTAAATTTATAACTATAGCCAATCTCAATACCTGTCGTAGGGAGCCGTGATGCCTGTGTCCATGGTGCCGAACATGAAAAAACGCATTTCCGAATCGACGATACACCGGTTGTCACTGTACTTCAGGGCTCTGTCGCTGTTGGAAAAGGAGAATTACGACACGGTCTCGTCCAAAGAACTGGCCCGGCGGGAAAAACTTACCCCGGCGCAGGTTCGCAAAGATCTTTCTTTCTTTGGCTCGTTCGGCACCCGGGGACTGGGGTATCCGGTTATCGAACTCAAAGACAAGATTAGTCAGATTCTGGGCATTGACCGCACCTGGCGAGTCGCCCTGATCGGCGTCGGAAATATCGGTTCGGCGCTTGTCAGCTACAAGGAATTCCAAAAGCAAGGCTTTCAGATTGTCAAGCTGTTTGACAACGATCAGCGGAAAATAGGCTCCAACCACAAGGGTATCATAATTTCAGATATCAAAGATCTCGAGAAGGAAATCAAAGACGACAACATCGAGATTGTGGTTATTGCGGTTCCCGCCACCGTAGCTCAGTACATTGTCGATGATGTTCTTAAGGCGGGGGTTAAGGCGGTCTTGAACTTCGCACCCGTAAACCTCAAGGTGCCGCCGGACGTGTATTTGAGAAATGAAAACATGTCGATGGAGTTGGAGTATTTGTCATTTGCCCTGGTGAACAATCACTCCCCCAAGAAGGTTAAGTAAATGATAAAACCTCCGGTTCATGGAGGAATCGGAGGGGATACCTCTTTTAAGCATCTTGCTTTTCTCCGGCGGCCTGAGCCATCAGGCCGCCTTTTTTGTGCCGGCCGACGGCTACGGAGTCGACCGACGGGGAATTCCAGGATTGACCTTGTGTCGGGTTGACTTCACGGCGGGAAACATTTATCTTGGCGGCGGTATAACCGATATAAACGCAATGACAAAAAGTGTTCTGACAGCGACGGTTTTGATCGTCCTTTCGGTTCTATCCGTCCGGACGCAGCCCCTGCCGGCCGATTCCGGTCGGCCGACAGGCGCAGTGATACCCGTGGACTCGGTCAGCAAAATCCTGCAGCAGGGGGGTGCTGCGCTTCGTGACAACAGGCTCAAGGATGCCGTGAGGCTCTTTCGAGAAGTCCTCCGCCTGGACGATGGTAATATCGAGGCTCTGAAGAACCTGGGTGTGATATACTCTGCCACCGGCGATCAACGACAGGCCCGGGCCTATTTTGAGAAAGCCATCAAGATAGATTCACTTGACGCAGGATTAAATAATAATCTGGGCGTGATTTACAGCAATGAGAAGAACATTCCCGAAGCGATAAAATACTTCGAGAAAGCCGTTGCTGCCGATTCCAACGATGCGTTTTACCTTACCAATCTCGGCCGGGAGTATGTGAAAATCGGCAGAGTAGGCAAGGGTCTGCCGGTGCTCCAGAAGGCCCACCGGATTCGTCCCGGCAATGATGTCACTCTGACCTCCCTGGGCAGCTGTTTCGCATCCACCAACGATCTGGACAGTGCTGAGTATTATTTTGAGCAAGCCCTGGCGGCCGGAGGAAAAACTGCGGAATTGCATTACTTCCTTGGCACGATCAAAAGTCGCCTGGGCAAATTCGAGGAGGCGGACGAGATATTCAGAAAAGCCCTGGCTCTTGATCCGCGGCACCGCGAGGCCCGTCAGTCACTGGCCCTGTCATATTTAAGACAGGCGAAGTACGTCGACGCCATTGCTGAATTTCAACAATTGATGGACTTGTACCCTGAGTTCTACCCGGCCCAGATCGGCCTGGGCGTCGTATACGCCCTCAAGGGCAATGTCGCGTCGGCCGACAGCACTCTCAAGGCCCTTTTTGCCACTGATTCCGCGCTGGGTTTCCAGATGATGGATATCGTCAGGCAGGAACGGCTCAAGATCAAGCGCCAGGACAAAAGCGACTGATTCCCTCCGGCGCAGCCTCCGCCTTCGGACTCCTTCTTTAACGCCGCGTAAGCTCAATAGTCGGCTGGCAAATCATCCTCCCGGCACTTTTGTGAGCCGACCGGATACTATGGGTACGCGCCTACACTGGTTCACATATCCCCACTGGTTCGGCCGATACTTACTGCCCTCAAGAGCCTATGACAGAACGACTTTCTTGCCGCGGCACGGCGTTTGATTCATAAGCTGTCAGCGAACATCTGAAACAAGGAGCGCCAATTCTTATGAAGAGAACCGTGATACTTTTGGCCGCCGGTCTGTTGCTGCTGTCCAGTGCCGTGGCAGACGAAAGGCCGGCCGAAAAAAGACAGGAGATCCGGGAGGTCCGTCAGGACAAAATGGAGATAAGGGATATCAAGGCCACCATAAATGAACTGTCGCACCGGATCGATCTCTGGCATGACGCTAACCTGAAAAATGACACCCGGAGAATTGACCGCTACGAAAAGGATATGTTTGACTTCATCAATCAGGATATCCTTTCGATGGCCGCCCGGCTGCGGGACAGTAGGACCGAGGTGCGCCAGTCCCAGCAGGAACTTCAGCGCCGACGTCCGGATCCCGTAACAAAACTGGATGACCGTCGCGACCTGCGCGATGACCGGTGGGACCTGAAGGAGATGACCTCCATGTTGAAGGTCAAGAAGAGGCTTTTCAACTCTCTGAGGAATTCGTGGTCTTTCAGCGGCAAATATCGGCTGCTGGGAGATTACGTCAGTGTGCTGAAGTGCGAACTTGATAGGACACGGATCGAATTCGCCGAGGATGTCGAGGAGTTGCGTGAGCGCTGAGTAAAATCATCCGCTGCAAGGCGGTTCGTTTGGTTCCCTCCTGTGGCTCCTTTAGAAGAAGCGCTGTCGCACTGGAATGCGACGGCGCTTTTTTTGTGAAACATATGATCCGCCAGATGCGAGCCAGTCAACACCGTGGTCCACGCAACCGCCACCGGCCGCGAGCAGCGGCGAATCCGATCTACCCGGGTTTCCTGGCGAACAGCTTGACCGCGGCCACGCGATCGGCATACCGGTCGACTATGCCCTCAGACGCTGTCTTTCGTTGGCTACCGCAGCAACAGGCCTCATCGGCAAAACCGGCCAGCATCGCGGCGGTATACACCAGCTTGTCGACAACTTTGACATCCGCAAAACCGGTTTTTTCGACCAGGCGGACATATTCGCCTTCTTCGAGGGCGCCCGCCAGGCATCCCACCCAGGCAGCCATATCGTCGCGGTATTCATCCGGCAGATCATGCGTGACCATATCGGAGATCATCATCTTTCCTCCGGGCTTGAGCACGCGGTATGCCTCGGCGAACACTTTGTGTTTTTCGGGCGACAAATTGATAACGCAATTGGAGATTATCCAGTCGACTTCGGCGTCGGCCACCGGCATGTCTTCCATCTGGCCCGGCCGCACCTCGGCGTTCTCAATCCCGGCCTTCTGAAGGTTAGCGCGACAAACGTCGATCATCTCCGGCGTCATATCGAGGCCGATAACCCTGCCGCTTTCACCGACCTTCCGCGCCGCCAGAATCAGGTCCAGGCCGGCCCCGGCCCCCAGATCCAGCACGACTTCGCCCGGCTGAAGGTCGGCCAGCGCCACCGGGTTGCCGCAGCCAAACGAGGTGACCGTTTCCGGAACCGATTCCAGTTCATCACGGCTGTAACCTGACAATTTTGCGAGGCTGTAACCACCCTCGATATCAAGCTCCGTCGGCGGGGGCGGGCAGCAGGCAGTATGTAACTTGATCGCGTCGGCATAGTGCCTTTTGACAGCGTCCCTGACCTTCTGCTTGTTATTTTTGCCGGCCATCGGTCCTCCGTTATTAAATGACAGCATATAATGTAATATAATACTTAAACGAGTGAAACAGTATGAAATGATGCTTCGTTTTCACCTTCCTGCTGCGTTGTGGAAGCACGAAAGTCGCAAAAAATCCTTGCCAAAGAATGCCGCAAATGACTTATTATGACAAGATAACAGTTCCGTTGGGGGTGGCGCAAAAGGCCGCCTGAGATCATACCCCCGCACCTGATCCGGGTAATACCGGCGTAGGAAAACGGAGATGTTGCTTACATCCCCCCGGGGTCCCATATCAGGACTCACCTACCGATTCAGGACGGAACCTTGCCGGATAAATAACTTATTATCGCGAGGTTACTGTCATGAAACGTTTGTTTGTTGCCATTACAATGCTGCTGGGATTGGCCTCAAGTTCTATGGGCGGGGCATTGAAAGGAAAGGTCACTGACAGCGAAGGACACGCTCTGCCGAGTGTGTCGGTGGTGACTGACGCCGCCGGGGTGGCCACCCAGACAAACGTCAGCGGGGAATTTCTTCTCCAATACGAGGAAGAAATCGGCCGCGTGACGTTTTCGTCTATTGGCTACAAAGCGCGCCAGTTCCGAGTAGTCGATGTGCCGGACGTGGTTGTCCTTGAACCTCTTTATTACGAGGGCACTCACATCTTGGTCCGATCGAACCGCGCTCAAAAGGGCGTTACGCCGGTGGCTTTTGAGAATCTGTCGAAGGAGGATATCGAGCGCGATTACACCGTGGGCGAGTTTCCCCTGCTGCTGACCAGTACGCCGAACCTGTACGCCTATGCCGACGGCGGCAGCGCGCTGGGCTACAGCTATATGCGGCTACGCGGGTTCGACGACAAGCGCGTGGTGACTTATATCAATGGCGTGCCGCTGAATGACCCGGAAGACCACGCCACGTATTTCGTTGATCTGCCCGATTTTGCCGCCAATGTTTCCGACATTCAGGTTCAGCGCGGCGTCGGCAATTCGCTGTACGGTGATGCTTCCTTCGGCGGCTCGGTTAACATCGTCACCAGCAGCCTGAACCGACCGCGGCACGTCGTCCTTGCGGCCGGCTATGGTGAGTATACGTCCGGTGGTAAACCGGTCAGCGATATTTATAAACAGAGCCTTGAGTATTCGTCGGGCCTCATTGACGGCCGCTGGTCCTTCTCCGGACGCTTTACCAAGCAGAAGACGGGAGGGTACCGTTACCGGAGCTGGTACGCGGGCTGGGCCTATAGCTTCTCGGTCGCCCGTCTCGACCACAACTTGACCACAGAACTGTATGTGTATGGCGGACCGATGCACATGCATCTGGCCTACTACGGCGCCAGCCATGCGGACCTCGAGCAGGACCGCCGCGCCAACTCGCTAAATTATGCCAATGAAACCGACAATTTCAACCAGCCTCATTATGAACTGCACAATACGCTGCAATTGGGCGACCGGATGACGCTTTCCAACAGTCTATATTACATCCGTGGCAAGGGCTACTACGAGCAGTTCAAGGAGCAGCGCAAGTTCGCCGAATACAATATCAGCCCGTCCTTCGTTGACATCGATACGAGCACGGGTGCGCCTTACAGCCGTGGCGACCTGGTGCGCCAGAAGTGGGTTGAGAAAAATCAAGTCGGTTGGAATCCGCGTCTCGATATCGAGCATGAGCACGGGCTTCATGCCCTGGGAGGATCCTTCTACTACTTCGAATCGGATCACTGGGGCGAGGTGGTCTGGGCGCAGCACGTGTCCGGCCCGCTCTCGCCCCGTCTAAGATACTACCAGTACACCGGACAGAAGTACGTGGCATCGGTCTTCGCCCAGGAGAATTACAGGTTGACCGAGAAGCTGAGCACGCAGTTGGCGGCGCAACTCCGCTACGCCAGGTTCGACTTTGACCAGATGAAACTGGGGGCGTTTGCCGGTCACGAGTATGACGCGGACTGGCTGTTCTTGTCGCCGCGTGCGGGTGTCACTTACGCCCTGGCCGAGGGCACTGCAGTCTTCATGAATGTCGCAGTCGCTTCCCGTGCGCCCAGTGACGATGACCTCTATGACGCGGACGATCCGGACAAATTCCCACAACTTGAAATTCTGTCAAACTCGGGCGATACCCTCTTCGCTTTCGGCGACCCGACAGTGGCATCGGAGCGCCTGTGGGATGTAGAATTCGGCGTAAACCATCAGGCTGAACGATTCCAGGTAGGCGGCAATTTTTTCTGGATGCGGTACACCGACGAAAATGTCTTTGAAGGCGGGGTTGACGATGTCGGCCGCTACATTACCGTCAACGTTGACCGGGCCGTGCATATGGGGGTGGAGTTGTCAGCGGCGGTGACGCCGGTGGACGGCTTGACACTCGGTGGTAATGCCTCCTATAACCACAACCGCGTAAAGGAATATGTCGATTCGCTGGTGGTCTATGACCAGGATTGGAATTACGTCGGCCGCCATGTCGTGGATTACAAAGACAAGACAACTTCGGGCTTTCCCGAATATCTTGGTCAACTCACGGCCGACTATAAAAGTGACCGGGGGCGGGTCACTTTCGGGGTACGGTTCGCCGGCAAGCAGTTTGCGGAATTGCTGAATGTCGACTCCCTGGCGATTGACCCGCACGCCGTGGCCTTTCTGTCGGCCTCGTACACCTTCCGAAATCTGTTTCATCTGGGCAACCTCAGGATTTCCGGTCGGGTGGACAACCTGTTCGACAGCAAATACATCACCTCCGGTTATGGCTATAGCTACGGAATGGTGGAAAATCCCGGCGATCCGGTAACGGTCATCACGGAAACCGAGTACTTCGTGGCCGCGGAACGCTCCTTCTATGGTCAGGTATCGCTGGAACTTTTTTAACATATTATGCACCTTGTTGATTATGCTCTGATCGCAGTCTACCTGGTCGGGCTTCTGGCACTGGGTTTCGCCCGGAGACTCAAGGCGGAGAATTCCGTCGGAGAGTTGATTGTCGGCGGCCGACTTCTGACTCTGCCGGCACTCGTGGCCAGTCTTGTGTCCACCTGGTACGGCGGAATTCTGGGCGTGGGCGAGTATACCTACCGTTTTGGCATCTCCAACTGGCTTGTCTTCGGACTCCCCTATTACCTGGCAGCGTTCCTGTTTGCCATGTTCCTGGCCAAAAAGGCCCGGCAGGCGGAAGTGCTGACAATCCCGGATCGGCTGGCTCAGGTCTACGACGACCGGGTCGGCGTCGCCGGGGGGGTTATCATCTTTTTCATGACGGTGCCGGCCGCATACGTTCTCATGCTGGGCGTGTTATGCGAGCTTCTTTTCGGCTGGTCGCTGTGGGTGGGGGTCCTTTTCGGTACGCTGTTTTCCATCGTTTATGTCTATGTCGGCGGCTTCAAGTCGGTGGTCCGGACGGATCTTCTCCAATTCGCCCTCATGTTTCTGGGGTTCATCGTGCTGCTGGTGGTGCTGGTGGCAGAATACGGCGGCATGAGTTTTCTCGTCGAGCGACTTCCGGCCACCCACTTCACCTGGCACGGGGGGAACACCGCCCTCTATATCGCGGTATGGTATTTCATCGCCCTGGCGACGCTGATTGAGCCGGCGTTTTACCAGCGTTGCTATGCCGCCCGCGATGCCGCCACCGCCCGCAGGGGAATTCTGGTATCGATCGGCTGCTGGGCCTTTTTTGATTTTCTGACCACTTCTTGTGGTCTCTACGCCCGGGCCATCCTGACCGACATCCCCAGCCCGGTCGGATCGTTCCCGGCCCTGGCTCTGAAGGTGCTCCCGCCGGGTCTTTTGGGTTTGTTTGCCCTGGCTCTGCTCGCGACCGTCATGTCCACCGTGGATTCTTATGCTTTTCTGGCAGCCTCCACATTCAGTCGGGACATAGTGATGCGACAGCTCAGGCTGGATGAGCGGAAGACGACACTCTATACGCGTTACGGGCTGGTTGTTTCGATCGGCATTGCGGTCATTCTGGCCCTGTTCTTCCGATCAGTGGTTGACATCTGGCACGTTTTTGGATCGATCGGCACCCCCGCCCTCCTGTTACCTGTCTTTTTCTCATTCGTAGGCAGCCGGCGCCTTTCGCCCCGGGCGGCGCTGGTGTCGATCATATCGAGCGGCGCGCTGGCCCTGGTGTGGTATATATCGAAATATCTGACGGCGAACGCCGCCTACTGGCTGGGAATAGAACCGATTTTCCCGGGACTGGTTGTTTCGCTGGTAATCTTCGCATTCTTTTCGCGTCGGGAAATAAAGCCTTTGCCGAGTGGCAGGGAGACGTTATATTAGGCCACCAATGAGAGAACCGATCTATTTATCCAAAGACGGGCGCCTCAAGCTGGAAGCTGAGCTGAAACGCCTCAAGTTCGAGGAACGCCCGAAACTCGTCGGCGAGATCAAACGCGCCCGGGAGCTGGGCGATATATCCGAAAACGCCGAGTATCATGCCGCCAAGGAAGCACAGGCGCATCTTGAAAGGAAAATAGCCGAGTTGGAGGACAAGCTCTCGCGGGTTCGCACGGTCGACACCGATCAGATCCCCGACGACAGGGCCTATCTGTTCTCCAAAGTGCTGGTGAAAGACCGGGACGACGGCGAGGAAATACTCTACACGCTGGCGCCGCCCGACGAGGCGGATGTTGACAACGATGTCATTTCCGTGAAATCGCCTATTGGCGCCGCCCTGCTGGGCAAAGCCGTCGGGGATGTGGTCGAAGTACCTGTACCCGCCGGTATTATAAAATATGAAGTTTTAAAAATATCTCGTGACTGAATGGTAAGTAGTAAGAATCAGGGAATCTCGCTATTCCTCATCGTCATACAGGCCCTCAATCTCGTGCTCTTCGTAGTATCCCTCTTCCTCTTCATCCGAACTGATTCCCGATGCCAGGTTGGCACACTCCAATGAGCAAAAGAAATCCGACCCCTGTCTTACCGGACGCCCGGTTATTTCTTCACCGCAGTGTCTGCACTGCATGCTGCTTCCTCCGAGTGAGTTTATGACGTTCCATATGCCCTGGTCCGGCCGGCTCCCGCAGGCCCGACTGACTCTGGGCGAAATATATCTAAGGTGCCGAAAACGTTGTCAAGTGTTTTTTGATATTTTTGGCCGGACGCCGCCCGGCAGGGGCGAAAGGCCCCGATCGCCAAAGCACTTCCGGTTTTATCCTTGAATCATGTCGATAAGAGCGACCCAGTAAATACATGTTTGGCAAAAGCATCAGCGTGCGCGCTCCACGGCCAGATTCCACTTTCAGAATTCGGGTGAGGAGACAGAGGCTGTCGCAAATCGTCCCCTCGGGTCGTGTCGGCGTCTCCAGTTGCTCTGTAGGCAGCGGGTTTTTTGACGGCACGGCTCAACTTTTTGCAGCGTTCGACGTTAAGTATCAAAACGGGATTCAATGAAGAGGTTCCAGGCTTGAAAGAAAGAAAGGACTATTATAACAGCGTGGCCGAGGCAATCGGCAACACTCCCCTGGTGAGGCTGAACCGGCTTACGGCCGCTCGGGGTATAAAAGCTACCGTATTGGCCAAGTTGGAATATCTGAACCCTACCGGCTCGGTCAAGGATCGCATGGCGGTGTACATTCTGCAGAAAGCCGCACAGGCTGGCGAGTTGAAACCGGGTGGGACTATTGTTGAGGGGACTTCGGGAAATACCGGAGCCGCCGTGGCTATGTACGCCGCCGCTTACGGCTACAAAGCCATATTTACCATCCCTGACAAGATGTCCCGGGAAAAGATTGATACGCTGAAAGCCTTTGGTGCCGAGGTACACGTCTGCCCCACAACCGTCGCAGCCGATTCCCCCCAGAGCTACTACGAGACGGCCAGGCGAATTCACCGCGAGACGCCGGATTCCTACTACATCGGCCAGTATTTCAACCTTACGAATATCGAGGCCCACTACGTGCTGACCGGACCGGAAATATGGGCCCAAACCGGAGGCAAAATCGATGTCCTGGTCGGGGGCGTGGGCACTGGCGGAACCATTTCCGGCAGCGCTCGCTTTCTCAAGGAGCAGAATCCGCATATTGAGGTCGTGGCCGCCGATCCGGTGGGGTCAGTTTACTACCAGTACCATAAGGACCAGACTCTGGTAGAACCGCATGCTTATCAGGTTGAAGGCATTGGAGAGGATATGCTCTGCCCGACAATCGATTTCAGTGTCATTGACAAAATTTACCAGGTGACCGATAAACAGTGCTTTATGACGGCTCGGGAAATGACCCGCAAGGAAGGTCTTCTTATCGGCGGTTCCGGCGGCGGGGCGGCTTTCGTGGGCCTCGAGTATGCCCGAACGCTGGCGGCGGACAAGACGATGGTGATCATTCTTCCCGACAGCGGTATTAAGTATATCAGCAAAATTTACAATGATGAATGGATGCGCGAAAACAGTTTTCTCGATTAAGGAGCATGCATGGACACTAATACCAAAGATAGGAACTTTGAGACCAGGGCCGTCCACAGCGGACGAGTCCCCGAAGATGGCGCCAATTCGGTTACGACCCCGATCTATCCCAGTTCCACTTATCGTGTGGAATTTCCGGGCGATGAATCCGGCTATGTCTACTCGCGATGGTCAAATCCCACGCGGGCGGCCCTGGAGAGAGCCCTGGCTTCCCTTGAAAGCGGCAAACACGCTTTTGCCTTTGCCTCCGGGCTGGCCGCCGTGACGGCGGTGCTGCATCTGCTGAAGGCTGGCGACCATGTTGTGGCTGTCGACGATTTGTACGGGGGCACCCACCGCCTCTTTGAGAGCCTGAAGCTCAAATATAACCTTGGCTTCACTTACATCGACGGCACTGACCCGGAGAATTTCGCGAAGGCCGTCAATGACAGAACCCGGCTGTTCTGGGTGGAGACGCCCAGCAATCCTCTTCTCAAGCTGGCGGATATTCCGGTGGTCAGTGAAATCGGCCGGGCGCATAACATACTCACGGCGGTAGACAATACTTTCGCCACACCATATATACAACGCCCCCTGGAACTCGGCGCCGATATCGTGCACCATTCGGCCTCCAAGTACCTGGCCGGCCACTGCGACGTTATCGCTGGTGCGGTCGTGGTGAAGGACGACCAACTGGCCGAGAAAATGCACTTCAATCAGTACACGGTGGGCGGCATGCTGGGCCCGTTCGAGTCCTGGTTAACGCTCCGCGGTTTGAAAACGCTGCACCTGCGCATGGAGCGTCATTCCCTCAACTCCATGAAAATCGTCGACTTCCTCGAGACAGTCCCCGTTGTTGACAGGATATACTACCCGGGCATTGACGGCCGGCCTGTGCCCAATAACATGACCCGGCCGGGAGGGATGGTATCCTTCAATATCAAAGCGGATTGGGACGCGGTCAGGCAGTTTGCCACGGCCACTCGAGTCTTCGTGCTCGCGGAATCGCTGGGAGGAGTGGAGTCACTGATAAATCATCCGGCCTCCATGACCCATGCCTCCGTGCCGGAAGAGGTGCGTCAGGCCCATGGTATCGGTGACGGCCTGATCAGGCTCTCAGTCGGTGTTGAAAACAGCGATGATCTGCTTGACGACCTGCGCCAGGCTTTTGACACGATGGATCGGGGGATGAGGAAGGCATGACGACCGGCATCGCCGGTGGCTCGAGTTTAACGAGGTTGTCAGTCTTTACTTTTATAGCGCGCTCTTCATCTAACGGAATCGTGGAATCGGATTCAGTTGTCATCGACGAGAGTCATGATATTCCGGATTGCGATCGGTTCCACGGCATAGAAACCCTGCCCATACTTGCAGCGAGCCTGCAGGCCAAAAGAGCGGGCCATGGCGGTCAGGCTTTCGATGTAGTCGCGTGATTTCTCGGGGTTGAGAAATTGCGATTCATGGGCGGACAGGGCCTCAAGCCACCGTTCGAAATGGGGCGTGATATCAACCACGAAGTTCGGGGAGACGCTGGGCGGCAAAAAGTAGTGAAAAATCCGCGTTACCAGATGGGGTTCGCCCGGCAGGTTGGCCTTTTTCAGAGAGGCGAGATTGGCGGCGTTGATGGCAATCACTCCGGCCGCGACG
>Ga0224495_10001865_pt1 | contig 14327 bp, 10 predicted proteins | sample SF_Jul11_sed_USG_FD_168128 | JGI IMG/M metagenome (GOLD analysis project Ga0224495, IMG submission 168128) | Sediment microbial communities from San Francisco Bay, California, United States - SF_Jul11_sed_USGS_4_1 | ecosystem: Environmental > Aquatic > Marine > Sediment | place: USA: California... | reverse complement strand
CCTCGAAATCACCCAGCATCAGGTAAATTCCGCCTGCAGCAATGAGTAACAAGAACATCGGTTCACGCAAAACTTCGGCAACGCTGTGCCACATTCGGCGAGTCCGTGGCGGGCTTAATTCGTTATAACCGGACGTGGCGAGACGCTTCTGTGCTTCCGCGGTGCTTAGGCCCGAAATGGGCTGTACAGTTTGCGTAGCGATCATATTGGAAGGTCCCTGCTGTATGCTGATAGACTCGAAAAGAAACAATAATCAAGAGTGGATTTCGGGAAATCATCAGGGATGCAACAATGTTTTCGGTTTTTGCATCTTCAGCACTACCCCAAGCATACCGCGATAATGGTACGGGAGTAAATTTCCGTATCCTCGAGGGGGAAAATGATGCACATAGTACGATTTTCGGGTAAATTTGCGCGCTCTATTTTCTAGAGATGGTACTTTGTCAGGGTAGATACACCCCGGAGATAAGCAAAAATCAGGAGTTAAATTATGACGCAATACAGTAAGCGCATGGTGGTTGTTCATTGGCTGACCTTGGCACTGCTGATCGCAGGCTGGTATCTTGGGGAGGATTTGGCCGAGGCGACCGATGCAAGTAAAGCGACGTTGGCCGGATACTTTGTGCATGCGTTGTTTGGTGCAGCGATACTGCTGCTCACCTTGGCACGCTTGTTTTTCCGTAGCAAGGACGGAACGCCTCCTGCTGTTGGCCAGTCCGTGCTGGACAAAATTGCCAAGGGTATTCAGCACATTATGTATCTCGCTTTGATCATGTTACCGGTGAGCGGCATGACTACAGTCATTACCAGCGGTGCCGGAAAAGCCCTGCTGGCAGGGGATGCGAGTTTGCTGCCGAAAGAGGGTGGCTATGATCACGTGTTTGCCCATGAAATGCACGAAACCATTGTGGCTGTCCTGATTGTTCTGGTTGCTGTGCATCTGCTGGGTGCGATCAAACATCAGTTCATCACCAAAGATGGCCTGATGGAGCGCATGTCTTTGCGGAGAAAAGGGTGACTTTCCATTGTAGAACGCAGCGGAATTTTTAGCTATCAACAGGATATTGGTTCAAGCAACCCCTGTGGGATTCTAGAACTCGGCTCTTGGCAACAACCAGCCCAGTCCGCCCAGCGCACCAAAGAAGATGACCAGGTGCGCCCAGGCCCAGAACAGGTAGCGTAGGGATAATTTTTCCGGAGTGAGGTTGCTGATCAGGAACAGTTTGCCATCTCGAGGCTGTCCGATGATATGAAAGTCGGGTTGTGAACGGGCTTCTCGGAACATCCTTCCTACTTCGCGCTTTGCGGCTGATCGCGCCAGCATCCACTCTTTCATGTCCAGCTCGCCATTCTCGTCCAGATCAAAGCGCGCATGCAGCTTCGGCATGTCTTTTTTCCATTCCGCCAACAGCGCGTTGAGCTCTTCGCGCGCGTCAAACTCCAGGTTGCTGCCACCCTGGGTGCGAAAATGTCCTATTACATACAGGAAATCCTGATCGATGATTTTCCATTCGGTGTATTGATAACCGTCTCTTTCCCATCTATCACGGTGCTTGGTAATGATCTCGGCCTGCTCCGGATCTACCAGGCATGAGCCGGTATCGTCCCGAAGCAAAAAACAATCGTCGCTCTCGCCGATGTCTATGGTTTCCCATTTATCGTTGGAATCGCGACGCTCCACTTTGTAGCGATACCATAAACAGGGCAGCGCAGTGAACTTGCTGAGCAATGGGGTTTCCTTGATTTGCGCGCCGCGCCCGGTCAGCTCCACATATCCCTGTGCGGCTGAGCCGACCCTCGATGTTGGGGTGTCGCGAATCGCACGCAACCTGTTCAAGGCTGACAACCAGGCCGGAATGCTGATGGCGGCGATAGCCGAGAGGCTGAACAGCCAGCCGCTATGTGATTCCAGCTTTATGCCGACCAGCAGCAACAGCAACTGCGTGCCCGAGGTGACGAGTTGCGTGTATTCGCGGCGCAGCCTGACCAGCATTTTGGCTAACTGAATAGCTGCTTCATATCCACGTCCGCCTTTTCGGCGGATGAAAATTCCAGCAACGGTTTTTCTGCAAAATTGAACATTTTCGCGATGACGCTGGCGGGGAACACCTCGATCTGAACATTATTGATGTTTACCGATTCGTTATACAACTCGCGACGGTCGGCGATGCCATTTTCCAGCGAAGTGATGCGGGCCTGCAACTGCATGAAATTCTCGTTGGCCTTCAGTTCCGGATAAGCCTCTGCCACAGCGAATATATTGCCCAGCCCCATGCGCAGCACGCCTTCTGCCTGGCCTAGCGCTGGGATATCTTGGTTCTGGCGAGCCGCCTGCACTTGCGATCGTGCCTCAATTACTTTTTGCAGGGTGCTTTGCTCGAACTGCTTGTATTGCTTGCACACTTCTACCAGCTTGGGTAGTTCGTCATGACGCTGCTTGAGCAGCACGTCGATATTTGCCCACGCCTTGGCAACCGCGTGCTTGACGTTGACCAGATGGTTGTAAAGGCTGATGGAGTAGAACAGCATTACAGCGGTGAAACCAAGGAATATCAAAGTGGCCATGTATGCTCCCTAAGCAATGTTGTAAATAATGGTGCCAATTTGTGCTGTCGTACCGCATCGTAAAGCAAAACCGGCATCTTGATGCACGTCTACAGAGTCAAGCGGTTGTTCAAGCAGGTTCTGGTTTGAACGAGGCGTGCAAGCGTCGGAAACAGATTCAGTCCCGTCGCCTCTTTTAGTTTCAGCGCGCATTCTTTCAAGGCATCGAGGGAAATCTCGATTGTATTGCCAGATGCCGCGAACACGATCGCGTTGCCGCTTTCGCACGAAGGAAACTGAAGCAGGCGACCATCAAAAGCTTTGACGATGCGTGCAGTTATTGCTTCCGGGTTGCGGCTGCGGGTCAGCAGATTTACTGCCATGATCCCTTCACTGCTCAGACATGTACGGCATGCCTGATAGAAAGGCAAAGTTTCAAGTGCGCCACTATGCGCATTCTCATCGAAACCATCCACCAGTATCAGGTCGAACTTTCCGTTGCTGTTCAGTACATATTCTGCGCCGTCGCCGATCACCAGATTGAGGCGTTTAGGATCTTCTGGAAGCTTGAAGAACTGTCTTGCAGCGGCGACCACGGCAGCTTCGATTTCCACCACGGTGAGGTGCGCGAGCGGATAGTGTCGATACAGGAACTTGGTCAGAGAAGCGGCACCCAGGCCGATCAGAAGGACTTTCCTTGGCGGATCGCGCAACAGTAGCGAAGCCATCATCTCGCGGGTATATTCCAGTTCCAGATTCCACGGTCTAGAGATGCGCATCGCACCCTGTATCCATTCCGAGCTGAACAACAGTGTGCGGACACCTGCTTCTTCACGGATATCGATTGGATAACTCATGTATGGATCAGGCTGAAGTGGTCATTTAGTCCACTGATTCAGCAACCACCTGGCCCACTCGGTGACGTCGCTGGCCGTCATGCCAATGCTGACACCTTGCCTGGCCAGTGCATCTCCCGCCGCGCCATGAAGATGTACTGCCAGCAGCATTGCATCATCTGCACTCATCCCCTGAGCGATGAAGGCGGCGATCATTCCAGCCAGCACGTCGCCCATCCCGGCGCTGCTCATGCCGGGATTGCCGGTGTTGTTCTGGTATACCCTGCCGGCGCGCGTGGCGCAAAGGCTACCTGCACCTTTCAGCACCACGGCGCATTCGAATTTCTGAACAAGCTCTTGCACCGCAGCAACGCGATAGGCCTGCACTTCCTTTATGTCGCAATCAAGCAGGCGGGCGGCTTCTCCGGGATGCGGGGTCAGTATCGATACTGCCTTGCGGGTGCGCAGGTCGTCCTGAAGGTCGGGTTGGCTGGCCAATAGATTCAGCGCGTCGGCATCAATTACCAGCGCCGTATTGCGTAACAGCGCTTCATACAGAAGCTTCTGCGCGAGAACTGAGGTTCCCAGTCCGCAACCGATCGCGAACACGTCCACGCCGGGAAGCCGCATTGCGGCAGACGCGTTGTGCAGCATCAGTTCTGGTTGCTGCAGTTCAACGCACGGCGCAATTTCCGCAATCAGGCCGGCATGCACGCAGCCTGCACCCATCTTCAGCGCCGCACGTGCCGCAAGCAATGGCGCACCGATCATGCCTGTATCGCCGCCGATAATAGCGACCGTGCCGAACATCCCCTTGTGACTTTCGTGCGGGCGTTTCGGAAAGCTCGCGACAACCCGCTTCTTGCTAAGAATCTGGATTTGTTTGTTCATTTCTCAAACATCATTCATCTGGGCAGTGCATAGTATAATCGCGTCCTGAAATTTCTTTTTGGTCTTCTCCATGTTTCGAGTCATTGTCGGCTCCGCTGCATTGTCTGCCTTTCGTCTGGAAAAGCTGCGTTCAACGCTGAACGAGGCTGCTCCCAATATCGCTATCAAGGATACCCGCCTCTATTATTTCTGTGCATTACGCGGAGCTGATTTGAGCAAGGCTCAAACTAGGATTCTGGACAAAGTACTGGGTCTGGACAAGACTGCGGGCGAGCCCGGCGATGCGGGGAGTTGCCAGCGATTGCTGGTGGTGCCGCGCTTGGGCACGATCTCGCCCTGGTCGACCAAGGCTACCGACATCGCACAACATTGCGGTGTTTCAGGCGTGCAGCGTATCGAACGCGGCGTGGTGTATTACCTGAACGATGACAAAGGTAGGGCAATTGGCAGGGCCGATCAGGCCGCGATGCTGCCGTTGCTGCATGACCGCATGACCGAGACTGTGCTGGACGACATCGATGGTGCGTCTGAAAAAATTTTCCGGCACGGCAAACCCCAACCTCTTACCAAGGTGAACGTATTAAAAGGAGGACGCAGGGCACTGGAGAAGGCCAATCGCGAGATGGGCCTGGCGCTATCAGCGGACGAGATCGAATACCTGGTGGAGAATTTCCGGAAACTGGAACGCAATCCGACCGATGTCGAGCTGATGATGTTCGCCCAGGCGAACTCCGAGCACTGTCGTCACAAGATATTCAATGCCGACTGGGTCATTGACGGCGTGCCGCAGGAAAACTCGCTGTTTAGCATGATACGGAATACACACAAGATCAGCCCACAGGGAACGGTGGTGGCTTATTCTGACAATTCTTCTGTGATCGAGGGCGCGCGCGTCGAGCGCTATTATCCGCGTGCCGATGGCGGCTATGCTTTCAGCGACGAGTTGACGCACATCTTGATGAAGGTCGAAACGCACAATCATCCAACCGCAATTGCCCCGTTCGCCGGAGCGGCTACCGGTGCAGGCGGCGAGATCCGCGACGAAGGCGCGACTGGCAGCGGCTCCAAACCCAAGGCCGGCCTGACCGGATTCTCTGTATCCAACCTTGACATCCCCGGATTCCAGCAACCATGGGAGGAGCCGTATGGGAAACCGTCCCGTATCGTTTCTGCTTTGCAGATCATGCTGGATGGCCCGATCGGAGCGGCGGCGTTCAACAACGAATTCGGCCGCCCGAACCTGGCCGGATATTTCCGCACCTTCGAAGAGAGCGTCAGCGGCGAGATGCGCGGTTACCACAAGCCCATCATGCTGGCGGGCGGATTGGGCAACATCAAGGCTGAGCACACTCACAAGCATGCGCTGCCTGTCGGCGCGCTGGTGGTGCATCTGGGCGGGCCCGGGATGCTGATCGGCCTGGGCGGTGGCGCGGCATCCAGCATGGACACCGGCAGCAATGCCGAAAATCTCGATTTCGATTCGGTGCAGCGCGGCAATCCGGAGATGCAGCGCCGCGCGCAGGAGGTGATAGACCGCTGTTGGCAGCTGGGGGCAAACAATCCCATCCTGTCGATACACGATGTCGGCGCAGGAGGGATGTCGAACGCTTTGCCGGAACTCGTGCATGGCGGCGGGCGCGGTGCGCGTTTCGAATTGCGCAAGATCCCCCTTGATGAGACCGGCATGTCGCCGAAACAGATCTGGTGCAACGAATCGCAGGAGCGCTACGTGCTGGCGATCGCGCCGGATCGCCTTGAACAATTCCGTGAATTCTGCGAGCGCGAGCGTTGCCCGTTTGCAGTGGTTGGCGAAGCGACGCAGAATGACCAGTTGATAGTGCATGACGCAGGCTTCGACAACGATCCCGTTGACATGCCGTTATCAGTGCTGCTCGGCAAGCCGCCCAAAATGACGCGCAATGTGGCGCGTGAAACGCCCCGGCTGACCTCATGCGATATCGGCAAGATCGAATTGCATGATGCGATCGTGCGGGTGCTGCGCCTGCCTTCAGTGGCGAACAAAAATTTCCTGATCAGCATCGGCGACCGCACCGTGGGCGGCATGACAGCGCGCGACCAGTTGGTCGGCCGCTGGCAGGTGCCGGTGGCGGATGTGGCAGTTACGCTGATGGGTTTCAACACCAATCGCGGCGAGGCATTCGCAATCGGCGAGCGCACGCCCTTGGCACTGGTGAATGCACGCGCTTCGGGACGCATGGCCGTTGGCGAGGCAATAACCAACATCGCGGCAGCGCGCATCGACAAGATCGGCGATATCAAACTGTCGGCGAACTGGATGGCGGCTGCCGGACATCACGGCGAGGATGCCGCGCTATTCGATACTGTAAGGGCTGTGGCCATGGAGCTGTGCCCGCAACTCGGCATCAGCATCCCGGTCGGCAAGGATTCCATGTCGATGAAAACGGTGTGGAAGGACGGCGATGAAGAAAAGTCCGTCACCGCACCCCTGTCGCTGATCGTCACCGCATTCGCTCCGTGTGCGGATGTGCGCGACACGGCCACCCCGCAACTCGGCGCATATCTGGATACAACATTGCTGCTTTTCGATCTGGGTCAGGGCAAGAATCGCATGGGCGGGTCGGCGCTGGCGCAGGTATACAAACAGGTTGGCGATGTCGCCCCTGATGTGGACGATGCGCAACTGCTAAAATCCTTTTTCGAGTTTGTGCAACGCATGAATGTCGAGGGCAAGCTGTTCAGCTATCACGACCGCTCGGATGGCGGTTTGTTTGTCACCCTGTGCGAAATGGCATTCGCTACCCACGCCGGGTTGGCCATTAATCTTGACGAGTCGCACGGCGATACGCTGCGTGTATTGTTCAATGAAGAGCTTGGTGCGGTGATACAGGTGCGCAACCGCGACGTGCAGCATATACAGAGCCTTGCGCATGATGCCGGGCTGAAGAACGTACACAGGATCGCCACGCTGAACCAAACGGGTATGATCGAGATATCACGCAACGGCGAGAAATTGTTTTCTGAAAACGGCGTAAAACTGCAGCGCATCTGGTCAGAGACCAGTTACCGGATGCAGAAACTTCGCGACAATCCGTCCTGTGCGCAACAGGAATTCGACCGCCTGCTGGATGCGGATGACCCTGGTCTGCACGTCAAGCTCACTTACGACCAGAACGAGAAGACCTCGGCGTATTTGCTGCGCAACCGTCCAGCCATCGCCATCCTGCGCGAGCAGGGCGTGAACGGCCAAGTGGAAATGGCAGCGGCATTCGACCGCGCCGGATTTGCTGCGGTGGACGTGCACATGAGCGACATTATCAGCGGCCGTGTGAAACTTGCAGACTTCAAGGGTCTTGCTGCCTGTGGGGGATTTTCCTATGGTGACGTTCTCGGCGCTGGAGAGGGATGGGCGAAATCCATCCTGTTCAACTCGCGTGCGCGAAACGAGTTTGCAGTATTCTTCCAGCGCAGCGACACGTTTGCTTTGGGCGTGTGCAACGGTTGCCAGATGATGAGCAACTTGCATGACATCATTCCCGGTGCGGAAAGCTGGGCGCACTTCTCGCGCAACCAGTCAGAACAGTTCGAAGCACGCTTCGTGCTGGTCGAGGTGCAAGACTCGCCGTCGATCTTTTTCAACGGCATGGCTGGCAGCCGCATGCCCATCGTGGTTTCGCACGGCGAGGGCTATGCCGATTTTGGCGACGACAAACGCCTTAAAGCCGCGCAACCCCTGATCACGCTGCGTTATGTCGATCATCGCGGTCATGCCACCGAAACCTATCCGCTCAATCCAAACGGTTCGCCGCTAGGTATCACCGGCCTGACCACACCAGACGGCCGTTTCAGCATCATGATGCCGCACCCGGAGCGCGTTTTCCGCGCGGTGCAGAATTCCTGGTATCCGGGAGATTGGCAGGAAAACGGTGCATGGCTGCGCATGTTCCAGAATGCGCGAAAGTGGGTGGCGTGATTGGTAAAATGTTAAAAAAATCAACAATCGAATATTTCATATTTCTAAACTAAAGGCGGTCATCATGAACCAACGTAATCTGGTACATTTTTCCCATCTGAATCTGACCAGCAAGATGCTTTATACCGGGGTGCTTTGTGTGCTTGGGGCAGGATATCTTGCGGCAATGATTTATGTGTATTTGTCCCATGCGGGACGGGATGGCGATCCGATGCTGTCGGCAAAAGATATTGCGATCGCCTATGCCGGCAGCAGCAGCGGCACCAAGCTGGAAAGTGCGCTCATGGGCCCGATGTCGAGGATGCTGCAACCGGAAGAGAATATCCAGATCGTCGACTGGGTACGCAAGGGTGCAAACAAGGAGGAGTTCGATGCCAAGATCGAACCTTTGATGGCAAGCCGGTGCGTGATGTGCCACAACGACCGGAATCCTCACCTTCCCAGCTTTGAAAGCTATGAAGGCGTTATGAAGGTCGCTGAAAAAGACGGTGGTGCCAGCGTTCCTACCCTGGTCAGGGTGTCTCATATCCACTTGTTCGGGCTGACCTTCATATTCCTGTCCATCGGCCTAGTGTTCAGGCATGCCTACTTTCGCCGTGAATGGTTGCAGGCAGCGATTGTCATCACTCCTTTCCTTTGCATCATTGCGGATATCGCTTCTTGGTATCTAACCAAGCTCAATGTGGAATTTGCCTGGATAGTCATCGGCAGCGGCGCGCTGATGGGAACAAGCTTTTCCATCATGTTCTTTGTCTCCATCTGGCAGTTATGGGTTGCACGCGAATTGCCGCCCGATCTGTCTTAATCCATTGATACCTGATCAGAGGCTCCCAAAATGAATGTGACAGGTTGGATGAATAATCTGGTTGGTTTGTTGCTGGTTGCAGCAATCGTTCTGGCAGGTTGTGATAACTCCAATGAACACAAGGACGTCACGGACAAGGTCAGGCAAACGTACGACAAGTCCGCTGTCGTTACCAAACCTATGCCTGTAGGGAATGCCCAAGCGGGCAAGGTCGTTGCCGAGAGATGCGCCCATTGCCACGGAATAGATGGCGTATTCGCTCACATGGGAGCCCCTTTTATTGCCGGCATTTCCCAGGACTATATGGTCAGCGCGATGCTGGCCTATGCTGATGGGTCACGCAAAAATGAGCCGATGAAACTTATCGTAAACGATCTGAAGCAAGATCCAGAGATGATTGCCAACGTATCGGCCTACTATGCCAGCCTCAAAACCCCATGGAAAGGTGCCAACGTTGGCAACGTATCGGACAGTATGGTTTCCCTCAGCCAGGGTTCAATCGACGCCGGTTCGGTCATTGCCTCGGGCTGCAAACAATGCCATGGAGGGAAACCCAATGCCGCCGGATATAAGACCACTCCAGTGCTGGCGGCGATGACACCTGAATACTTCATCCCCGCATTGAAAAGTTATTTCACCGGCAAGCGCAATCATGGCGTGATGAAAATCTTCGGTACCTCTATCAAAGAGAATGAAATCAGGCAGCTGGCAGCCTATTATTCGGTGCAGCCTCCTATCAAGGTGTCCCTGACGGGAAACGGCGATGCCAAAGCGGGCGAGCATGAAGCAGGTGTGTGCGCCGGTTGCCACAGTATAGACGGCAATGCCCTGAACCCGAACTTCCCCAGCCTTGCCGGCCAACCGGCGGAATACCTGATCAAGGCAATGAAGGATTATCGCGACGGGCGCCGCAATGATCCTACGATGGGTGATGCGATGCGAGATTTTCAGGATGAAACAATAGACAATCTCGCCGCATACTACGCAGGCCAGCATCTGGAATCACCACTGCATCGGGCAAGAATGGACTACAGCAAAATCGATCCGGTCACAGAGGGAGCCAAGATCGCCGGTTCATGCGGCGGTTGCCACGGCAAAAACGGCAACAGTTACAAAGCCGGTATTCCCAGTCTCACCGGACTGAATGTCAAATATCTCGTGTCAGCCACACGCGATTATCGGGACGGCGTGCGCAACAACAGTCTGATGAAACAAATGGTAGGTGCGCTGAGCGACACCGACATCGAGAAGGCTGCCTTCTACTATGCAACACAGACACCAATGTCCAGTAAAAAACGACCCAAAGCCGATCTGGCAGTCGGCGAAAAAATCAGTGCAGGATGCACGTCCTGTCATGGTGAAGGCGGGGTCAGCATTAAACCCGGAACGCCGAGTCTGGCCGGACAGGATGCCGGTTACCTCGCTACAGCTACCCGCGATTATGCGCGAGGTATTCGCCGCAACGAAACAATGTCCGGACCGGCTAAGGGGTTGAAGCAGAGTGATATCGTCAACGTGAGCGGATATTTTGCCTCACTCAAGGCGGTCAAGCCCGATACCGTATTGCCTTTGCCTCCACAGCTCTCCATCGCACAGAAATGCAGCCGCTGCCACGGAGAGAGCGGCAGAAGTACCATACCTGGCATTCCGAGACTTGCGGGGCAGTCGGAAGCCTATTTGTTGTTGGCAATCAAGGAATATCAGGAAGAGACGCGCAAGCAGCACGCCATGAATGCGATGTCGGAGGTTTTGAGCCTGGTGGAAATGAAGGCAATTGCTGCCTATTACGCACGGCAATAACTGTCCAACATCTGCCAGAATTACATAAGCCGGCCGCTTAATCGATCAATGACAGTTCGAAAAGGCTGTGATTCTGAACCAGTTGACTGGGCAGCTTTTCGCCCATCTTGTCGAACCATTCCTTGTGCAGCGCCAACTCCTGTTTCCATGCATCCGCATCTACCTGGTTCAGTTTGTCGAACTCGGCCTTGCTGACTTCGATTCCTGACCAATCGATGTCCTCGAAGCGGGGCATCCAGCCCAGCGCGGTTTTGTTTGCCGGAACCCGGTTTTTGATGCGATCCACTATCCATTTCAAAACACGCATGTTGTCTCCAAAACCGGGCCACATGAATTCGCCCTTTTCGTTCATGCGAAACCAGTTTACGCAGAAGATCTTAGGCGCATGTTCCACCACATGGCCCATTCTCAGCCAATGGTTGAAGTAATCGCCCATGTGGTAACCGCAAAACGGTAACATGGCAAAAGGATCGCGCCGCACCACGCCCTGTTCGCCCAGAGCGGCAGCGGTGGTCTCGGAACCCAGCGTGGAAGCCATGTAGACGCCGAAATTCCAGTTGAAAGCCTCGTAAACCAGCGGCACTGTGGTGGCGCGGCGGCCGCCGAAGATAAATGCGGAAATCGGCACCCCCTCCGGATTTTCCCAGTTCGGGTCGATTGAAGGACACTGTCTTGCCGGTGCTGTGAAGCGTGCATTCGCATGTGCCGCCTTGCGGCCTGACTTGCCGTCAGCCGAGGTCCAGTCCTTGCCTTGCCAGTCGATCAGGTGGGCAGGGGCTTCCTTGGTCATGCCTTCCCACCAGACGTCGCCATCGTCGGTCAGGGCGACATTGGTGAAAATGATATTCTCCTTGAGGGTCTCAAGTGCGTTGTAATTGGTTTTGTCGGAGGTTCCCGGAGCAACGCCGAAGAAACCCGCCTCGGGATTGATGGCGTAAAACCGGCCATCCTTGCCGGGCTTGATCCAGGCGATATCGTCGCCGACTGTGGTGATCTTCCAGCCATCGAAAGTCTTGGGCGGGATCAGCATTGCAAGGTTGGTTTTGCCGCATGCAGAGGGAAAGGCTGCGGCTACATAGTTTTTTTCGCCGGATGGGGACTCGATGCCGAGGATCAACATGTGTTCAGCCAGCCAGCCCTCGTCGCGAGCCATGGTTGATGCGATGCGCAGCGCGAAACATTTTTTGCCGAGCAGTGCATTGCCGCCATAGCCGGAGCCGTAAGACCAGATCTCGCGCGTTTCCGGGAAATGCACGATGTATTTTGTGCTGGGGTTGCATGGCCATTTTACGTCCTGATCGCTAGGCTGCAGCGGAGCGCCGACACTGTGCAGACATGGCACGAATATGCCGTCCGTACCTAGCACATCGAACACAGCTTTTCCCATGCGCGTCATGATGCGCATGTTGACCACTACATAGGGTGAGTCTGATATCTCGATGCCGATGTGGGCGATGGGAGAGCCGAGAGGCCCCATGCTGAAGGGAATCACATACAGTGTACGGCCGCGCATCGAACCCCTGAATAGGCCGGTGAGCTTTTCGCGCATCACTTTCGGGTCTTCCCAGTTGTTGGTCGGCCCTGCATCATCACTATGTGCGGAGCAGATAAAGGTACGATCTTCGACTCGCGCCACATCGGAAGGATCAGAGCAGGCCAGGAAGGAGTTGCGGCGCTTGTTTGGGTTTAGCTTGATAAATGTGCCCGCGGCAACCATCTCGGCGCACAGGCGATCGTATTCCTCCTGCGACCCGTCGCACCAGGTGATGCGGCTTGGTTCAGTCAGAGCGGCTATTTCTGCAACCCATGCCTTGAGTTTTGCATGCTTGATGTAATCGGGTGCTGCGATGTCGATACTCATCAGTAGAACCTCCCCAGCTTAGTTGACACCATTAGTGGATGACACATTAGGATGCAGCAAAGACACGAAGACTGACAGCAAATACAACCATCACGGCGGATTGTAGCTAGGATGCCATCTGATGGCTACAAAAAATATCCAGGCGATAAATGGCCGGAATTTCCCGCATGCCTCCAACAAGCAAGCCACACCTCGGCGGATATTCGTTGCGATGCCATGGATTTGCCAACCCATAGTTGTTTTGAAAAGGTTGGAGCATAATTTGGCACGGATAGACTTAAGGGAAGGTTGTGTATGAATTTACTTCACAGGCCGCGAGTTGGACTCGCTCTGGGTAGCGGTTCGGCACGTGGATGGGCTCATGTGGGGGTCATACGCGCCCTGGAACAAGCCGGCATAAAGCCGGATCTGGTGTGCGGCACGTCTATCGGTGCTTTGGTCGGAGCAGCTTACGCCGCAGGCGAATTGAAGAATTTCGAGAAATGGCTGCTTGGTCTGGGTTTGGCTGACGTGCTTTCGTTCATGGACGTGCGTCTGAATGGAGGGATGATCAAGGGCGAACGGTTGATGGAGTTCTTCCGCAGAAGTTTCATCGACCGTCCTATCGAGAATCTGTCCATGCCCTTTGCAGCAGTGGCTACTGCTTTGCACAACGGCGCGGAGGTCTGGTTGCGCGAAGGGTCTACCATCGATGCGGTGCGGGCATCCATCGCGTTGCCTGCCCTGTTTACGCCGGTGGTGCGCGAGGGCCGTACTCTGGTGGACGGTGCCCTGGTCAATCCGGTACCGGTTTCACTGGCACGCGCAATGGGCGCCGATATAGTGATCGCGGTCGATCTCGGCTCTGACCTGCTGGGCCGTCATCTGCGTGCGGATCCAGGCGATGAAACGCCGGCCGAAGAGATCAGCGACTGGAGACGCAAATTGCAGGAAAATCTTGGTGCATTCATTCCGGGGAACTCAGGTGATGAGTCCAGGCTCCCGTCCATGCTCGATGTAATTGCGGGCAGCATCAACATCATGCAGGTTCGCATCAGCCGTAGCCGAATGGCGGGTGATCCGCCGGATGCGATCGTGGCACCGCGCCTGGGACACCTTGGTTTGCTGGATTTCCACCGAGCCAAAGAGGCGATCGAAGCGGGCGAGCGTGCGGTGGAGAACGTGCTTCCTGGCCTCAAGGTACTGTTCAGCCATTCGCAATAAGCAGGAGGCCGCAGGGATAATTTGCGTTTGGCCATCTTATTCCCAGACCCCGGGACCGAGTTCTTTTGGCGTCGAGCCGATTCAATTGACCGTTGTCTGTGGCGCGACCACCTGAAGGTATAATCCATTCTTGTTTCGCGGCTGTCCTTTATTTTATTTTTCTCTGGAGTTGTCTTGTTCAAGCTGATCGGTGCAATAGCAGGTTATTACTTCTTCGGGCTGTTCGGGGCGTTAATCGGTTTTTTCGTCGGGTCGTTCATCGATCGTATCAGGGTGTATGGTTCAGGCGCGCTCAACCCATTGAGCAATGCACTTCGGCAGACGGTATTCCTTGAAACAGTGTTCATCTCGATGGGCAGGCTGGCCAAGGCCGACGGGCACGTCTCCCGTCACGAGATCGAACATGCCGAGGAATTCATGCGGAAACTGGGCATG
>Ga0224495_10001864_pt1 | contig 14329 bp, 14 predicted proteins | sample SF_Jul11_sed_USG_FD_168128 | JGI IMG/M metagenome (GOLD analysis project Ga0224495, IMG submission 168128) | Sediment microbial communities from San Francisco Bay, California, United States - SF_Jul11_sed_USGS_4_1 | ecosystem: Environmental > Aquatic > Marine > Sediment | place: USA: California... | reverse complement strand
CGCGCGCGGGCTGGCGGTGATCCAGGCGACCTCGCCGCTGTATGCGCGGCGCTCGTTCTGGTGCATCGTTACGACCATCGAGAGCGTCGGCTTGCGGGCCACGCCGTATCACGCCCATGTTCCGTCCTTCGGCGAATGGGGCTATGTGATCGTATCGCGTGATCCGTATGTACCGCCGGAACGGTATGAATTGGAGCTGCGCTACGTTGCGCCCGAAATCCACGCTGCGATGTTCACTTTTCCGCGCGATATGGCGCGCGTACCCGCCGAGGTGAACCGTCTCAACAATCAGATTCTCGTCCACTACTTCGAAGCGGAGTGGCGACGAGCGCCGGCGCTTTAGGGATGGAGCGCCGCAAATTTCTCGTCGCCGGGGCGGCCGCGGTCGCCGCAACCGCCTGCGGGCGCGCGGCGGCGCCATTGCCGCCGGGGGAGTTGCACGGGAGCGGTCACGCGGTGGGCCACCGGCTGCGTGACGGAAGCCTGCCTTTGCCGGGCGAGACACGGCGTCGCCGCGTGCTGATCGTCGGCGCCGGCATTGCCGGACTGAGCGCCGCATGGAGGCTGCGCAAGGCCGGATTCGACGATTTCGAACTGCTGGAACTAGACGCGGTGCCGGGGGGCAACTCGCGCTGGGGCGAGAACGAAGTCAGCCGCTACCCCTGGGGCGCGCATTATCTGCCGTTGCCGACGCGCGAATCGCGCGCGGTGCGCCTGTTGCTCTCGGAACTCGGCGTGCTGCGCGGCGACCCGCGTGCGGAGTTTCCTGAATATGACGAGCGCGCGCTGTGCTTCGCACCGCAGGAGAGGCTGTATTACCGCGGTACGTGGCAGGAAGGACTGACACCGGGCATCGGCGCGAGTTCCGCGGATCGCTCGGACTGGCGCCGCTTTCAAGACCGCATGGAGTGGTTCAAGCATGCGCGCGGCACCGACGGGCGCAAGGCGTTCGCGATTCCGATGGCGCGCTCCTCGCGCGACGCGAGCTATCTCGTGCTCGATCGCGTTTCGATGCGCGACTGGCTGGTCGCCGAAGGCCATGCCAGCCCTGCGGTGCACTGGCTGGTCGACTATGCGTGTCGCGACGACTACGGCTGCGACTATCGCGAGGCGTCGGCCTGGGCCGGTATCCACTATTTCGCCAGCCGGGATGGCGTCGCGCGCGACTCGCAGTCCGATGCCGTGCTCACCTGGCCTGAGGGCAATGGCTGGCTGGTGGCTCGGATGGTCGAGAAGTTCGGGCTGGGCATCAGCACCGGCAGCATCGTTCATCGTGTCGTCGAGGGCGCGCGCGGCGTCGATGTCAGCGTCTACGTTGCCGCCGAAGACCGCTCGGTGGCGATTCGCGCGGAAGAAGTGATCTGGGCGGCGCCGCTGAGGTTTGCCGCGCGCGCGCTGGGTCCGGCGGGCGAGGCGCTGCGCGCCTCGCTGGGAGGAGTCGATTATGCGCCGTGGCTCACCGCGAATCTGACGCTCGCGGAGCATCCGTACGAGCGTCACGGCGCGCCGCTCGCGTGGGACAACGTCCTACACGCCAGTCCGTCGGTGGGCTATGTCGTCGCGACGCATCAGCGCGTCACGGCATCTGTCGGTCCCACCGTTCTGACCTACTACTGGCCGCTCGTGAGCGGTACGCCCGCCGAGATGCGCCGGCGCTTGATCGAGACCTCGCGCGAGACCTGGGTCGAGTCGATTCTCGCCGACCTGTCGAGACCGCACCCGGAAATCCGCGCAACCACGCGGCGCGTCGACGTGTTCGCGAACGGGCACGCGATGATTCGGCCGCGCCCCGGTTTCATCACCGGGGCGGCGCGTGCACGCCTGCTGCAGCGGGGCGGGCGTGTGCATTGGGCGCATGCCGATGTTTCCGGATTTTCGATTTTCGAGGAGGCGCAGTATCGCGGCGTCGCCGCCGCCGAGCGGGTGCTGGAGCGCCTCGGCTCGGGCGCGGCGTCGATCCTGTAGGGATTGGCGCGCACGCCTCGGGCGCCGGAGATCTCTCCCGGCGCCGCGTGAGCGCCGGTGGCGCACGATACTCAGGGTTTCAGCGCACGGTACAGGTACGGCAGGCTCACGTCCATCCGGTAGTCGATGTCGGAGTGATCATCGTCGAATTCCTCGTAGCGGTGACGAATGCCGGCGGCGGCGAGGCGTTTCGAGAGGATGCGAGATCCGTAGTGGATGTGATACTGGTCGCGCCAACCGCAGTCGATAAAAATGCCGCGCAGCGACCTGAGATTGTTCCGGTACTTCGCGACGAGGTTGATCGGGTCGTGCTCGCGCCATTTGTTCCAGCGCCGCTCGATCAATTCTCCGGATTCGAGATTGAACGGCACGCGAAAGCCGAGCGGGGCGCCGGGGTCGGGATCGTAGCTCGCGGCCATGCACAGGTTCATGATGCAGTGACCTTCGGCGCTCGTGAGCTTTTCCTTTTTCCACACCCGCGCGAGAAAGCGCCGGATGCGACCGTCGTCCAGGCCCGCATCGAGACCCTTGCGGCTGGATTCGGCCTGCACGTCGCAGGCGCCGGGTTTACGCCTGGGCGAACGGTGCTTGGCGAGTTCGTTCAGCGTGTTGGGCCAGTCGTGCCAATAGACGAAATCGAAATACGCGTCGCCCGAATGGTCCGCGACGGCACCCCAGTAGTTCGCGTACTTCATGCCGTGGACGATTGCACCGTAGCCGCCCGAGGATTTTCCGAAGCAGCCGCGATGCTCACGGCTCGCGAGCGTTCTGAATTCGCGGTCCACGAAGGGGAGTATTTCGCGCGTGAGATAGTCGGCGTAACGGCCGGTCGCCGACGAGTTCACGTACTGATTGCCGCCGAGCGCGGTGAAACAATCCGGGAAGACGATGATCGCCGGGCCCATCTTCTGCTCGCGGATCAGGCGTGCCGCACGCTCGGGAACGTTGTCGCCGAACGGCTTCCAGTTGGTGTGCGCGAGACCGGAACCGGTGAAGCCGACCAGGTCATAGAGCACCGGAAAGCGGCGCTTCGATCCCTCGTCGTACTGCGGCGGCAGCCATACGCCGAGCTTGCGAACATGCGGATCGCCGAGCGGATTGTCCCGCAGGATCGTTGATCGGTGTTCGAGCACCACCAGGGTTCCGGAAGAGCCTTTGGCGCGTTTGAGGGCCATTGTCTATCTCGTTTTGGCGAGCGGGGGGCGCCATTGTCGCAGTTTCGCGACGTCTGGGAAACGTGTCGGAGTATGCGCATTTGGTCGCGGATTTCGCACTCGGTGTTTCGTATACTGAATTCGCATTGGCAAAAGGGGTGTGCATATGGCGAATTGGACCGGGGAAGGTTCCGCGCATCGACGCATGGTGCGGGATCTTCTGCTCAAGCCCGTGGAAGAGGGGGCGAATCTCATGCGCAGGCTACGGGAAGGCCGCATGTTCCGGTCCTATGTCCGCAAGCGCAGCCTGCTCGTGGTACTCGTCTCGCTGGTCTTTCTCGCAAGTAGCATTGCATTTGCCGGGGCGACCGTGATGTTCTTCTTTCGCGGGGGATCTCTACTCACGTTCGTGTCGCTCATCCTCGCGCCAATCATCCTGATCGTCAGTCTGTTGGTGCAGACGTTCGTGTTCTTCTTCTGGATCGAGAATCGGGCGGTGGAGCAAAGCCTGAAAGGGCGCGGCGGGCACGGCCGGGGCGCGGTGGCGAGGTGGCTGAAGCGGCGTCTCGGGCTGAACATGGGGCGTATGCCGCCGGTGCCGTGGGGCTATGTGGTGATCTTCGTGCTGTCGCCCTTGGCGATGCTCGCCAGCGTGGCGCCGCCGGCGGCGATCGCGGTGATCGGCGCCGGGATTCTGGCGCCGATCGTTTATGCGCGTCTTGACAATTAGTCGCCGCGGTACGGTTCGGGGTTGGCGCGCCGGCGCATGAATCTTCTGCCATTTATAGAGTTCTGTTTGGTCGTCGTGGGATTGCTCGCAGCGATCGCGGGGCACTATTTCTCCCTCGACCAGAGCCTTGCACTGGGGGCATTTTTGCTCGGTGCGGGGATGGTGCTCGGCGGGCTGGAGTCGGTATTCACGCAGCGCATGAGTTTTCGCTTTCATGCGAGCGCGAACGAAGACTACCTCGGGACACCGGCGGTGATCTTCGGATTGATGCAGGTCCTGGTCGGCGGAATTGCCGTCGCGGTGGCACATCTGATCGCGGGCGGGATGTGGCAGGCGACACTGACTGTCCTCTATCTTCGTCCATGGCCGCTGCTCGCGGTGCTCGGGCCGCTGCTTGTCGGCGCGGGGGTGCTCCTGATGCCCGAGGCGAAGGATCTCAGGGGGGTCGTTCGCAGTCTCGCCATCGGGATACCCAGGGCGATCGCGGGTTTGATCGCCGCCACCGCCGGCGCCGCGGCGGCTATCAGCGGCGTCTGGGAGTGGCTGGATCCGGGCTCGTTTGCACGCCTCGCGAATCTCGTGTCCGGGGATATCTACCTGGAGTTGGCGGCGCGTTGGTGGCGCGCAGCGGTCACCGCACTGCGCTGACGGGGACGGAGAATCGATCGCTCGGCGCAGGCGGAGTGTCGCGAAAAATGGCTCTGCCCCTCACTGGCACGGGCGATATCTGCCGGCGGGAAGCGTCTTTCGAGCGCCCGTTACGTCTTCAATCGATATCCCGTCCTGAATATCCACCGCACCACCAGCACCGACAGCACGAGGAATGCCAGCGTCATCGACAGACTGATCCCAACGCTCACATCCGCGCTGCCATAGAAACTCCAGCGAAAGCCGCTGATCAGGTAGACAACCGGATTGAACAGAGTGGCCGTCTGCCAGAAGGGCGGCAGCATGCTGATCGAGTAGAAACTTCCTCCCAGGAATGTCAGGGGAGTGACGATCAGCAGAGGTATCAGCTGCAGCTTTTCGAATCCATCGGCCCAGATGCCGATGATGAAGCCGAACAGGCTGAAGGTCACTGAGGTGAGCACGAGGAACAGGATCATCCACAGTGGATGCTCGATACGTAGCGGCACGAACAGCCAGGCGGTGGCAAGGATGATGAGGCCAAGGACGATCGATTTGGTCGCCGCAGCACCGACATAGCTCAGCACGATCTCGATGTAGGAAACCGGCGCCGACAGCAATTCGTAGATGGTCCCGGTGAATTTCGGGAAATAGATGGCGAAGGATGCATTGGAGATGCTTTGCGTCAGGAGCGAGAGCATGACAAGCCCCGGCACGATGAATGCGCCATAGCTCACACCGTCGACGTGCGGGATGCGCGCTCCGATCGCCGCGCCGAATACGATGAAATAAAGCGAGGTCGAAATCACGGGCGAGATGACGCTTTGCATGATCGTGCGCCGGGTGCGCGCCATTTCGAACCGGTAGATCGCACGCATCGCGTGGAAATTCATTGCCTGCCTCCGACCAGCGTGACGAAGATGTCCTCGAGCGAGCTTTGCGTCGTGTGGAGATCCTTGAAGCGGATGCCTGCGTCGGGCAGATCTCTCAGGAGCGCGGTAATGCCGGCGCGGTCGCCTTCATCGTAGGTGTAAATCAATTCGCTGCCATTGTTCGCGAGCGCGAGGTTGTAGGCGGAGAGCGCGGGCGGGATGCGCTCGAGCGGCTCCTGCAGCTGGAGCGTCAACAGCTTCCTGCCGAGCTTGCGCATCAGCTCGGCCTTGTCTTCGACGAGAATGATCTCGCCTTTGTGGATCACCCCGATCCGGTCGGCCATTTCTTCGGCCTCGTCGATGTAATGGGTGGTGAGGATGATGGTCACGCCGCTTGCCTTGAGCGAGCGAACCAGCTGCCACATGTCGCGCCGCAGTTCGACGTCGACGCCCGCGGTCGGTTCGTCCAGGAACAGAATGCGCGGCTCGTGCGCGAGCGCCTTGGCGATGAGCAGGCGACGTTTCATGCCGCCCGAGAGCGTCATGATCTTGCTGTCTTTCCTCTCCCACAGCGAGAGGTCCTTGAGGAGTCGTTCGAGCAGCGCCGGGTCGGCGGGTTTGCCGAACAAGCCGCGGCTGAAGGACACCGCGCCCCACACAGATTCGAACGCGTCGGTGGTCAGTTCCTGTGGCACGAGACCGATTAGGGCGCGTGCGGCGCGGTAATCGTCAACGATATCGTGACCGTCGACACGAATCGTTCCCCGGCTCGGAGTGACGATTCCGCAGATGGCGCCGATGAGGGTTGTCTTCCCGGCACCGTTCGGGCCGAGCAGCGCGAAGATCTCTCCCGGGAGGACATCCAGGGAGATGCGCTTGAGGGCTTGAAAGCCCGAGGCGTAGGTCTTGGAGAGTTCGGTGACGGAGATGATCGGTTGCATGGTTCCCGTCACTGCGTACCGGCGCGGGCCGGCATCGTGCCGCCTGGCCCTTTACGCTTCGCGCCGCGGGCGGCACGAAGCCCCTTCGCTTGCCTCAGGTCTGCGCTTTCACCGGCGGTTTCGGTTTTCTGCCGGGGCTGGCGGGGGGAATGTATCCCGCAATTCTGCAAAGCCAGCCTTCGATCTTTCTGCCGTCCTTGAATCGAATCGACTGGCACACGATGACCTCGCCTTTGGCGGACAAGGCCGATACGCGCTCACGCACGCTTTCGACCGAGATACCGGTCGCGGTTGCGATCTCCGCGTCGAAACGTTCACCGCGGTCTTTCAGGTAGTTCAGTATCTGCTGCACGTCGAATACTCCTCGTACACCGTGGGCGTCAGTCGGAGGGGACTGGGCATTCGGGGGGTGGGATTGCGCGCCAGAGGCGAGCCTTACATTCTACGCTAAAAGAGCGGTATCTGGCCAGCAGCGCACGCACTTCTCCGCTCAGGCGCTCGTCCTGGTCGCCGGCGCGTCAGACTCCGCGAGTGCCCCTGGCGTGTACCAGGCGAGCTTGTCCCTGAGCAGGACGACATCGCCGACGATCAGCAAGGCGGGCGGTTTCATCCCTGTGCCCTCGGCGAGGGCAGGCAGGCTGCGAAGGCTGCCCGTCAGAACGCGCTGACCGGGCAGCGTCGCCTGTTCGACGAGGGCGCAGGGGGTGGTTTGCGGGAGCCCGTGCTCGATCAATTTTGCGCACACGATACCAAGTCCCTTGACCCCCATGTAGACAGCGACGGTTTGCCGCGGACGTGCAAGCGCCGGCCAATCGAGGTCAATGGATCCATCCTTCAGATGCCCGGTGACCAGAACGCACGATTGGGCATGGTCGCGATGCGTGAGGGGGATTCCCGCGTAGGCGCCGGCACCCACGGCGGCGGTAATGCCCGGCACGACTTCGAAGGGAACACCGTGCGCAGCGAGGGTTTCGATCTCCTCGCCGCCACGACCGAACACGAAGGGGTCGCCCCCCTTCAGTCGGACGACGCGTTTGCCTTGCTGGGCGAGCTTGACCATCAGGGCGTTGATCTCCTGCTGCGGCAACGCGTGGCGGTTGCGTTCCTTGCCGACGTAGATCCGCTCGGCTTCACGGCGCGCGAGGTCGAGGATTGCCGGCGAGACCAGATGGTCGTAGAGCACGACGTTGGCGAATTGCATCACGCGCAGCGCACGCAAAGTGAGCAGATCAGGGCGTCCCGGACCACCGCCAACGAGGTAGACCATGCCTGCGGGCGGCGTGGTTTGCGGCGCAGCCGAGAGCTCGTTCTGCAGTGCCTGTATCGCCGACTCCTCGCGTCCGGCGAGCACCATGTCACCGATCGGTCCGTCGACCACGCTTTCCCAGAAGCGGCGCCGCGCCTCGGCATCGGCGTAGCGCTCCTTGGAGACCGCGCGAAAGCGTTTCGCGAGCTCGGCGAGCCGGCCGTAGGAGAAGGGAATCATCGCCTCGATCAGGCTTCGTAGTTTGCGCGCGAGCACCGGTGATGCGCCGGCGGTCGAGATCGCGATCTGCACCGGCGTACGATCGATCACCGACGGCATGATGAAACTGGAGAGCGCCGAATTGTCGGCGACGTTTACCGGAATCTTCAGGGCACGTGCGGCGGAGGCGACGGATTCGTTGACTGCCGGGTCGTCGGTCGCGGCGATGACGATCTCGGCGCCGACCAGATCGCCGGGCTGGAAGCGCTTGGGTTCGTGGGTGAGGGCGCCGATGAGCGCGAGTTCGGTAAGCAACGCACACAGTTCAGGCGCGATGACGGTGACGCGCGCGCCTGAGCGCATCAGCGTTTCCGCCTTGTTGGCCGCGATGGGGCCGCCGCCGACCACCATGCCGCGCTTGCCACGCAAGTCGAGAAAGGCTGCGAAATATTCCCGGTCTGCGACCGGGACGCGGGTCTTGGTATCAGCCATCGATATCGACTTCCTTTGAAGTCAAAACCTTAAGTTGAGCAGGGGTGAAATACTTTGATCTATGTTAAACCGAGGAACAACCCTCTGCGGCACTCTGCGCACATGAAAATTTGTTTGGGCGGGATGAAATACTGTTGGTCTGTACTTGGCTTCATTTTCATGGTCACGTCCTGGGCCGGCGAGTTGCGGGCGGTCGCGGCGCCCGAATCCGCCGGGCGGCGCGAGGCGATTTTGCATATGCTGCGCCAGGACTGCGGTTCGTGTCACGGTTTGACGATGAAGGGTGGCCTGGGACCGGCGTTACTGCCTGAGGCGCTCGCGGAAAAGGATGTGGATCAAATGGTGTACGTGATACTCAATGGCCGGCGGGGAACACCCATGCCGCCCTGGCGGGATTTCCTTGATGAGGCCGAAGCGCGCTGGGTCGTCGATCAGCTGCGCAGGGGCTTGCCCGGTGCGCCGTAGCCTGCTCCTCGCGCTCGCATTGATCGCGGGCTGCGCGACCGCGCCGCGCGGCACGGGCGACCTCGGTCTCGTCGTCGAGCGCGCCTCGGGGAGCCTGCTGCTGGTCGAGACAAGCGGCCGCACGGCGTTCGCGCGCGTCGAGGGGCTCGGCGATCTGTCGCACGCCGCGGCGGTCTATTCGCGCGACGGGCGCTACGCCTATGTGTTCGGGCGCGACGGGGGCTTGACCAAGGTGGACCTGCTGCACGCGCGTATTGCGCAGCGCCGGTTGCAGGCGGGCAACTCGATCGGCGGGGCGATTTCCAGCGACGGCAAATTGCTCGCGGTGGCCAATTACGAGCCCGGTGGCATACGCATCTTTGATGCGGCGACGCTCGAACTGCTTTCGGAAGTGCCTTCCACCTGGGGAGACGGCAAACAGCGCGCCAAGGTGATCGGTATCGCCGATGCGCCAGGCAACCGCTTCGTCTACAGCCTGTTCGAGGCGGGCGAGATCTGGATTGTCGATGCCGCCGATCCGCGCCGGCCGCAGGTGACCAAGCTCAACGGTATCGGCAAGCAGCCCTACGATGGTTTCGTCACGCCCAACGGCCGCCACTACATTGCCGGTCTGTTCGGCGAGGACGGTCTGGCACTCGTCGATCTGTGGAATCCCAAGCCGGCTGCGCGGCGCGTGCTGGATGGCTACGGGCGCGGTCAGGAGCCGCTGCCGGTGTACAAAATGCCGCATCTGCGTGGCTGGGCGGTAGCGGGCCGCTATGTTTTCCTGCCCGCGATTGGGCGCCACGAGGTGCTGGTGCTCGATACCGTCAGCTGGACCGAGGCGGGGAGGATCGCGGTGCAAGGCCAGCCGGTGTTCGCCGTGGCGCAGCCCGGCGGACGTCGCGTGTGGGTGAATTTCGCCTTTCCGAAGAACGACGTGGTACAGGTGATCGACGTGCCGGAAATGAAAGTGGTCAAGGAGTTGCGTCCGGGGCGGGCGGTGCTGCATCTGGAATTCACGCCGCGCGGCGAGCAGGTTTGGATTTCGTCGCGCGACGATAACGTGGTGGTGGTGTACGACACGGCAAGCTATGTCGAGACGGCGCGGCTGGCTGCGCGCAGCCCAAGCGGGATCTTCCTCAGTTCGCGCGCGGCGATGACCGGATTCTGACGATGATCGAAGCGGGCGAATTCATCCTGCTGAATCGCTACCAGCGCGATTTTCCGCTCGTCGCGCGTCCCTATGCCGCGGTCGGCGCACAACTGGGGCTCGATGAGAACGGAGTGATTGAGGGCTATCGCCGGCTCATGGCGCGCGGCGTGCTCAGCCGCGTCGGCGCGGTATTCCGGCCGAACACGGTGGGTGCGAGCCTGCTCGCGGCGCTCGCCGTGCCGGAGGGCGATCTTGAGCGCGTCGCGGCCGTCGTGAGCGCCTATCCCGAAGTCAATCACAACTACGAGCGCGAGCATGTCTTCAACCTGTGGTTCGTGGTCGCCGCCGCTGGCACCAGCGATCTCGATCGCGTGCTCGCGCAGATCGAAGCCGATACGGGTCTCGAGGTGCTGCGCCTGCCGCTCGCCGAGGAGTTTCATATCGACCTGGGCTTTGACCTGGAGAGCGGCGCGGTACCGCGCGGGACGAACGCCTCAGCGGGCACCGAATTGCTCGGAGAGGCCGAGCGCAGGCTGGTCGGTGCGCTCTCGGGCGGATTGCCGCTGGTCAGGCACCCGTACGAGGCGCTGGGACGTGCCGCAGGCTTGAGCGGTGAGCAGGTGATCGCACGTCTGCGCGATTGGCTCGCGCGCGGAGTGGTGCGTCGTATCGGTACCGTGGTACGGCACCGGCCTCTGGGCTACGGGGCCAACGCGATGGTGGTCTGGGATGTGCCTGACGAACAAGTGGGCGAAGCGGGCAGGGTGCTTGCGGCGCAAAGCGAGGTGACGCTGTGCTACCGGCGCGAGCGGCGTCCGCCGCGCTGGAACTACAACCTGTTCTGCATGCTGCATGGCGTCGAGCGCGCGCCCGTACGCGAGGCGATCGAACTCGTCACGCGTACCGCCGGTCTCGAATCGGTTCCGCGTGCGCTGCTCTTCAGCCGCCGCTGCTTCGCGCAGCGCGCGGCACAGTATGGCGCCGCGCATGGATGATCTCGACCGGCGAATCATCAATTCCTTGCATGGCGGGTTTCCGGTCTGCGAACGGCCCTACGCCGCCGCGGCGGCGGGGCTCGGTTGCGACGAGGCGACGCTGATTGCGCGCCTGGAGGCCCTCCTCGCAGACGGTACGCTGACGCGTTTCGGGCCCCTGTTCGATGCCGAGCGCATGGGAGGTGCGTTCACGCTGTGCGCGATGAGTGTTCCGGCAGCCGACTTCGAACGCGTGGCGGGACTCGTCAACGCACGGCGCGAAGTGGCGCACAACTATGAGCGTGCGCATCGCTACAATATGTGGTTCGTGCTCGCGGTGAGCGCGCCCGCCGAAATCCCGGTGGTGCTCGAAGCGATCGAGGCGGTGACGGGCTACCCGGTGCTGGAGCTGCCGAGGCTGGAAGAGTATTTCATCGAGCTGGCGCTGGGCGCATGAACCGCAATGACGATTTGGATCTGCGCCTGGTGCGCGCGACCCAAGCCGGGCTGCCGCTTGGGCCGCGTCCCTATCACGCGCTCGCCGACCAGCTTGGCACGACCGCCGCAGAAGTCATGGCGCGGTTGCGTGAAATGCTCGGCGACGGGCGCATCCGCAGGATCGGCGCAGTACCCAATCACTATGCGCTCGGGTATACGGCGAACGGCATGTCGGTGTGGGACGTGGCCGATGCTCACATCAGTGAATTGGGAGCCCGGGTCGGGGCCTTGCCATTTGTGACACACTGCTATCGTCGTCCGCGGCGCATGCCGGAGTGGCCGTATAACCTTTTTGCGATGGTGCACGGCCATACGCGCAACGAGGTCGAGGAAAAGCTGCTCGACATCCGCGCCTTGCTCGGCCCCGCGCTACGCGCGGGGGATGTGCTCTACAGCACGCGCATCTTGAAGAAGACCGGCATGAGGCTTGGCTGAATTGATTCAGGTCAACAGCGTGCCGACCCCGTGACCTAAAATGGCGTTGTTTCCAAAAAGGAATTACTGAAGTGTTTCGTATCTCGCGCTACATGCATGAACTCGTCGCTCCGACACCCCTCGCCGGGCGGCGCATTGAGCCGCCGGGACCGGTGGTGATCTGGAATCTCATCCGGCGCTGCAATCTCACCTGCATGCACTGCTACTCGATCTCGACCGACATCGATTTTCCCGGCGAACTGTCTAGCGAGGAAGTGCAGCGCGTGATGGACGACCTGAAGCGTTTTCGCGTGCCGGCATTGATTCTCTCCGGCGGTGAACCTCTCCTTAGAAAGGACATCTTCGATATCGCCTCGCGCGCGAAGTCAATGGGGTTCTATACGGCGCTCTCGACCAACGGCACCCTGATCGATGATGCGCTCGCCGCGCGTATTGCGGCGACTGGGTTCGACTATGTCGGCATCAGTCTCGACGGCCTGGGCGCGACGCATGATCGCTTCCGGCGCAAGGAGGGCGCATTCGAAGCTTCGCTCGCGGGGCTGCGCCGGTGTCGTGATCGCGATGTCAAGGTCGGTGTGCGGTTTACGCTCACGCAGGACAACGCCGGCGATTTGCCGGGGCTGCTCGATCTGGTGGAAGCCGAACGAATCGACAAATTCTATCTTTCGCACCTCAACTATGCCGGACGCGGCGACCGCAATCGCAAGCGCGATGCTCAGTTTCGCGTCGCGCGCGAGGCGATGGATCTGCTCTTTGCGCGGTGTTGGGACCACGCGCGAAGAGGTGTCGAGAAGGAATTCGTCACCGGCAACAATGATGCCGACGGCGTCTACCTGCTGCATTGGGCGCGACGCAACCTGCCGAACTTCGATGAGGCGCACCTGCGGGCGAAGCTCGCCGAGTGGGGCGGCAATGCCTCGGGGGTCAACGTCGCCAACATCGACAACCTCGGCAATGTACACCCCGACACCATGTGGTGGGACCTGACCCTCGGCAATGTGCGCGAGCGGCCGTTCTCGGAAATCTGGAGCGACACGTCGCATCCGGTAATGGCCGGGCTGAAAGCGCGGCCGCGCAGCGTGAAGGGACGCTGCGGCGAATGTGCGCATTTCGACATCTGCGGCGGCAATACGCGGGTGCGCGCAATGAAGCTTACGGGGGACCCCTGGCAGGAGGACCCGGCCTGCTATCTCGACGACGAGGAGATCGGCATCGAGCCGGGGCGCGAGAGAATTGCCGTCACCCCCTACCGCAGTACGCCGCGCCGGGAGGCGGCCCGGTGACGCGGTGGCTGGCGGCGCTGATGACGCTCGCATCGCTTGCTGCGTGGGCGGAACCACCGGAGGCCGCGAAGCTCTATGCCCAGCACTGCGCGAGTTGCCACGGCGCGGAGCGGCTCGGTGGCATGGGCCCGGCGCTCCTTCCCGAGAACCTCGCGCGGCTCAGGAAGACGGACGCGGTGGCGATGCTCCTCGACAGTCGGCCAGGCGTGCAAATGCCCGCGTTCCGTGCGCTGTTGGCAAGAGACGAAATCGAGCGGCTGGCGGAGTGGATCTACACGCCGATCCATCCGACGCCGACCTGGGACGACGCCGCGATCCGCGCTTCGCGCATCGTGCTGCATGCGCCGGGGACGCTCCCCGCGAAGCCGAAGTTCGACGCCGACCCGGTGAACCTGTTCATCGTGGTCGAAGGAGGCGACCATCACGTGAGTATCCTCGATGGCGATCGGCTCGAACCGATCGCGCGCTTCGCGTCGCGCTACGCGCTGCACGGCGGACCAAAATTTACACCCGACGGCCGTTACGTCTTCTTCGCTTCGCGCGACGGCTGGATCACCAAATACGATCTGTGGAATCTGGCGATCGTTGCTGAAGTGCGCGCAGGAATCAATACGCGCAATGCCGCGGTGTCGTCAGACGGCAAGTACGTGATGGTGGCGAATTATCTGCCGCACACACTGGTGCTGCTCGACGCGGAACTGCAGCTCGTCAAGACCATCGCGGTGCTTGATGCGAGCGGGAAGAAGTCGTCGCGGGTTTCGGCGGTGTACGACGCCGCGCCGCGCAAGAGCTTCGTCGCCGCGCTGAAAGACGTGCCAGAACTCTGGGAGATATCCTATGACCCCGCGGCACCCGAGATTCCGGTGGGCCTGGTGCACGACTATCAGTACAAGGAGGGAGCCTTCGTTCCCGGATATCTCAATCTGCGACGCACAGTGCTCGACGAGATTTTGGACGACTTCTTCTTTACACCCGATTACCGAGAATTGATGGGTACCGCGCGCGGGGGTAGGCTTGGGCAGGTGGTGCAACTCGACGTCAGGCGCCGCATCGCGCAAATCGAGCTTCCCGGCCTGCCGCATCTCGGTTCTGGGATTACCTGGACCTGGCAAGGTCGGCAGGTACTCGCGACGCCCAACCTGCGCGAGGGGCTGGTGAGCGTGATTGATGTGCGCGACTGGAAGGTCGTGCGGCAGGTCCCGACACTCGGGCCGGGATTCTTTCTGCGCAGCCACGAAAATTCGCGCTATGCCTGGGTCGATTCGATGATGAGCCGCGAATACAAGGACACCC
>Ga0224495_10001863_pt1 | contig 14342 bp, 16 predicted proteins | sample SF_Jul11_sed_USG_FD_168128 | JGI IMG/M metagenome (GOLD analysis project Ga0224495, IMG submission 168128) | Sediment microbial communities from San Francisco Bay, California, United States - SF_Jul11_sed_USGS_4_1 | ecosystem: Environmental > Aquatic > Marine > Sediment | place: USA: California... | reverse complement strand
CTTCTTCCTTCTTTTTTGAAATGGAGTGCAAGTTTTGCAGAGGTGGTAGTTTTACCGGAACCGTGAAGCCCCACCATCATAATTATCGTGGGCGGATTTGGCGAAAGCAATATCCTGCTGTTTGAGCTGCCGAGCAGGCTGCAGAGTTCTTCATGGACAACCTTGACAACCTGCTGCCCGGGAGTAAGACTTTCAAGAACTTCTTTGCCTAATGCCTTTGTTTTGACATTTTGTATGAAATCTTTGACTACCTTGAAGTTTACATCGGCCTCCAGAAGGGCAATTCTCACTTCCTTGAGAGCGAGGTCAATGTCTTCCTCTGTGATAAGGCCTTTGCCTTTTAATTTTTTGAATATCGAGTCTAATTTATCGCTGATACTTTCGAACATTAAATAATCTTCTCTATCTGGGCCGAAATCTTTTCCGTGAAATCGTCGGCATAACCGATGTATATATCTACTATTTTACCCTTTTTATCTATTAAAAAGCTGGCGGGAATGCTGGAGACATTATACTTTCTGGCGACATCATCATTCCCTATCAGAACAGGATAATTAACATGATATGACCGGGAGAATTCATATAAACGGTTTGACAGATTCTGCGCATGATCGATTGATATACCGATGACAGTAAACTCCTTTGTCTCGTATCTCTTTTGTAGTTCTATCAATTCAGGCACTGATGCTTTACAGGGAGGGCACCAGGTGGCCCAGAATTCAAGCAATACAACCTTATTTTCATATTCCGAGAGAGTAACTGTGCTTCCGGCAATATCTTTCAGACTAAAGGCAGGAGCGAAATCACCTATCCTGGCAGTATCGTTCACCTTAGAATCATTTGAATTACAGGAAAAAAGAAGGAGACACAATAAAAAGCAAGAGTATACGTAAATATATTTTTTCAAACAACTCCCCATGTCAATGAGCTTTCGATTACAATGACGGCTGATTCAGTTCTTTCATTAAGCAGACAACAGTGAATCTATCTTTGCCTTTAGCTGGGGTTTTGGAACTGCACCGACAACCTGATCTATCTTCTGGCCATCCTTGAAGAACATGAGAGTAGGTATTCCCATTATCTTGTATTTGCTTGCTATGTCAGGATTTTCATCGGTATTGAGTTTCATAACTTTGATCTTGCCGCTATATTCCTTTGCCAGTTCTTCAACAGTAGGTGCTATAATACGACAAGGCCCGCACCATACTGCCCAAAAATCGACCATTATCAAGCCGTTGGAATTGAGCACCTCTTTTTCCCATGTGGCCGTTGTAGCTTCCATTATTCCTTCAGACATTTCTTACCTCCTCACAAGAACTTCATAATTATATTTTGTGCTTTTGCCTTTTGTCAATGAATCAACACCGAACTGGGTCTTTTCAGCCGGGCAGACTGCTGCAGGCTCAGACTCATTGACAGTTATGATTTTTTTTTGTTATTTTTCAAAGTAATGAAAAGAGTTTTTCTTTTTGTCCTTTTATTTCTGATCATATCTCAAAAACTGTATGCTTTTGATATTTACGGGATTCAGCCTCTGGCACCAAACGCTGTTTTTTCCACCTTCAGTGCCGAGAGCCTGCAAAAAAACAAGGCTTCCCTGGAGATAACAGCTGAAAGATCAAGGGAACCAGATTTTTACCGTTTTGCATTAAAGGCGGCTTATGGAATCAGTGACAGGGTGGAATTCAATCTGACAGTTCCTTATGCACATCAGTATCTTGATGAAAAAAACGGACTGGAAGATATTGCAGTGGGATTCAAGCACCGATTTTATGACGAAGGAAAGTACGGTCCTTCTGTGGCATATTTGATTAATGCTTCAATCCCGAGCGGTGAGGATGACTTCAGTACAGATGGCAGGGCAGGTATAGGACTCATCATCAGTAAACGTGTTGGCCCCTTTAACGGGCACTTGAATATTTTTTATGAAACGCCTGGCGCCTCAAGGTTGAAAGATGAAGTCTCTCTGTACGGAGGGATTGAGTTTGCGGCGGCGCACAATTTTAAGATACTCAGTGAAATAATTGCGAAAAAAAGCCATTATACTCATGAGTATGACCTGCTTGAATGGCGTTTTGGATACAGGATAAAAACGACAGATTATATTTATACGACGATCGGCGCCGGGGTAGATTTAAAAAACAGGAGTCCTGAGTACAGGCTTTTTTTATCAGTGAACATGACAACCCCTTACGAAAAAAAGAAGATCAGAAAGATTTTTGAAGAAGAGTAAGAATCTCTGAGGAGTTTTTGAGTGTTTGATATCGGATTTCAGGAATTAATTATAATATTTGTAGTAGCACTGCTCGTCTTTGGTCCTGAAAAACTTCCCGAGATAGGCAGAACTCTGGGAAAGTGGGTCGTTGAGATCAGACGGGGAGTTAATATGGCAAAGAGTCAGATTGAAGCAGAGATGAAGGATGAGTTTAAGATGCCGGAAGACATTGTCCAATCTCTTCCAAAAGGTGAAGCAGACGAGAAACCGGCGGACAAAAAAGAAGATAATGGAGAGGGAAACGCTTAATTGGAAGATTCAAAGCTGCCTTTGACAGAGCACCTCTCTGAGCTGAGAAAAAGGATATTAATATCCCTGGCATTTCTGCTTGTTGCCTTTGTTTTTATTTTTAACTATTCTGAAGACTTGTTTAACATTCTCTCTTTTCCGCTGCGATCCGAAATAAAACTTGACCTTACGAATCCATACATACATATAAAGGAAAAAACTCCGGTTTCTCTCGTTTTTCTTGCCCCTGCCGAGGCCTTCTGGATGCACATGAAAGTTTCTTTCGTTGCGTCGTTTATCTTCGCTTTGCCGGTCGTTTTTTATCAGATTTGGAAATTTATTTCTCCGGGATTGATGTCAAATGAAAAAAAGTACTTATTACCGTTTCTCGCAGGATCGACGGCTTTGTTTTTGGCAGGCTCTCTGTTTTGTTTCGTGATCATTCTTCCTTTCGCGATGACTTTTCTCCTGGGATATAAAACCGGGACATTAACTCCCATGATTTCCGTAGGAAGCTACATCGACTTTTGTCTGAAGTTTATTCTTGCATTTGGCGCGATTTTCGAACTGCCGCTGGTGATAATATTCCTTACCAGATTCGGAATTGTTTCGCCCCGGGGTCTTGCGAAAAACAGAAAATACGCCATCCTTGTTTCTTTTGTCGTGGCAGCCATCCTAACACCTACTCCGGATGCCTTTAATCAGGTTTTAATGGCGGTTCCTATTATTATTTTATATGAAATTGGTATACTTCTATCTATACTTATCTACAGGAAGAAGAATGCCTAATATAAGGGGTAAAAGTTTAAAGGCCCTTACTTTCGATATTGCTGAAGGTTATCTGGCTGTTAATCCGATATTTCTGAAATTGTTTGGCCCTGATCAATTGAAGGAAATTTACAAGGAAATAACTAAAACGCAGAATGATATCAGGGGAGAAAGGTTCCCCACAAATGATTTAATGGCAATACGCTCCCGGAATCTTAAATTGCAGAGGTTGCACTCGGCCTCAATGATAATAAGAAATTTTGCTAAAGAACGAAAGATTTTGCTTATATAGGCCGTTATGGAAACCAGTGAAGAAATAAAAGCAACTAAAGATGTAATACAGGCCATTCTCAAGTCGAAGAAGATTTTGAGAATGTATCCGTCAAATAACCCGATATACATCAAAACCCTTGAAGATGCTCATGGCAAATTCAAGGAGTTCTTTTATTATAACGACGAACTGCAACTGAAGATAAAGCAGAATGAAATTTTTTACGGTGCTGAACAGGTCTACAGCAGTTCCGAAAAAGAAGATAATCTCGCACTCTTTTTCTTTAAGGATGGACTCAGGGAAATTACCTTTAAAAAAGGATTAACGAATGAGGAAGTGGAATCTTTTTTCAAGGTTATAACGCTTGATTTTGATACCGAGGTGCTCGATGACGACATTGTGACCCTTTTCTGGGAAAAAGATTTTCAAAACATCCAGTACGTGGTCGACGAGGCTGTTCTTGCTGATGAGGAAGATTATGAGTCTTCTGCTGTTGTGGAAGCAAAAGAAGAGGCGAATGAGCCTGACAATTTAATGAAGGCGTACGAAGACGCGTTTAAAGAAAGTGAAATTGAGAAGGAAGCTTCGATTGTTCCACTTAGTGACCGGGATCTTCAGGCTCTCCTTAAGGAATTTGAAAAAGATTCCGAGGGCAAGACAGGAAAACTGGTTAATATCATATTCGAATTAATGTACTTATCGGAAACAAGGCAGGATTTCGATGATGTTTCTGTTTTTCTGATGAATGTTATGCAGTACTCGGTCATACATGGGGAAATTCACATTCTGACCGATATTCTGTCAAGGTTGAAGGTGCTCAACGAAAACAAAAATATTGCAGAAGAAATCAAGAAGTATTTAAGGAAGGTCATGGTGTACGCTGGAAGTGAAGCGGTGATTAACCAACTCAGCGAGTTTCTTGACAGCGGACCGGACGCTGACGAAAAAACGTTTGACGAATTTGTCAAATTCCTTGATAAAAACGCAATTCCTCCTTTCATGAAAATACTTGGTGAATTAAAGAGCATACACGCAAGAAAAATTGTTATCGATGCCCTTACGTATTTAGGCCCTAAGGACCTCACGCTGCTTTCAAGCGGTCTGAACGATTCAAGATGGTATGTAGTCAGAAACATAATTTATATAATGAGGAAAATCGCCGATAAGAGAGCTGTTGATTTTTTACTGAAGACAGTGAAGCATGGGGACATACGGGTAAAAAAAGAGGTTATCAGGGCCCTTGGAGAACTTGGAGGAACCGGGGTTGTCGTGGCCCTGAGAGATGCTCTTGATGACGCTGACGATCAAGTAAGAGTTGCCGCACTGAAAGCGCTTGGCAATGTCGGTTCGGAAGCAGCCAAAAGAATTATAATGGAAAGAATCAGGGACAAGTCTTTTAAAGAAAAAGAATTCGGTGAAAAGAAAGATTACTTCGAAGTCATTGCAAAATGGAAGGACAAGGAAATATTTGAGTTTCTTTCAGGTGTATTGAAGAAAAAGACATTTTTCAGAAGCGCCAAAAATGATGAAAACAGAGCCTGTGCAGCTTACAGCTTAGGATTAGTCGGAAATAAGGATGCCCTTCAGATCCTTAATAAATATAAAAATGCAAGCAGTAAACAGGTGAGAGAGTTTACTTTTTCCGCGATAAGAAGGTTGGAGCATGAGTGAAAAAGAAGAATTGGATTTGCACAAAAACGCAAAAGATGTAATAAACCAGATTTCCGTAGTAGTGCGGACGGCGCAAATTCATGATGCCAATAATGTAGCGACTGCATCGGCGATAAGCAGACTCGTTTCCATGATAAACATTCTTCTCGCCCAGGAAAGTATTATCGCTTTAGAATTAAGGGGAGAATTTTTTTATATAAATGACTACAGGATACGCTACTCTCTCGAATATTTGCTCAACTTTGATTTCCTTGTCAGGGAGTTTAAAAAGAGGGAACTGGGCAGTGTAATATTCAAACACCAGTTGAAAATTGATGATGTGAAGGCCTTCACAAGGGCTTTTATCTCGTCGCCTTTTTCAGATGAGCCATTTATTGCATTTGAAGAGAAGATGACCGGTTTGCTGAGCATTGAAGTTGGAAGGCTGAAGAAAATAGTTGAGGACGAAGATTCGCTCGATGTCAGAAAAATGATCAAAAAAAGCTATTTCAATGCGGTTTCTTATACGAAGGGTGTAATAAACAAGATCAAGAGCGGTGAAAAGGTAAATATCAAGAAGGCAAAACGGGTCATGGAGTCCATGGTTGACCATATTCTTGAGGAAGAGCAGCTTTTATTGGGGATGACTGCTATTAAAGACTACGATGAGTACACCTATCACCATTCGGTGAATGTAAGCATACTGTCAATAGCTTTAGGTCAGAGACTGGGGTTAAGCCGCAAGCTGCTTACAGAACTTGGAATGGTCGCGTTATTTCATGACACAGGCAAGACGGAAGTGCCTAACGAAGTGCTCAATAAGCCCGCAAATTTTACCGATGATGAATGGAAAATTATCAGGAAACATCCTGTTTGGGGGCTCAAGGCGATATTGAAATTAATGAAACTGGATGAACTTACCATAAAATCGGCAATAGTTTCCTTCGAACACCATATGAATGTCGATCATACCGGTTATCCCAAAGCAAGAAATAAAATGGAACTGGACTTATTCAGCCGGATTGTCAGTCTGGCTGACCAGTATGATGCGATGACCTCTTCAAGGGTGTACTCAAGAACTCCGATGGCACCAGACAAGGCGCTCAGCATTATGATGGAAAGATCAGGGACGCAACTGGATCCTTTGCTGTTCAAGTTCTTTATCAATATGGTCGGAGTCTATCCTATCGGCACACTGGTTATGCTCGACACAAAAGAACTGGGACTTGTCACCGAAAGCAATCAGATTTTTTCGACGAGACCGAGAGTGCTGCTGATAATTGATGCAAAGGGAAACAGGATTGAAGGGCGTATCGTTGATCTGACTGAAAAAGATGCCCGGGATAATTACATGCGATCAATTCGCAAGACATTGGATCCCAATAAGTACAAGCTTAGTCTTGCCGAATATCTTCTTTAGGTTAGTACTTCTTCATTTTCCAGGTTTTTTTTGGGGTGTAACATGTTGACTTTTCATGTAAATATAGTTTTTAATATTAATTCGGAGGTGATTTAAAGTGTATGCGATAATTGAAAACGGCGGACATCAGCACAAAGTTTCTCTTGGTGACACAATTAAAGTACAAAAAATCGTAGCTGAGACCGGGCAGGAAATAAGTTTGGACAAGGTCCTTTTTGTATCGAAGGAGGAAAATATTTCCGTGGGCAAGCCATTCGTGAAGAATGCGCTCGTCAAGGCGGAAATTCTGGGCGACGAAAAAGCGGAAAAAGCTCTTATCTTCAAGAAAAAACCGAGAAAAGGGCACAAGAAGCTCAGAGGGCACAGGCAAAACTACACTGTTTTGAAGATAACAGATATAGTCATCGGAGGATAGCATGGCACATAAGAAAGGTGTTGGAAGTTCGAGGAACGGTCGTGATAGCGAAGCACAACGACTTGGCATAAAGAGATTTGGCGGACAGCTTGTGAAAGCAGGCAATATTCTCGTGCGTCAGCGGGGAACAAAATTCCATCCTGGCAATAATGTAAAAAAAGGATCTGACGATACCCTTTTTGCTATGATTGACGGCATTGTGAATTTTGAAAGAAAAGACAGGAACAGACTGAAGATAAGCGTATATCCGTCAATCCAGGAATAAGATAAAAACACATAGAGATAAAAAGGGCAGATTAACCTCTGCCTTTTTTTGTTTGTGAAATATGCAATTTATTGATTATGCCAAAATATTTGTGACAAGCGGAAATGGGGGCAAGGGCTGCGTCAGTTTCCGAAGGGAAAAGTATGTTCCAAAAGGCGGCCCGGACGGTGGAGACGGTGGCAGGGGCGGCTCTATAATCATAAAGGCTTCGGACCAGATTAATACCCTGCTTGATTTTAAGTACAAAAGAGAATTCCATGCCAGGAATGGACAGAACGGCATGGGAAAAAAAATGCATGGAAAAGACGCAGGTGATTTAATCATATCTGTCCCTGTCGGGACGGTAATAAAGGACGCTGATTCAAATAATACAGTTGCTGATCTTATTCAGGACGGGGATTATTTTATCGCTGCAAAAGGAGGCAGGGGAGGGCTTGGGAATGCTCATTTTGCTACCGCCACCAAACAGGTTCCGCGTTACGCACAGCCGGGTGAAGAGGGTGAAGAAAAGTGGCTGATTCTTGAATTGAAATTGCTGGCAGATGTCGGTCTTATCGGGTTTCCGAATGCCGGGAAATCAACATTAATATCAGTCATCTCGGCTGCCAAGCCCAAAATTGCGGACTACCCTTTTACCACGCTTGTTCCAAATCTCGGCGTTGTAAAATTAAGAGATCATAAGACTTGTGTTGTTGCAGATATTCCGGGGCTGATAGAGGGAGCACATAAAGGAGCCGGTCTGGGGTCGAGATTTTTAAGACATATAGAACGCACTCGCATATTCCTTCATCTGATTGACGTTTCAGGCACAGCCGATGATGATCCTGTTGCTCAGTATATAAAGATAAGGAAAGAGCTGGAAAGTTACAGTCCCGCTCTCTTGTTAAAACCGGAGACAATCGTTGCTACAAAAATTGATAGTGTCAGCGATAAGACAAAGATTGACAGGCTTGAAAAATATTGCAAAAATAACGGCATTGAATTTCAAAAAATATCATCAGTGACCGGCAAGGGAATAAGCACGCTTTTAAATCATCTGAGCAAGACACTTGCAGAATAATAATGGAAAAAAGATTCGTCATTAAAATAGGCAGTAACATTCTCTCAAATCAACTCAGCGGTTTAGATGAGGATGTTATACGAAATATTGCCAGGCATATCTCAAAAATCTCGTCCATGGGTTATGAAATTGTAATAGTCTCTTCTGGCGCAGTCGCAGCTGGAATGGAAAAACTGGGTTTGAAAACAAAGCCCAAGGAGATCAGACTGAAGCAGGCTGCCGCTGCCATTGGACAAAGCAGTCTCATGTGGTGCTACGAAAAAGCTTTTGCGGAACATAAACATAAAGTGGCTCAGATTTTATTAACAAGAGAAGATTTTTCTGATAGGAAAAAATACATCAACTCGAAGAACACGATTGTGACCTTGTTGTCATACGGCATCATTCCTGTGATAAATGAAAATGATTCGATTGCAACCGATGAAATTAAATTCGGCGATAACGATAATCTTGCCGCGCTGGTATCTATTCTGATCGAGGCTGAAAGACTGGTGATACTTTCCGATGTTGATGGCCTGTATCAGGAAGATCCCGGAACTTACCCCAAGGCTAAGCTGATACCTTATGTAGAGAAAATTACACCTGATATTGAAAGTATTGCCGGAGGGACTGGCAGTTCAGTTGGAACAGGGGGAATGTTTTCAAAAATCCTGGCAGCCGGAAAGGCCACTTCCCATGGAATTGCGGTAAATATCATAAGCGGGAAAAAGCCGGAACTGATCAGTTTATTGCTCGAAGGCAAGGAGGCCGGAACATATTTTAAGCCAGACAGGGGAAGGATCTCTCAAAGGAAGAGCTGGATTGCATACAGCAGCCGTTCTAAAGGTGCCGTTGTTCTGGATGACGGAGCGGTAAAGGCGATAACCCAAATGGGGAAAAGTTTGTTGCCCACGGGTATTATCTCTATTGAGGGAAAGTTTGATGTAGGAGATTCTGTATATTGCCTGAATTCCTTCGGACAGCGTGTGGCGAAGGGACTTATAAATTATTCTTCCTCAGATATTAAAAAGATTATGAGAAAAAAGACATCGGAAATTGAGGGGATTCTTGGTTATAAATACTCTGATGAGGCTATCCACAGAGACAACATGGTCATTCTTTAACAATTGTTTTTTTTCTCTTTGGTTTTTTCAGGAGATTTCTAACCTCCATAAACATATTTAAGTAAACAGGATCTTTATAATCGTTATAAGTGTACGGCATAGAATGGAATTGCCGGCCTTTAAACAGCAATGCAAGCTCTGCATATATCCCCTTGCCAAGATAGATTCTGTGAGAATAATTTTTTGTTGACGCAAGCACTACTTTTGCGAGCGTGATGTAACCAGGATCAAGATTTATCTGTCTCCTTCCAAAATGAGAATATGCGGATTCAATCCCATTTGTGAATAGTTTTATGTCGGGAAGCAGGGAGGGGTCGATGATATCCCCAAAGAAGATAAACTTCCTGTAAAGAGGGGTTCCCAACTCCTCACGATAATGCTCTGAAAAGTTCCACGGCTGGATATCGCTCTCAAATAAAATACTTCCGAAGTTGCTTGCCAGCACAGGGAGTACATCTTCGTAAATCTTTTTTTCGGAAAAGAGTGTGCCGACAAAAAGAATCGGCTCTTCAAAGAGATGCGGTACGCCCATTATTCATTCAGCAGCGCATTCAAAAAGCTTTTGGCATCCTGAGAATACCAATCCGCAGGACCGATAACGCGTTTTCTCAGGGTTCCTTTCTTGTCGATTACGTAAGTTTCAGGAACACCCGTAACGCCGAAATGCCTTGCTGCAGTGCCGGCGTTGTCCGAATAGACAGGGAAGGTATAGCCGTTCTGTTTCATGTAAGCGGCGCCGTCCTGGTACGAATCTTTATACAGAATTGTGACCATTTGGAATTTCTCGTTTCCGAGCATCTCTTTAGCAAGAGATTCTATAGACGGCATCTCCTCTCTGCAGGGTGGACACCAGGACGCCCAGAAATTAACAAACACCACTTTGTCTTTGAGGTCGCTTAATGTAAGTTTGAGGCCGGTTGTTCCATCTCTGATTTCGAGCAGAGGAGCGTAGACCCCTTCAGCAACATTGTGTCCAGTTTTAGTCCTGGGAAAGGTGAAAAACAGAAAAATGGAAACGCCAATGAAGATTAACAGTAAAGTCACTTTCTTGCCATTCGTTGACACAATAATACCCTTTTGTTTTTTTTTAGTTAATTCCGGAAAGTACAGCGGATTCTTCAGAGGCTACAAAAACCGGGGTGCCTGCCTCCAGGACAACTTTGATTTTAAAGATACCCTTGAAGTGCCCTTTCAGGATTTCTTCCGCAAGCGGGTCTTCAATAACTTTTTGGATGGCCCTGCGCATCGGTCTGGCACCGTAAGCGGGCTTATAATACTGGTCCAGTATCCATTCTTTTACTGCCTGCGATACTTCAATGACCATCTCTTGTTCGAATAGTTGCTTATTTGTTTCATGAACAAGCAGGTCAATTATCGACAACAAATGTGTTTTTTCGAGCGGATGAAAAACGACTATTTCGTCGACGCGATTAAGAAATTCAGGATTGAAGGCTTTTCTCAGTTCGTTAAGCACATTGTCTTTCATGTTTTCATAGACTTCTTTTACTTCATTTTTCTGAAAACCGAGAGGAGTCGCTTTTTCTATTATTCTAGCTCCCACATTTGAGGTCATAATGATTACCGCATTTCTGAAGTCGACTCTTCTGCCATAGTTGTCGGTGAGAACACCTTCGTCAAGCACCTGCAGGAGTATATTAAACACGTCAGGATGAGCCTTTTCTATTTCATCGAAGAGTATAACAGAATATGGTTTTTTCCTTACTTTTTCTGTAAGCATCCCTCCTTCTTCGTATCCAACGTACCCTGGAGGCGCGCCTGTCAATTTAGACACATTAAATCTTTCCATGTATTCAGACATATCAATTTTGATGAGGGCATTCTCGTCATTAAAAAGAAACTCAGCAAGCGCCTTGGCAAGCTCTGTCTTCCCGACTCCGGTCGGGCCAAGGAAAAAGAATGAACCAATCGGCTTTTTCGCACTTTTCAGGCCCGCTCTGGATCGTCTTATCGCCTTGGAAACTACTTTAACGGCTTCTTCCTGTGCGATAATTCTCTGATGGAGTTCCTCCTCCATTCGAATGAGCTTTTCCGATTCTTTTTCTTCGATTTTGGCTATAGGGATACCGGTCATCTTTGCAACAGTATATGCGACATCCTCTTCCATCATGACAGGTATTTCATTGCTCAGGCTTTCCTTCCATTGCTTTTGGGCCTGCTCGTATAGTCTCCTGAATTTTTCCTCTTCCGAACGCACCGAAGAGGCTTTTTCAAGATCATGGAGTTTGATATACAGATTCTTTTCTTTGACAAGCTTGTTTATTTTAAGCTCTAGCTCCTTTAGCTCTGATGATGGAGTCAATCTCTTCAGTCTGATTCTCGAGCCTGTTTCGTCAATGACATCAATTGCCTTGTCGGGGAGAAATCTGTCGGGGATATATCTGTCGGAAAACTTGGCGGAAGCTGACAGTGCCTCGCTGCTGATTTTTACTTTGTGATGTGCTTCATAGCGCGGCTTCAACCCTCCTAAAATTTCAATAGCAGTATTCACATCCGGCGGCTGTACAAAAATCGGCTGGAATCTTCTTTCAAGCGCTCTGTCTTTCTGTATGTATTTCCTGTATTCGTCCGGCGTAGTCGCGCCGATGCACTGTATTTCTCCGCGGGAAAGTGCGGGTTTAAGCATACTTGAAGCATCAATGGAGCCTTCGGCTGCTCCAGCACCTATGATAGTATGAAGTTCATCAATGAACAGGATTACGTTGTCCGCCTGGGCAATCTCCTTCATGACTATTTTCAGTCTTTCTTCGAACTGTCCGCGATATTTAGTCCCGGCAATTAACGCCCCCAGATCCAACGAGATAATTTTTTTGCCAACAAGACTCTCCGGTATATCTCCTGAAACTATTTTTTGGCAGAGACCTTCAACGATAGCGGTTTTGCCCACACCCGGTTCACCGATTATTACCGGATTATTCTTAATTCTTCTTCCTAAAACCTGCAGCACCCGTCCAATCTCATCTTCTCTGCCTATTACGGGGTCGAGACGGTTTTCTTTGGCCATCATGGTAAGATCACGTCCAAACTCATCGAGGGCGGGAGTCGCACTTCTTTTTTCACGTGTATGGACGTAAGATTTCATGGACAGGTTAATCGTAAGTTGTCTTGCACCAAGAAGGTTGGCTCCGAGATTACGGAGAATCTTTCCCGCAATACCTTCGTCCTCACGTATTAAACCAAGGAGAAGATGCTCGCTGCCTATATAATTATGGCCTAAGAGTCTCGCTTCTTCTACGGCCAACTCCAGGACTTTTTTGGCTCTTGGAGTGAAAGGAATGTCTCCAAAGGTTAATAAGTTCATGCCGGCGGGCAAATTTCTCTCGACCTCCATGCGAAGCTCTTCGATTGTTAATCCCATCTTCTTCAGTATTGCCACGGGGAGTCCGTCTTCTTCTCTGAGGATAGCAAGCAAAAGGTGTTCGGTGCCAAGGTAATCATTCTGGCGTTTTTCAGCCTCTTCCTTTGCGAATATTATTACTTTTCTGCCTCTTTCGGTAAATTTCTCAAACATCTTCAGCTCCTTATAAGAACTATATAGTTCATAATAAATATTACTTTTTTTTAAATATCAATGTCAACAAAGGGACTGCTTCAGGGAGAGTTGAAGGGATTAATTTAAAAGGAAAATTATTGGTGATTTATATTTCCTATACAGTAGAACACGCACGGCTGGGAGCGTGCTCTACTGTATGCAAATCAGTATATTTCAAGCGAGGAGAAGAAAAAGGGTATTTCATAAGAGGCTGAAGCTTCCGAGTCAGACCCGTGTACAATATTATGTTCGACATCTGAAGCAAAATCAGCCCGGATTGTGCCTGGTAACGCATCTTTCGGGTTGGTGGCACCCATTATCTCTCTCACTCTTGAGATAGCGTTTTCACCTTCGATGACAATAACCACTACCGGCCCTTCAGACATAAAATCGGTGAGACTGTCATAGAAGGGTCTTTCCTTATGCACGACATAAAAATTCTGCGCGTCTTGCTTGGTAAGCTTAATTTTCTTCACAGCAGCGATTCTAAGACCTTTCTCTTCAAATCTCTTCAGCACTTCGCCGATGATATTTTTTCTGACCCCATCGGGCTTTATAATCGATAATGTTTTTTCCATTGTTTCCTCCATACTTACAGATCTCCGATTTTTTCGATCAATGTTTTTACTGCATTTGCAGACTTATAAAAAAGCGTTTTTTCTTCAGGGGTGAGATCAAATTCGACTATCTTTTCAATGCCATTCTTCCCAAGGATAACAGGAACGCCGACGTACACATCCTTAATGCCGAACTCGCCGCCAAGATAGGCAGAGCATGGCAGGAGGCGCTTTTCATCAAATATTATTGATTTCACCATCTGACAGGAGGCAGCAGCAGGTGCGTAATATGCGCTGCCGGTCTTCAGCATGCTTACTATCTCAGCTCCTCCATTTTGGGTCCTGTGCATAATCTCGCCGATTTTATTTTTGTCGAGCAATTCGGTGACAGGCATTCCCTTGGCCGTAGTAAACCTTGGCAACGGAACCATCTGATCTCCATGGCCGCCCAATACTATTGCTTCTACATCTTCCGGTGATATTCCCAATTCCATGGAAATAAAAGTTCTTAAGCGGGAAGAATCCAGCACGCCTCCCATTCCGATCACCTTTTTTGGGGAGAATCCTGAAACTCTCCATGCAATTTGGGCCATGACGTCCATGGGATTCGTTACAACTATGATTACGCTTTCCGGAGACATCCTTGAAACTTCAAGCGTCACCTTCTTGATGACATCAGCGTTCGCATGCAGAAGATCATCCCTGCTCATTCCGGGTTTTCGTGGAAAACCCGCGGTAATAACCACGACATCCGATTGAACAGTATCAGCGAAAGTGTTT
>Ga0224495_10001862_pt1 | contig 14343 bp, 13 predicted proteins | sample SF_Jul11_sed_USG_FD_168128 | JGI IMG/M metagenome (GOLD analysis project Ga0224495, IMG submission 168128) | Sediment microbial communities from San Francisco Bay, California, United States - SF_Jul11_sed_USGS_4_1 | ecosystem: Environmental > Aquatic > Marine > Sediment | place: USA: California... | reverse complement strand
AAAATAGCCCAGAAATTTCTCATAATATAACTTGACAAGTGAACTATTTAAACCGATAATTTTATATGGCATCTTCTGTACTAAATGATGACGTTCAACTATTTTTAGATGAACTTAATGAAAATTTAAATTATCTTGATGAGGCAATTATTACCCTTGAAGAAAATCCTTCTGATCAGGAAACTTTAAATGAAATCTTTAGAGTCGCCCACACCATTAAAGGAAGTGCGGGATTCCTTGACCTGAAAAACCTGGTGGAACTAGGTCATGCAATGGAAAATGTTTTTGACTTTGTTAAAGAAGGTAAAATAAAAGTTTCTAAAGAGATTATTGACACTATTCTGGAGTGCAAAGATACCATTGCGACAATCGGTCAAAAACTAAGTAAAGGTGAAGATAGTTCCACCATTTCAACTACAAATGAAATTAAAAAAATTCAGAGTTTTGTTGATGGTGCAAACCAGCCAGAGAATCAAAAAGAAGAAAGCAAATCATCTTCTGCCATTAATCAGCTAAGCGGACTATCTATCAGTGATTATATTCCCGAAACTCAGCTTGTTCGGATATGGATATCCCCCGATGAACTTGTTCCTTCTATCCGGGCTTTTTTAGTTCAAAAAAATCTGTTATCAAAATGTGATATTGTCCACCAGTCACCGACAGAAGAGGAAATGGATAGCGAAGACTATGTAATGCCGGAATCCCGTGAAATAAGATTCTGGGTAAAATCAGAGCTCGATAAAGCAGAAATTGAGTATCTGGCACAAGTCGATTTAATTGATAAAATTGAAGTCCTTGATGAAAATGATTTTCAAAGCCTGGCCAAAGAGAAAACAGAATCACCTAAAAGTACCCTTTCAAGAGATGATTCCGATGTTTCTGATACGGTAAGATTACCTGTATCACGTCTCGATGTCATGCTGAATCTAATCGGTGAACTTGTAATTGCAAACAGTGGTTTTATTCAAATTCAGGATACCGTTCGACTGATCCCGCAAATGGATCAGGTTTATAAAAATATTCGTGATAAAACAAGAGACCTTGTCCGTATCTCATCTGATATCCAGGAATTAGTAATGAAATCAAGGCTTGTACCTATAAGCCAGGTGTTCAACCGCTTTAAACGATTTGTAAGGGATTATTCCTCTAAAAGTGGTAAAAAAATTCAATTGGTTTTGGTAGGTGAAAATACTGAAATTGATAAAAAAATCATTGATGAAATGATTAAACCTCTTACCCACCTTGTTCGTAACTCTCTCGACCATGGAATTGAAACTCCTGCAGAAAGATTATCTGCCGGGAAATCGGAAACCGGAACACTTCTTTTAAAAGCTTCCCAGGAAGGTAACTATATTAATGTGATTGTAGAAGATGATGGGCGCGGCCTCGATTTACAAAGAATTCTGAAAAAAGCAATCTCTCAAAATATCGTTCGCGAAGAAGATGCCGCAAATATGGGTGAAGATGAATTAAAACACCTGATTTTTATGCCAGGATTTTCTACCAAAGATCAGGTCGATGAGATGTCCGGTCGGGGCGTTGGAATGGATGTGGTTAAAGAAAGCGTTGAAAATCTGAATGGAACGATTTTACTCGATACCGAAAAAAATCAAGGCACAATAACAACTATAAAATTACCTCTTACACTTGCAATATTAAGTGCACTCATTGTACGTGTGGATGACGAGCGATACAGTATTCCCATGTCATCAATTATTGAAACTCAAAAAGTCAATGCTAAAAACTTTTTAAACGTTGAAAACAATGAAATGGTTCGGCTCAGAGATACATTAATTCCCGTTATTCGATTAAATAAAGTTTTTTCCACCTTTAAAGATTTAACAAACACAGAAGAAGAACAGGTTAAAAAAACTACCCCTGTCCTCCGAAGTCATGCCCTTGAGGAATTTCCTCTGATTGTTGTCGATTACCACAATACACCAATCGCCATTGTGGTTGATCAATTTATTTCCCGACAAGAGATGGTAATTAAATCATTATCAGAACATTATCGATCAATCGAAGGTGTGTCTGGTGCATCTATTCTTGGGGATGGAACAATTATTCTGATTATTGACGTCCACGGAATTATACAGCTGCATTACAAAAATAAAACAAAAAACATAAAAGATCAGATTGGAATCACCTCTGGTATTAAAAGAAAAGAGCAAGTCCAGGTATCACCCTTACAGGAAAAGAAACCCCTTCCTAAAACAGTAGAAACCAAAAAAATAACACCTGAGCCCTTGGAAAAAAAGGGTGCCCTTGATAAAATCATTTCAATGAGTGAGCAAGAGTATGAAGCTCTTGAAGATCTCGATGTAAAAACTCCAGAAAATTCTGAAACTGAAAATATCCAAACAGCGGAATCTCCACAATGGAAGGAGGAGCAAGTTGCTCTGGAAGAAGAATCTGCTCCACCGATAGAAGAAATTTACAACACTCCCTCTGAACAATATGAAACCCTGGAACCACTGGATATTAATGATGAAACAAAAGAGGCTGATATTATTGATGATTTTGATGCTTCGAAAGAAACTTTTTTAGAAACTGACACCGAAACATCAGAATCCATGAACGAAATAAATCTTGAAGAAAAAGTGGATAAGGAAGTACCTCTTACCCGGGAATCTAAAACTCAAATAGATGATATTTATAGTATAACCCCGGAACAATTTGAAACCCTCGAACCATTGGATATTAAAGATGAAATTAATGAATCTGGTGATTTCGGGGAAGTAGGGGCTGCCGATAAAAATTTTCCGGGAGAAAGCAGTACATCGACAGAATCAATGACAGAAATGAATCTCGCTAATGAGTCTGATAGCTACATTGAGGTTATTGATGATGAGGGTGATGAACCATTAGATACCACATCAGAAGTTTCAGATGATGAGGTCAGTATTGATGAAATTGAATCAGAAATGGATGAAATGGATAATTTTACATTCACTGAAAAGGATGAAGACATGGCCAGGAAGAAAAAAGAAGTTGTTATAAAAACAGATAATTTGCCTGTTGAAGATGAAAATGAAACCATTTTTGAAAAATTAAAAAAACAGATGGAAAATGAGCCCCAGGAAGAGATACAGGAGCCCGATGAACATGAATCGGGCAGTCCAAGTATGGCTTTATTGCACTTCAAGCAGGAAAATCATAACTACAATAAACTATTCTCACTACTTGACGGCAAAGATCAGATTTTATTAAAAAAATGGCTTACTGAAGGTAGTTTAAAAGCAATTAATGGAATACAAAGTCTGACCGGTAATAAAAATATTTATCCCGGAAAAATTAAAGCAAAAAAGTTTTCAACTAAAAAATTTCTCGAATATCTCTATCACCTGGAAAATCTAAATGGAGAGCTGGTAACCCTTCGACTCCCCATTCTTCCTGTTAGTGGAAAAATTTATCTCATTTTTTCCATTGAAAATGCCCGTAACATTTCCCGGTTGCTTTTTGAGGCAGCTCAAATGCCGGCACCTGAAGAACTTGATTTTGAACCGCTTATGGAGGTCACCAATATTCTGGGCAGTGCATATACCAACACTTTGACCATGATTACAGATCTACCTATTGAACCTGGATTACCCGAAATCATCAGCAGCAATGAAAAAATAAATCTGGCAATTCAGGAAGATGTTGAAAAATACCAGGGAAAAATAATGTTTATTGAAAATCAGTTTTTATGGGACAATACTAGTGTTATGGCAGATATACTGATACTATTGGCCAAAGAACAAGAATAATTATTTTACAAATTGAGTATCAATCTTATAGGTGTTCAATATGCCAGATGGTGAAATTACAGGAACAAAAGTAATGATTGTTGATGACTCCGGATATATGCGTCAGGTCATCAGAAAGTATCTTGAACCCAAAGGCTTCGTAATTGTAGGCGAAGCAGCAGATGGGTGGGAAGCAATACAAATGTTTGAAGATTTAATACCTGATGTAGTAACCATGGATATATCTATGAAAAAAATGGGAGGCATTGAGGCCACCCAGAGAATTAAAAAAATTAACAATGATGTTAAAATAATTATGGTCTCTGCATTAGGTGAGGCACGTTTTATAAAAGAAGCGATAAAAGCCGGAGCTACAGACTTTATAATTAAACCATTTGCTGAAGAACGACTTATTAGCTCGATAATAAGTGCTATTCGTAAATAATTTGAAGGAGTTTACATGGCAATAACAATACTAATTGTAGATGATGCAACATTCATCCGAAATATGGTAAGAAAGTCATTACTACCACCCGATTTTACGGTTGTAGGAGAGGCTGCAAATGGTTTTGAAGCAATCAAACTATACAATGAACTCAAACCGGATATAATCACAATGGATATTACAATGAGAGGAATGGATGGATTAACTGCTCTGGAAGAAATTCTAAAAAGTAATCCCGAAGCCAAAATTGTAATGTTATCATCTTTGGGAGAAGAAAAGTTTATTAAAAAAGCTATATCAATAGGTGCTAAAGACTTTATTACAAAACCCTTCAAACCCGACCGACTTGTAACTGCAATAAGGGCAATTGTTAAACGCTGAATTATTTTTTTCCCAAATAAAAAATATTATCGCAAAATTTGCGCAATGACCAGAACAGCTCAGGTAATCTGATTATATATAATGAAAGGGCGATCAATAATATGACCACTCCCGGAAGCAAGGCGGCGGTCAATGGCGTTAAAAAACTGCTGTAAGATGCAAACGCATCAGCAGAAAGATACAAACCAAAGTAAACAAAAATAAAAATAATGGATTGTCCAAATCCCAGACCTTTCCCGGTTCTACGGTTTACAATTCCGAGAGGAAACCCCAGAAATAAAAATAAAAAAGGAGCCAAAGCAAGCGAAAAGCGTTTGTACATCTCTGTTTGCATGTGAATCAGTTCTTGCCGGTGCTGCCTGTTTCGTTTACTTATAATAGAAAAACGATCAATTTTCTTTGATAAAGTGCTGAAATTCATAGCTGAGATTTCCTGGGTTCCCATCTGAGCTGCGGGATTCTCATTAAAGTTAATATTTATATCCATCATTCCATGAGAAAAATCCACCTGCTGCAATGAATTACCCTTATCATCCTGAAAATAAATAAAACCATCAAATAACCTTATTGCCTTGACTTTATTTTCTCTATCAACCTGTTTTTCAATTTTAATCCCTTTTTTTGCAATAATAAATTCAACCAGCTTAAAACCATTCTTTGCCCGCTCAGTTTTCCGAATCTGAATATTATGCATCACTGCAGAGACATCCTCACTGTTATCTATAGACTCCACAAACATATATCGTTTATAATCCTTTCCTTCATCAAGAAGGTTGAACTGACCTGGTTCTATGATAGCTGTCGGATTATATGCAAATATCTGCTTGGTTAACTGACTCATTTGACGGGTACAATAGGGGACAACATCCTGATGAAACCAGACCAGCAATAGAAAAAGAAAAAATCCGGTAATCAGAAAAGGTCGTAGCATCCTGGCATATGTTATACCACCTGCTCTCATTGCAATGATCTCCTGATCCTGATTCATGGTACCCACTGCCAGTATTATTGCAAGCAATGCAGACATAGGTATTGTCATACCCAATGTCCAACCCATAGAATAAAGGGTAAGCTTTATAATAAATATTACCTCAATATTTTTTTCAATGGAGGCCTTTATGGACTCTTTCAGAGTAAAAAGCAGTACTATAAAAGTAAAAAAAAACAGACCTGCAAAAAAAGGGGCAAGAAATGAACTCAATAAATAACGGGATATAAGAGAAATTCTTAATTTTTTTATATTTTTCATTTAACTCTCGTTAATCGTAATCACATAGCGAATAGTGTCCCTTTTTAACTCATAAATATTTAAAATATAGCGATCAATCAAGATAGAATTATTCTCAATTAAAACAGCTCTTTTTTCAAATAAGTCCGGAGTCGTTTTGGGTGTATCATAATTTTCGATATAATTCAGATACACTTTTTTGTTATCGGCTTCCATAAAAATCCAGGTTTTATATACACGTATTTTATTCCCGGAACGTTCCCGGATGGAAAGAGTTGTTTGAATTATTTCTCCACTTTTTACAGTAGCACTGTTATTTGCAGGATTATCTCTTTTAATAAAAGATGACCCGCAAAATAAACTAATCGGGATGTATAATAATAAAAAATATTTTTTCATACATTTAATTTATAAATATGCAATAACCCTTTTAAAGTTAAATCCGGATCAACAATATTAAAAAACTCATGTATGAAGCCCAAATCTGATGCAACCCCTCCTGTTGCAATGGTTACCAGCGGAAGATTTTCGAGATGCTTTTGATAAATATATCCTAATTCACCTAAAATTTCCCGGCAAACACCCTTATATCCGTAGTAAATTCCTGACTCAATGGAACTCCTTGTGTCTGTTCCTAAAATTTGATCCTTTTTTTTAAAATATATCTGTGGTAAATTTGAAGCCTTTTCTGAAAGAGATTTTAAACTGGTTTGAATTCCTGGTACAATCACTCCTCCCTGATATACTCCTTCAATAAGTAAACAGAATGTAATTGCTGTTCCAAAGTCAGCAATGATCAGATTTTTTCCGAACAATTCAACTCCGGCAGCCGCATTGGCCAGACGATCAGCACCCAGATTTGGATAACTGTCACGATCCCATTGAAAAGGAAAATTCATTTTATTATTTACCTGAAGAATTTTTTCAATCTTTAAAAGTTTAAAGGTTTCTATTAATATCTCATCTACAACAGGTACTACCGATGAAAAAATAGCTGCAGATATTCCTTCAGGTTTACCGATACCACCAAGCCAGGCATTGATAATCCAGCTCCACTCGTTGGCTGTTCTGTTTGCAACGGTAGATACACGAACAGAATTTAATAATCCATTGTTTTTCCATATACCCAGAACTGTATGGGTATTTCCTGTATCTATAGTTAAAATCATTCTCCCTGCGATGGTTGTGTCGGAGCTTCTGCAAGTGTTATCTTTGCGCTATAACTTTTCTTATCCCGGATATAAACAATCTCTACTATAGCCCCTGATCCTTTTCTCATAACTGTTGATTTTAATACAGAAAACTTGTCCGCCTCTTTTCCTTCCACGGTAGTAATAAAGTCATATGGCCTTAAACCAGCTTTCCATGCAGGTGAACCAACTTCAACCTGGGCAATCAGTAACCCCTTTTTGCCGGAGAGTCCTAACTCTTTTGCCTGATCATCAGTAATTTGCGGTGCCACCGCAACCCCAATATAACCAGGCGAAACCTTTTTACCTTTTTTTAAGTTTTCGATCACTACCTTTGCATAATTCATGGGTATTGCAAATCCAATTCCAACTGATCCTCCCGATTGTGAATAAATCATTTGATTAATTCCTATCACCTCCCCTTTAATATTCAAAAGGGGACCTCCGGAATTACCAGGATTAATTGCGGCATCCGTCTGAATTTTGGGTATTCCATCGGCAGAATCAATATCCTGACCTGTTGAAGAGATAACCCCCATAGTAAAAGTTGACTCAAGACCAAAAGGATTTCCAATAGCAATAGCAAAGTCACCAACTCTTATATCATCTGAATCGCCCAGAAATACGCTTTTTAAATTTTTAACTCCATCTATTTTCAATAGTGCAATATCTGCTATTGCATCTGTACCAATTAATTTTGCAGAATAACTCTGATTATTTTGTAATTTTACAGTGATTTTGTCCACATGGCTCACCACATGAGTATTTGTTACTATGTAACCTTCTTTATTAAGAAGAAAACCTGATCCAAGCCCTGTTCTTTTCTGCTCTCTTTGCTGCTGTGGAACATCAAAAAATTGACGAAAAACTGGATCATTAAAAAATGGGTTCATCTGCATTTTTACCGTTTGCTCTGTTTCTATTCTTACTACAGCGGGACTGACTTCATTGTAAATTTCCCGCATCGCTTCCTGAAGCACAACAGCGCTCTTGATAGAATTTGATTTAAGCAAAGGATTTTCCTCCTCAGCAAATACAAAACTGTTTCTATCTTTACAATTCGTAAAAAACGGTGACAAAAGAGCACCCATTAAGAATACAAACAACACCAGATTGGCCATTCCAAATGTAGAAATTTTCCATATTTTCCTATTCATACGCCCTCCATAAAAAAATAATTTTTACAATTTTTAGTAAGTTTTTTTGTGCTGCTATTTAACAAGTTTATTGAACTCCCCAATATGTCAAATAGTATACTTTCAGGATACTTGTTCAATATTCAAGGAAAAGTTTTTTGTCTATATCAGGATGTAAATAAAAAAAAGGCTATTTACTCTGCTCTTTTCCAATCGATTTCAAACGCGCATTATAGGCATCTATACCTGATTTACATTTTTTTGATAATTCGGCATCTCCGGTCATTGATGCAATTCTCTTCAAGTCTTCGAGCAATTTGACAGCATAAACAAGGTCATTCGTTGACTTGGTGGAAATTTCAAACTTGTTTCGATATTCATTCGATGCATTAAAAAGTGCTTCTTTAACAATATGCAGCAGCTCTTGCCTGTCATAGTAAAATTCTTCCCGGGGATCTCTTTTTGATTGTATTTCCCGATAATCGATAACGTTTTTTCCTGCAATAGCAAGTTTTGCCCAAAGCTCAGGAAAAGACCATTTCCATTTGGTATTTTCTCCATATCCTTTAACGGTTCTCTGAATAATTTTTTGTATCTGCTTATATAAATTCAATCGATGTTTGGGGTTAAATGGTTTTATCGCATCAAGTTTGTCGCGATTATGGTTTAAGGTTGTATCGAGTTCAAGGGTTACAACATGCTCAAGGTTTACAAAAATTTTATTAATTGTACGTTTTGCGGTATCCAGATAATTATTATTTTTTAATTTCATCATCCTTTCAGATAAATCATTCATATCAAGATAAAGATTTACCTGCTTCATTTCTTTAGATACCATACCCAGATAGAAAAAAGGTGCCAGCTTTTTATTGTTTGTTAATGCCTTTTTCAAGGCTGCTATATCTTTATCAAGTTCAGCTATGATTTTTTTTTGTTCACTGATTCTTGAGTTATAAATTTTTTTCGTTGCTGTATCTGCACCCATGTGTAACTCTACGAGGGATCTATCCACCTATGCATATGTATCGACATAAGACAACTCCATACTTGATGGGTCACCCTTTTTTACCTCAGGCTCCTTCGATGGTGGAGGAGGAGGAGGTGGTGGAAGCTCCACTTCTGCACTTGCCAGTGTCTGGGCAGGTAACACATTATACTGCTCTGCAACTACATTATTTATTGCCTGAACCGACATTTGCACCCTCCCTGATATATGTGGTTATCATATTTAAATTTTTGACAACATAACCAATTGATATAACTATTATTACTAATGATACAAATTGTGCCTGGGAAAGGCCAAAAATATCTCTCGGATTAAGCCTGATAAACTCAATAAAAAATCGAAATGTACTATGAACAATTAAAAACACAACAGTCTTTATCCCCAGGGGCCACTCTCTCTTTCGATTGAGGTAGAAGAAAAGAAAAAGTAAAAAAGAGAGAGTCGCCTCAAACAAGGGAGTGTTATACACACGCACATTCTCATCATTATACATTTTTACAATTTCTGACCAGGGGGCAGCTCCATTAGGGAAAGCCATCGCCAGAGGAGCAGGCCAATCATAGGGACATTTTTCGCCATAGCAGCCATCACCAGAAAAAAGGCAACCCAGTCTTCCAAAAACATAACCAAGAGCCAAAGCAGGTGTTCCAATATCCGTTATGCGGAAAAACTTTATTCCTTCTCTGCGCAGCAAAGCATACAGAACAATGCCAGCTACAACAAGCCCCCCATACCACGTCAGGCCACCACCAGAAAAAAGTCTGTCACTAAATTCAGCAATTCCAGACCACTCTGCAGAACTTTCCCAGAGATAAAAAAGTTTCGCACCCACGATTCCACCAATTGCAAGACCAATAACAATATTGTCAGCAAGCTTCACCGGATACCCGAGACGCTCAAACTCTTTTTGCAACAAATAATTGCCCGTTAAAAAGCCCCCTGCCATCATAATTCCATACGTAGAAAATTTCAACCAGGGAAATACCCCTGACAATGGAGTAGGAATCAAAAAGCCATGATCATAATTACAGGCTAAAAACACAATAAATAACGATAAATAAACAACACTCGATCTTACAAACGCTAACATATTGTAATATTTATACAATATACGTCAGGTCAAGACTTTTCAATAATAAAAAAAAACAGGGTCGGGGACTAGTTACTTAAAGATACAGGCGGAGAGAATCCGCCCATATCTGAACAAAGTCTATGGCTTGGTTGCCGCAGGCTTGGTCGTGTCTGCTGGCTGCTGTGCTGCAGGTTGGGTTGAAGCGTTTTTCTTTCCCTCTTTTTTCGAAGATTCATATCCCTTATTTTCGAGTTTAACCCGAATCTCTTCTTCATGAATCAAATTCAGTGCATCACTGGCATCTTTTTTATATTCATCAGGAATTCTTGGATCAAAAACTGCTGGAAGGTGCTCTTCTTTCGCAAACCTGTTTCCACGAAACTCAGTTTGTACTGTATAGATATCGTTTCTATTCATAAGCTGATAAATTCTGATAACATTTTGTTTTGCTTCTCTGCAAAGATTAATGGTGATATAATAAGACTCTATTCGAGACGCCCTTACTCTGGGATCAAGGGGCTTACCCTCTTCATAGTACTTGGCAAGATCAATGGCATCCTGTCTGATTCGCTGGGCATCTCCAAGTTTACTGTACCCTACTTTTAAATTGCTGATAATATCTCTCTTGTCATAAACAAAGTGATATTCATTAGGATCATATGATCTTTCCTCTCTCGGAGCCTCTCTATCAATTTGAAATCTTCGCACAAGATCAGTGTTTTTATCAAATTTTATATTGATATCAACATATTTTTTTGCAACTTCCTGAAGCATAAGGGAAGTCCGTTCTATATAGTCAATGCTCATGCTTTCATATATTTTTTCAAGTTTGATCTGTGTATCCACAAGTTGCTCATATGCTTTGGTATAGTTTCCTACAAGGTATAGCTGCATCCCCTGCATAAATCCATCTTTTATTTCGGTATAGCTGTTTTTGTATTCATCTGTACCAAAATTTTGCATTGCAATATCCATTGCAACAATATACTCTTTGTTTTCGAGAAATTTTTCACGAGCCTTTTCGGCAACAGATACGCTGAATAACGGACTAAAACCGGTCATAAAAACTAAAAAAACAGTACTTGTATATTTTAAAAAAACTTTTATAATATTATTTTTAACACCCATAATCACCTCATCTTTAATATCTTATTCTACCTCTCAAGTATCGACACAAATAGAAAGAATACTTTAGCTTTACTTAATGAATATTATCATTACTAAAGAGATATATTAATGATTGAACTTAAGGTAAGCAGTAGCGTCGATGGTGTCAACAATTTTTCATTTTCTCTATTGACACTCTGACTTTATAAACTATTTTAACAGGAAAGGCCCCCAAAAGCCTTAAAATGGAAAAAACATCGATATCTAACAAAATGCGGAAATTAAATATGAAAAGAAAAAACTTATTGGGATTATTAATATCACTTCTATTACTTGTGGTTGGAACAGCCACACAAATACAGGGAAATGACAAGGCAAAAGAAGAGAACAAGTACAACATTTCAGAACCTGCTCTTCATGAACTATTCAATACTGTACTTTATCACATGAAAAATGATTATGTTGATGAGGTTTCCAATGAGGAGCTATGGTTTGGTGCAATACAAGGCATGCTTTCTGCTACGGGGGACGCTCACACCAGATTTATGACACCTGATGAATTCAGCGAGCTTAATGTCGAAACCAGAGGAAACTTTGGAGGTATCGGGATAGAAATATCCATGCGAGACTCTATTTTAACGGTAGTGAGTCCTATTGAAGGTACTCCCGGTATGCGTGCAGGCCTTGAACCAGGAGACAAAATTGTTGAAATCAATAAAGAAAGCACCAAAGATATGACATTAAATGAAGCCGTTGAAAAAATGCGCGGCACACCAGGAACTCCTGTTACACTCTCCATAGCAAGAGAAAATGAAACAGAAATACTAACTTTTGAAATTATCCGTGAAATTATCAAAATCCAAGTAGTTAGCAGCGGTATCATTGATGGAACTAAAATTGGATATATAAAATTAAAACAATTTTCTCAATCTGCACCAATGGATGTTTCCAATGCAATAAAAGAGCTGCAGAATCAAAAAGTCAAAGGGTTAATTCTCGACTTGAGATGGAACCCTGGTGGGCTTCTCGATGCCGCACATAAAATCGGAAACTTATTTATTAAAGAAGGAGTGATTGTATCAACCCGAGGTCGAAGACCAGAGCTTAACCGGGTTTTTGAAGCAGTTCCAGGCGAAGCAATTGCATCAGATATTCCTCTCGTAGTTCTTGTCAACCAGGGGTCCGCATCAGCAAGTGAAATTGTTACCGGTGCAGTCAAAGATCACAAACGTGGAAAGGTTGTTGGTGTAAAAACTTTTGGAAAAGGTTCCGTTCAAAGTGTTATTCCATTAATGAATAATACAGGAATTGCTTTAACAATTCAAAAATATTACACCCCAACAGGCGAATCTATACATAAAAAAGGAATTTTACCTGATGTAGAAATAGAGGCCACTGATTTCACAAGAAGAGATAAAATAAACTTTAAAGATTTAACAGATAAAAAAATAATTTCTGATTTTGTTAAAGCTCATAATGAGTATAATGCAGAAAATGTTAAACTCTTTCAAAAACATATAAAAGACAAAGGTTATGAACTCTCAGACTTTGCCGCAAAATATGTATTAAAGCAGGAAGTATTTAAAGTTGGAGTAAGACCTCTTTATGACAAGGAACTTGATGTTCAACTACAAAAAGCAATTTCCCTTTTTAAATAAATGAATGGCTATCTCGCTGGCACAAGAAAGTTGCCGGCGAGATCAAAGGTACTTGTCAATTTCTTGTACAATCAAATTGTTCAGATTATGTCTGGCAAATTCTGCAGTAACCTTTATTGCATTACGAACCGCCCATGCATTGCTCGATCCGTGACCTATAATAACAATTCCATCTACTCCCAGAAGTGGTGCACCTCCGTAATTTGAATGGTCCATCTGGGCTTTTACAGCCTGAAGCGTTGGCTTTAACAAAAGAGCACCTGTTTTTGCCAGTCCCGACTCTTTGATATTGGTTTTTAAAATGTTAAATATTGCTTTGGCTGTTCCTTCTATTGTTTTTATGACAATGTTTCCAGTAAATCCATCTGTTACGACAACATCGACCTCTTTTCCAAATCCAAAAATATCGCGACCCTCTACATTTCCCACAAAATTAAAGGGCAATTTTTTTAGCATAGAATAAACACCCTGTGTCAATTCGTTACCCTTCCCCTCTTCTTCTCCATTAGATAAAATACCTACTCTGGGATGAATAATTCCCAGAATTTCACGGGCATAAATTTCCCCCATTATGGCAGATTGAAACAATACTTCTGGCTTACTATCTACGTTGGCTCCCCCATCAACGAGAACGGTAGTAGTTTGCCCTTTTCTGGGAATCGGAGTCATAATCACAGGCCTCTTTACTCCCTGAAGACGTCCTAAAATCATAAGAGCTGCAGCCATAGATGCACCTGTATTTCCTGGTGAAAAAAAACCAACTGCTTTTTTTGCTTTTACCAGATTTGCTGCCACTACAATTGAAGATGTTTTTTTTGTCCTGATTGCCCGTGCGGGTTGATCATCCATGCCAATAACTTCTTCGGCATGTTCAATCTGAATATTATTGCGAATATCTGGATATTTTTCTAGCTCTTTTTCTATGAACCCTTCATTTCCAACAAGTATAACTTTTAAACCAAGATCCCTTACTGCCTGGGCTGCCCCGCTGACCATTGGTTCATACCCATGATCTCCACTTGCCGCATCCACTGCTATCCACATTGCATCCATAATCAAATAAATATCTCAACCAGCAAGAAGTTTTAACGCATACCTGACTTTAAAAAAATAATAAAAATTATTCATTTCAAAATTTGAACAGACTAATTCCATTCAGGATTCAAAGCGTGTCGCTACAGAATAACCATGCTCATCATATAGACCTTCGACCGTACTCATAATGGTTATTGGATCAAGGGACATTTCAAGACCTTTACGGGTTATTTTTTGATATGTTACTCTTTTATAAAAAGAGTGCACACTTACACCAGATGAAAATCGTGCACCTCTATTTGTAGGTAATATATGATTCGTTCCGGAATAATAATCGCCTATGGCTACCGGAGCCTG
>Ga0224495_10001861_pt1 | contig 14345 bp, 11 predicted proteins | sample SF_Jul11_sed_USG_FD_168128 | JGI IMG/M metagenome (GOLD analysis project Ga0224495, IMG submission 168128) | Sediment microbial communities from San Francisco Bay, California, United States - SF_Jul11_sed_USGS_4_1 | ecosystem: Environmental > Aquatic > Marine > Sediment | place: USA: California... | reverse complement strand
CTGGCTCTGGGCGACGTGCGCGGCGAAGGTCTTTTCAAACGCTAAACCATAACCTAGAGCCTGAGAATCGCCAATTACGAGGAGTTGAGTTTGATCGCCGTCCGATTCTGCTTTGGCGATGCGCATGCCCAGGCGATCTGTGGTGTACAGTACTTCCGGAGTGCCCAAGAACTTCACATGCATGACTGAATTTGAAGGAAGCCGTGGCACACCTTCCTGGACATAGTAGGGAAGGATAGGCAGATTCCATCCGAGCGCAATTCGCACCACAAGTTCAATGCCTGTGGCGAGAATGATCAACAGCACAAGGAAACGAAGAACCCCTCTTACACTCAGCAACCGAGACACAGAAGCTTTTACACCCATCAGGAATTTCCACAATGAGACACCCGAGCTATCGTGACTCCCTGTCCAGATACTCAATGAGCCATTCCATGTCATCGATCTGCGAGTTTCGGGTGAGTTCCGCTCGGGCCCGGGCATCTTTATGCAAAGTGCGTGCCCTTGCCGGGTCCTCCGAAGCATACGTTTCGGCAAGAAACGCGGTCGCCCATGCCAGACTGGGCGTGTGATTGACCTGGCCCGCGATCTTGGCACTAGTTGTCAAAGAATGCCTGGCCTGTTCGAGTTTGCCAATCGCCAATTGATGGCGTCCAAGTGCGATCCAGGCGCGAGCTAGTTGGACAGGCTGAGCAAGCCGCTCTCGTATCACGATTTCCATTTGCGCTGCCTTGCGGCCGGTATCCAAGAGGCTCCGTTCAGGATCGCCGATGTCAGGAATCGTGAAGCTGGCGATGTTATGGAGTAGACTTGCCGCTTTTACCAGTGTCGCGATACCTTCTGGATCCGCTTCCCGCGCTTCAAAGGTTTTTGTCACTTCGGAAACATATTGGAGAGCCTGATCCGAAAGCGGTCCGACCATAGGCAGTGCTTCTGAAGAACTCTTGAAGTCGGGTCGACCAGCAGCGCGTGCCACGTCCATCAAGGTCCACGTGTACGCATCCAGGATGTCATCGGTGGGGCCGATGCCCTTGAACGTAGCCAGCACTGCAGCTTTGTCGCCTTGTTGAAGAAACTGCATGATCTGACTGGATAGTGGCTGCACCCGAAGACTGCCTTCTATGCTCCGTATTTGCTCCCGAAGCTGTCTGTATTCGGTCGTCTCCCGAATTCCAACTCCCTTCTTCTTCTCCAGTTGATCAAGTGCATTGTAGAGCTCACGCAGCTTGAGGGTTTCCTTTTCATTGGGGCGAAGGATTTCCTCACGCATCAACGGGTACTGATCGTGTGTCCAATCACGGAAGGCTGCGGCTCTGTGACTAGAGCGATTACCGTGCGCCAATACCTCCCAATCGGTTAACGGAACACTTGCAGAGGCAGCTAGACTCGCGATAAGCAGTTTCCGTGCGGCCTTCCCGACACGCTGATCTTTGCTGCGCTGCCCTCTCCTCTGTGATTTCCTCGTCTCGTCTGCCATCTTTCCCTCCTTTAACTCAGGTATGGATAACATCCTCGGCCGCGTTATAGCCGAGCGACTATCGTGCCTAATCGTTTAACATCAATCTTCCCAGGCGCCGTAACGACGGAAATCGGCACTCTTTCTCGCACAGGCATCGACTGGACCACGGTTTTTGCACCATACCTAGCTAGCTTTCTAGCGATCAATGCGACATCGAAATCAAAGTGGCCGTAGAGCACTCGCTCTTTATGCACCATATCGAGTTCTTTTACCATCCTGATGGCATTTTCGGATTTCAGGATGGGTAGCCTTCTCGAAAGAGCAACGGCTCGTCGAAGACGAACAAAGTCATCAATCCAAGGGGTGTGCTTGCGTACGGAGTGAAGTAAAGAATCTAAAAGTTGATCCATGCCCGCAGAATGAAAGTCGCCTTCTGAATCAATACGATCAAACGCACCACGGAACATGTGCGATAGCTGCCCTTCATAATGCTGATGACACAAATAAGCGATTAGTGAGTAACTTAGCAAAGGCATTAAACGATTTACAAACGTCGATGCAGCCAAACATCTTTGGCGACCACATCTTGTGTCGAAGTAGTGGAAGACTCCAAATAGTTGCGAGTCGTTCTCGATCAAACTCCTAAACGGCACCGGGTGACAGTCAGGACCAATTGAATCAAAGTGTAGTGTTGTTTGTGCGTTCCATAGCTCGGTGCCTGGCTCCGGTGACAGAAGGTGTAGCTGTGGAAGCACTCGTTCAGGCGATATCTTTAACAATTCACCAAGTAGATCTAATGTGGCGTCCTGATCATCAGCATTTTCGTCGGGAAAGCCCGTTATGAAAGAAACGGTGAAAGCAGGGCCCAACTTGGCGAATTCCGCAAGGTGGTGCTTTAACTTCTGAAGCTTGAGCCGCTTCTTGAGCTCAAGTTGAAGACGTGGAGATCCAGTCTCGACGCCGAAATACACATGAGTACATCCTGCGGCAGTAAGGCGCGTTGCCAATGCTTCATCAACCATGTCAGGCCGCATTGAACAAGTCCAGGAGAGGCGTTCGGGCTCAACGAGGCGGCAGAATTCTAGGAGTTGATTTCGATTCAAACCAAAAAGATCGTGATTTAGATCAAAGACGTCAATTCCATACTCGGCGCGAGCCTGAAGCATCTCTGCTAGCAGCCGGTCGTTGGATTTTGCCCGATAGCGCCTCTGAAAGAATGTGGCCGTCGAACAGAACGAACACTCGTAGGGGCACCCCCTGCCGGCTTCGATCGGAAGGACCTTACACCGTGAAATACCCGGCATCAGATCTAATGCAGATGGAGGGAGGCTATTGAGATCGGAAACAACGGGACGCTGCGGATTGACAGAGACACTTCCATCCAGTCGTGACGCTATACCGGGTAGGCTAGTTACATCCTTGCTTTTGGCCAGTCCTTCTACTAGGGGCACAATTACTTCCTCAGCTTCATAGCGCGCCACGACGTCGAAGCATTCGAATCGTTCGAGAATGAGAGAGGCGAGTTGCGTGCCATGTGGCCCGCCGAGCACGATGGGCAAAAACGGACGGCGCGACTTGACTGCCTTGGCAAAAGCAATTGCATATGGGAAGGACAGACCGTAGGCAGTAAAACCAACGACGTCCGGATACGCCAGACAAATCTCCGCCGCTACAGCATCTATGAGCACTGTCTCGCCCGAAGGCAGGCGACTGCGCGTGAGTGTTTCCTTGGGGTCGATAACGACCGGCTCGTGCCCCGCCTGCCGCAATACGCCGGCGAGACTTGCCAGCCCCATATGAAGACTGAGAGGTGCGCTGACGACATGCTCATCAATAGAAAGGAAGAAGTTATCGACAAGCACGACACGAAGTGGGCGTCCTTCGCAGCCCGCTTTGCCATTCTGCTGTTGTGGACGAGCATTCATTTGTCGACGCCCTCCTGTTGCAGCGCGCCGAACAAAGCCAGTTGTTCAAGCACGCGGAGTAGGTCCGCCGGCTTACACTCGTCGTCGGCTGCGATGCGAGCTTCTTTCACAGGGACGGCATAATTCTCTTGGAATCGTCGAAGAAATGGCTCGATTCGCTCGTTCCAGGTTATGGAAAAGGCATGGCCACCAGCAGCGATACAGAGTCGAATTGGATCTATGCGCGACAGGGTTAATACCGCAAGTGGGTCAATGCGAGTGGGAGCGTCTGCTCGGAAGTCCCTTCTGCAAGGCGGGGGAACGGACTTGAACCCAAGAGCACTCCACGACCTAGCCTGTTCCGCGAGCATTTCGGCCTCGAGGCTGCCATCGACGATGTGCTGCCCCAGGATCTCCAGGTAATGGCGCCAGGTCTCCGGTAGCTGGGAATCGACTTCAACAGGTACTCCTAGTGTGAGGGACTCATTTCTCAATGGCTTGGGGGCAGCAACCAATACGCGCTCCAGTAGCCGCAAAAAATGACGAAGCGGATGGGCATCTAGGTGTGAAGACCAAAGCCCGATACTCAGGGCCATACTAGTCCCACCACTCTCCTCGGAGATGTGCCAGTCGCGGCTAGGCCAGTAGATCATCCCGCCAACGCCTGCCGAAAGCACACGGGAGGGAGTTCTCGCCGTGTCATAATCTGTCGCTCCAATCAGATCTGGGTTGCGACGAATTGTCCGATCGTCCCAAAGGCGAAAGCTCTTGCGCCCTATAAGTGGAAGAGTCAGGACGCCCATGGGTCCTTGGTGTATGCCGAAAGGTGTTCGGTGATAGCGCCCCAGGAAGATCGCCGAGTCCGTCCAACCAGAAGGTCGCCCGGTCTCTTGGAAAACTGGAATGAGGAAACGACGTACTTGCCGCCAGAGCTCTTCGGCATGCATTTGCGGCTCTGACAACAGCAGCGTATAACATTGCCCGGATAAAGCATCTGATAGGCGGTTTGTCCATCCTTCCACGGTTCGATCAGATGCATTGGGCAGCAAGTTGATGAACGATACTTGCTTGACGCCATCGACCCAAAAGCAGAAGTGGGCGGTTTCATTACCCACACGCGCCCGGTTGGCTGCATTTACGATCGCTGTGAATGCAGCTTCAGCCGTTATCCCAAAATCGCCACTCAGACATGGCCGCGAAAACGCCCGGTTCTCCCATGCCGTTCTGAGGTCAGAGCGCCAGTCGCCGGCATTTTTACCTGCATTTGGCGGAGTTTGCGATCGCGAAGGAGTGGAGGATCTGGCCATTAGAGTAACGGATAGATGAAAGGCGCCAGGGGACCAACTCCCCCAATGAAACCGAATAGCAGCGCGAGTGTTATAAGGGCTAGAATGAGTGGTAAAAGCCAGCGCAGACCCGCACCTGACGCCGCAGACCAAACGGCGCGAATACTCCAAAGACCAGCAGATGCTCGGCTGCTCCAAGAGATATGCGATCGCCCCCGACCGCTTAACAGACTCATCAGCGCACCCTCCGGATGATTGTGTTGTTGACAGCGAGTGCGTCCATGTCAGAACGCATAAACACAACGATCGCATCCTCTATCGTGGCGGAAAGAGGCAGGCCCGAAAGATTGAGCGAGGTGTTGAGTAGCGCCGCCAGTCCAGATTTGCGTCCCCATGCGAGTAGGAGCGCGTGAAATCTCGGATTGTCAGCCAAACTGCAAATCTGTGGTCTGGTCGTTCCGTCAATGTGAATCGCGGCGCGTACCCGTTGCTGCTCCTCTGGCCGCACCGAAAACACGGTCTGCATCCAGCGGGCTGGCTGCGGGATAACAGCCGGGAGATTAAACAGACGCTGAGCGTCCTCCTCCGCAACCGAAAGTGCGTATGGGCGGAATGCTTCGCGATGTTTGATCTTCTGGCTCAATCGTTCGGACACGGATGTACGCGATGGATCGGCAAGTATGGAACGATTGCCAAGTGCACGGGGGCCGAATTCTGCACGCCCCTGCGCCCACCCCACCACCTTCCCCTCCGCCAATAGCCCGACGACGTCTTCTATTAACTCCTCTTGCGTAGTTGACTCAGTCCACTCAATCTTGCCTGCGAAGCAATTTTCACATTGCTTCATGAGGCCGGACAGCAACGTATTGATTTCCTTACTCTCGATTTCTGGCCCGAGATATGGTCCTGATATCGAAGGAATACCAGCCCCGGATTTGCGCCGACTGTGGTCGACGAGCAATGCAGCACCTACTGAGGCACCGGCGTCTCCTGGATCCAGCGGCACAAATACGCTGCTGAAGAGACCGCTCTCAATGAGGCGGCCGATCATGACTGCATTCATAGCCACTCCGCCTGCAAGGCAGAGTGCGTCGCAGTCAGTGTGGTTCTTCGCCTTGCGAGCAAGCTCGAGCACAATTTCCTCAATTCGCCTCTGTACGCTGCTCGCCAGGTCTGCCCACTGTGCTTCGCGATCGCTAGGCCCTTTGGTTCCGCCATCAAAACAGCTAAAACCCAATTTCTCAGACGGATCACGGGGTGGAACATCTAGGCGATTGCGAAACTTCGTTCCGAATGCGCTCTCTTTCTCCCTTAGCAACTGCAGCGTGTCAGAGAGGATATGCACTCTCCCGTCGCCAAGAACCGTTACGGTCTCGCGGAGAGCGTCGAGCTTTGATGGGCAGCCGAACCCCGCAAGCGCCATGGTTGAGCATTCTTGATCATTTGGGCGAAATCCCAAGTAGTCGGTAGTGGCAGCGTAGAGTAGGCCGAGAGATGCGGGGTAGCGAGATTCAACCAACGTGGTTATAGGGAATTGCTGAGCACGATCGCCAATCCCTATCATTCCGCAGGTCCATTCGCCGACCCCGTCAAGCGTCAGAATTGCAGCGCGCTCAAAGGGTGAAGCAAGGAATGCCTGCGCCGCATGGCTAATATGATGGGGTACAAAGGCGACCCTTCCGGGGTCGATCGACAGTAGGCGGGCAATCCTATTTTTTAGCCAAAGCTGCTCCGACAGCCAACGTGGCAGGCTGCTTAGGAAATGCGGTAGGGTTTGAGGGAAGTCAGCCAGCAGGGCAGTGAGTACGCGCGTGAACTTTACATGGGGCTCTTCGTAGAATGCGACACAATCTAACTCACTGGGATTCCGTCTGGCTGCGTTAAGACAAAATTCGGCTGCGAAAAGTGGAAAGGAAGAATCGTGCTTTAGATATGTGAACCGGTCCTCGGGGCATGCAGCCAGTATCTTGCCGTCCTCGACCAAGCAAGCGGCGCTGTCATGGAAATATCCTGAAAGCCCAAGCGTGAGCATATGCAGCCCCCCTCCTAAATCCATGGTTGTTCGCGCCCAAATAAAATGATAACCTACCCCGTCCAAATTGTGAAGACATAACTTAACTGGAGCACCTGCCAAGGGTGGCTAATCCAATCTAAGATTCTGATATGATAATTAATTTAAGAGACCTCTGGGATTTTGCGGATCTTGAGGCTACTGAGGCGCACCTGCGTGCTACCTTGGCAGTAGCAGAGACCAGGGGAGACAACCCACTGATTGCCGCCTTACTTAGCCAGTTTGCCCGGCTCGACGGTTTGCGCGGGCATTTCGATGCGGGGCAGCAACATATCGCACAGTCCCGCGCCTACCTGCCCACCGGTCCGTCCTGGGAAGGCGCGTGCGTTTTGCTGGAGGAGGCACGGCTTGATTATGCCCGAGGGTGTATATCTCAGGCTGGCCAAGGCTTCGAAACCGCACTTCGTGCTGCCGAAGATTGCGGGGCTGTGGATGTCGCTATCGATGCCCTGCACATGTGCGCAATCGTCAGCGCGCCGCAGGAAGCGATCGTGTGGTCAGAGCGCGCCGAACAAAAGGTACTGGAAAGCGGCGCAGAAATGCGAGAGTGGCTTGGGCCAATCCTAAACAATCGGGGCTGGGCTCACGTTGATGTCGGTGACTTGGCGCAGGCTTTGCGTTGCTTCGAGCGCGACGTTGCGCTTCGCGAAGAAACGGGGTCATCTGAAACACGGCAAATAGCCGAGTGGAATTCGGCGCATGTACTGCGCCTAATGGGGCGTCTCGATGATGCGACGGCTATCCAATTGCGATTGGCTGGGGAAATTGGCAATAATGGAAAAGGCATCGGCTACGTTTTTGAAGAGCTAGCCGAGATTGCCACAGCTACCGGCAACGACTCGCAGGCAGCAACATATGCAAGAGACGCTCTCGCGATTTATCGCCGCACTGGCATGAGTGAAGACAGCGAACCGCAACGCTTTCAGCGCCTTGAAAGCTTGGCGCGTTGTAACGCCTAGATGTGCCGCCATACGCCATATTGGCGATTCGACACTGGCGCCCAATATCGTCCATAATGTCTTCCCGTCTTCGCATCAGTGTTGCGAGTTAACTCCACACTTGGCGCGCATTGCACCAAGCCTTCCAGCCTATTTGTTAGACAGAACACAGAGTCGGGATAGAGATGCTTGTCCAAACACTGCAGCATATCGCCTGCCCAGGAACGTCAAACATATCTTGCGGTGGTCTCCTAGAAGTCAGGGACATAAAGTCACGTGCAGTCTTTCGAGGCGGGTTTGAGGAGATTGCAGCCGGTGAACTCGAATGCAACAATTGTGGTCACGACTATCCGATCGTTGGAGGTATAGCAATCCTCGTTCCGGACTGGCGGGCGTATCTCGTAGCGCGAGCAAATCTGCTCACGCGTCTGCCTCCAAATGCTTTGCCGGACAACGTTCTTCGGCTCGGCTTGTGGCGGAAACCGGAAACACCTCCGACAGAGGATATAGAATGGGAGTCCAGCGAAATCCTCGAGAGCTATCTGCTCAACCAGTTTCTTTGCTTTAACGCCGATCAGCTTGATGATTTGGAAGATATCTTTAGCTCAAAACTCATTCTTGATAGTGTGCGATCGCTCTGGATGAACGGGCCATATTTCACCTTGCGTGAGCATCTATCTAGATTGGGCGGATGCTCGCGCATACTAGAGATTGGATGCAGTGTGGGAGGAGGCCTCCATCTGTTAGAAGAATTCGTGCATGAAACTGCAATTGGTGCAGACCTGTCATTGCGCGCAGTTGCGGTCGCACGTCGTATGATGTTGCAGATAGGAAGTCCACTGCTTGAATCCGACCGGCTGGCTCAAGCAGTGGCGGCTTTGTCGGAAGAGGTGACGGAGAGAGTAAGATGTCCCTTTCTCGACTTCATTGTTGCCGACGGCACCTTGCCACCGGTGGCCCGTAGGCATTGGGATGTTTTGTCCTCGATAAACGTTATCGATGTCACGAACAATCCCCGGCAAATGGCGGAACGAAGTGTGGATCTGTTGCGAACTGGCGGAATGATCTACCTCACAGCACCTTTTAGCATTCGTTCACCGTTGTCCAGGAGGCTTTCCGCAGTAAAATATTCGAATGAAAGCGACGACCTCGTCCATAGAGTGATTACCATGTTTTGTGAGAAGGGGTTGCAACTTAAGTCCATAGTGCAAGATTTGCCATGGATTATTCCGCGTGGGCCACGCTACATCGAACTGCTGTCTGTCGACGCCTTAACCTTCTCCCAGCACAATATATCCGAAGGTCCCTGATGGAGCTAATCGCAAGTTTTCGCTGATATGTTCTACACGGACCACGGCGCTTTAATTCTCCAATTCTCTCGTCTCTGTCGGAATAGTGCTCGCTGAAGGAAGCGGAAAGTGGTCGCGAACCAAGCATATTTTGGTCTTTTCAGGGTGCGGGCAAGTCATAGTGTTTAGAATCTCTGGGGATCTGCTCGCACGTTTGTACATTGGTAGTAGCCACCTCCACGCAACTATGTAGGGAATGCAACCTTTCGTGATCGACCGAGGATCCTCCTCCCAAGTCCTGAAGGCGCTGCCCCACCCGCGTTCAATTCGCTGAGTTTCCCGCTTTTCCGGTAATTCTCCGGGCCATCGTTTCCCGCCGTTCTTCGCGCCCTGTCGCCATTCTGGGCGCACATCGCAATCCCGTGCGGCATTACCACCTTATGCCCGGTTGTGGACAAAATACGGCCCTGAATCTGGCGCCTTCCCTGGTGTGAGGCTGAAACTGCACAAGAGGCGGATAAGACGGGAGAATTGCCTGAAACTGCAGGAGGGCGTTGCTGGAAATCTGCGTTATAACCCCTTGTTTCCCCGTTTTTTCTCACGCGTGGTGCCCCTGTGTGCTGGTAATTCGGTGCACATCATCCACGAAGGTGCACTATTCTTAATACGGGAAGGGGGAGAAAAACAAGAGCGGAAAAAATCAACCTGAAAACGAGCGGATCAGCCTGCTTTGACCAATTTGAAAAGATCAGCCCGTGCGCCAGGCGGCAACGCCTCGATGCGGTGGGCCAAGGCCTTCACGATTTCGCGATCCTGGGAGTTTTCGATGATGGAGATCACCGCCTCGCGGCTGGTGAAAACGGTGAGGCAGCCTGGCGCCTTGCACTGTCGCACCAGATCCACCGACGGGAACTCCGGATCGGGGCGGGTGCGGATAATGCGGGTCTTCTTGTTGTCGCACTTGGGACAATGCATAGACGCTCCTCCTTGGCTGTCACGTTTGGGCATCCGCCAATCCTGGCGGACGGTACGGGTCGAAGGCGATGTGATGCCCGCTGTCCAAATGCTCGTTGATTTCATCCATCAAATCAAGCTGGAGTGGGTGCACCACGTTTGCGTGGTAGAGGGCGGCCACCTTGTCCAGATCGCCGGTGGCGGGCAGGCGGTTATCGGTGACGATGGCCAGGATTTGCGGCGGCACGCGGTGGGCGCTGATGATGTCGTCCCGGCTGATGCCCTTGATGCGCTCGAAGTCGTCCTTGGCGAAATCCCCCACGGGGATCAGCTTCACGTCGCCTTCCCCGTCGAAATGTAGGTACAGGGAGCGAAAATTCCCCACGCCCTTGCTCCCGGTGATCTTGTCCTTGAGGTGGACGATATCCTCCTCCGACAAGTCCTGCCCGGAGGTGAACAAGACAAAGCCCATGTGGGCGCCGTTGACGTAATACTTGCGCCGGAACAGCGTGGCCTGCTCGTTGAGGAGCAGGGAATTGAGGGCGCCCAGGTATTCGGGGAGGCCATAGACCGAGCTTTCCGGTGCGTACATTTTCACGTGGACCACCTCGCCCGGCGCAAAGTCGACGGTCTTGCCGGAGAGTACCTGGCTGTAGGCGTCCTCCTCGCGGCCGCGCCGAATAGTACGGGCGTGAAGGTGATCCAGGCGCACCAGATTACCCCGTCGGTTATTCACCACGCGCAGGTAGGCGTTGCCATAGAGGATATAGTCCAGGGCCACGGCCTTCATGGTGGCGCGGCTGAGCACCCCGTTGGGCTTGAAGCCCTGCACCACGGTATTGCGCTTGCAGTAGACGGCGGACTCGTGATGGGCGTTGACCCGCAGCAGCCGGGTGAGGTGATCCAGGTTGACCGGTGGCTGATAGTGATTGCCCGTCTGATCCCACCATGTGGTGAGGTAATCGCCGTAGGGCGTGTCCAGGACTGGCTCCAGCGAGCCGATCTCGATCATGGAAAAGCGCTTGGTCATATCCGTCATCCGATGACGATGCGCCGTCGCTGGCGCAGGGGTTCAAACCACAGGGCATGGGCGATGGCCCAGAAGGCTTCGGCGTGGCCGGTTTCGGCAGTGCGTCCGGCCTTGTAGGTCACCCGCCCGGTATCCGTGCCCGATTGTTTGATGGCCAGGAAGCTCTGCGTGACGAATGCGTCCCCCTGCTCATACTCCAGGCGGCCATCGTCCACGATCTGCCGGGTCTTCAATACCAGGTCGGTCTTGGTCTCCAGGGTGTAATTGAGCGGGGTCACGCGGGGAAAGAACTCCTTCACCAGCTCGTACACCGCCTGCCCCATGCCGGTGACGTCCACGGCGATGCGCTCCACGTTGTATTTCCCCGTGATGTCCTTGATGCGGGCAGCCTGCCAGCGAAAAGACTTGTCCCGCCATTTCTCCCGGGCCACCAACCGGAAGCGATTATCAACCTTTGCCACCACGGCCAGGGCGGCATAGTCCCGCGAGCGCGACGGGTCATAGCCGATCCACACCGGGGCATTGCCGATGGGCCCCCAGGTTTCCGGATCAGACTGGCAGCGTTCCAGTTGCGCCAGCCGGAACACCGACTGCTCATCATCCAACGGCTGGCACAGGAACAGTTGCGCGAAGGCCTCCTCGCTGTACTCCTGCTTGAGCACGTCCACGTCAATCAGATTGTTGCCGCCCGCGATGGCGTCATGCACCGTGGTGCGCACGCGGTGGATGCTGTCCGGCTTGGGCTGGCCGTCCTTTCCTGTCTGACCCTTCCAAATGGCCCAGGCCGGATGCGTCACCGTGGAGGGCGTGGAGACGTACACCTTGCGGAACTGCTTCAGCGTCGCCATGCCCGAGGCCACCCGCTCCAGTTCCTCGAAGCGAGGTATCCAGCACGCCTCGTCGATGTAGACGTCGCCGGAGTAGCTCTGCGCGGTGGCGCTGTTGGTGGACAGGAAGATGAATGCGCCCCAGGGCTTGCCGCCCCGGTGAAGCTGGATCATCTCCTTGCTGCCCGCCAACTCCAAGTTCAGATGTTCCTGCGCCATCTTTTTGATGCTGGTGTTGAACACCTGCACTTGGCGCTTGCTCGCGGACAGGAAGATTTGGTTGTAGCCCGTGGTGAGCGCCCGCTTGAGGGCCTTCCAGGCGATGGCGTGCGTGGTTGCGCCGATCTGCCGCGACTTGAGCCAGAAGCAGAACCGCGCCTCGTTCTCCGCGATCTCTCGCTGATACGCGAACAGCGGCGGCTCCGGAAACGCGGCCAGGTCGAGTCCGCCGATCTCGTTCTTCGGCTCCTTGGCCTTGCGGGACTTGCCAGTTTTCTCCGGCGCTTCTCCCGCCGACAACGCACCGCTTCCCGTTTTCGCCAGCCTGGTCTTGCCCCGTTCCAGCCGGGTCAGGGCGTCAATCAAGCGCTCCAACTCCCGGAACTCCTCCTCGGACTTGCCGCCCTTGTTGGCAAGATGGACGATCCGCGCCTCCAGCGCTTCCTCGGCGCTCAGGGTCTGCGCCCAGCCTTCGGTGTCGCGCCAAAGCCGTACAGTCTTCTCCGAGACCGCCACCTCGGCGGCGATGTCCAGGATTTTCCAGCCCTGGCGGTACAAACTTTTCGCATGAAGTCTTGTCATTTTCTCGTGCATGCAATGACTATATCGCCCGATGTTTTCCCGTGGAAACAAAACCTTGGCGTTTTGCGGTATTCATGCCGCCATACTAACAAATAGCGCCATGGATTCAATTGCTTGGATCGCGTGAGACGGATTAGTCTGGAATAGATGCTGACAACGGCAAGCGATAACAATCAAACAGGCAAGGATGCTGACGACCGATTGGATGAAGGTGGCCACGGCGGGCCGCACGCTGGACGGACGCGAGATCAAGGCCGAATGGCTGGAGAAGATGGCGGCGAGTTACTCGCCCCAGGTCTACACCGCCTCGGTCAATTCCGAGCACGTCTTTTTTCCCGGACTGGGTCATGTGACCGAGTTGAGGGCCGGGCAGGACGCGCAAGGACGGCTAGCGCTGTACGCCAAGATCGCCCCGACCGCCGAACTGCTCGGGCGGTTCCAAAACCGCAAACAGGTGTTTTTCAGCGTGGAAATCCGCAACGACTTCCCGGCCAAGGGCGACTATTACCTTTCCGGCCTGGCCGTGACGGATATCCCCGCGAGCCAAGGTCTGGAGCCCGCGCTGTTTTCGGCAGGAGCCCAGGGCAGACAACGCTTTTTCGACACCGCCCACCTGGACGACAACGGACGCGACATGGAATCGCAGGCCGAGGCTCGCATCGAGGACGAGCCTCCGCACGACGCCGACAGCACGCCGCCCGGCTGGTGGACCAGCCTGTGGAGCGCCCTGCGCCCGCACTTCATCACCGCACACCGCAACACCCCTCAGGAGCACGAGCCCATGACCCCGCAGGAACGCGAGGAATTCAACGCATTGAAAGCCACGGTGGAGAAACTCGGGCAGAAAATGACCGCCCAGGCCACCACCGAAACGGAAGCCAAGCCTCCCGAACTGAAGTCTCCGGACGCCCTCATGGAACGCTTCACCGCAGAGGTAGAAGCACGCGTGAAGGAAGGCATTACTGCCGCCTTGAAACCCCTGGCCGAGCGACTCACCGCACTGGAGCATTACATGGACGCCCCGGTGGAGGGCGAACGCGGCGAGGTCACCGGCCCGGTGGACAACGCGGGCTTCGTGTTCTGACGCGGATGCTGTCCTGACCGCCACCCATATTCATCACACATTCAAGGGATTTGAATGAGCATTTTGACCCCCGAGGCGTTGCGCAGCCTCAACACGTACATGTCTGCCATCGCCCGTGACGCCGGGATGCGCTACACGCCGGGTTCGGCGCTGGCGTCCTTCCCGGTGCCGCCCAAGACCCACGAGCGCCTCATCAGCCTCACCGTGGATCAGGATCACACCGGCTTCCTGCGCAAGATCAACATCGTCTCCGGGTTGAAAGAGACGGAAGGCAAGCTGCTCTACGGCGACCTGGACAACCATGTGCTCAAGCGCAGCAACCCGCCTGCGAATGTGCGGGAGCCGTCTGTGGCCGCATCGCGCAGCGAGCGCACCTACTCGCTCAAGTCCACCGAGGCCGACCTGATGCTGGACTGGGACAAGCTCAACGCCTACGCCCGGTTTCCGGACTTCCAGGAAGTGCTGCGCAACCAGCTTGCGCTGCGCATCGCCAATGACCGCCTCTTCGTGGGCTGGAATGGCGTGGACGCCCTAGCCTCCGCCACCACCGCCCAGATCGCCAACCTGAACAAGGGCTGGATCCAGCGCATGCGCGAGGAACGCCCGGACAACGTCATCGGCGAGATCGTGCCCGGCTCCGGGAAAATCTTCGTGGGCGGCATCAAGGAGGCCGGACTCTCCGGCGCAGCCGTCAACGTGGGT
>Ga0224495_10001860_pt1 | contig 14345 bp, 12 predicted proteins | sample SF_Jul11_sed_USG_FD_168128 | JGI IMG/M metagenome (GOLD analysis project Ga0224495, IMG submission 168128) | Sediment microbial communities from San Francisco Bay, California, United States - SF_Jul11_sed_USGS_4_1 | ecosystem: Environmental > Aquatic > Marine > Sediment | place: USA: California... | reverse complement strand
ATCCCAGACGGATTGATTGCTTTTAAACTCCATTACACTCAGTTGGCTGTTAAATAAGGTAATGGATCGATCGTTTTCCCTTCTATGCGTACTTCAAAATGAAGGTGTGGACCTGTAGCTCTTCCTGTTTCACCTACCCGACCAATCAATTCACCTTTATAAACATGCTCTCCAACGCCGACATTCATGGAATTCATATGACCGTATAATGTACTATAACCAAAACGATGTTTTATAATCACTCTTTTTCCATAGCCCGAAGAGACTCCGGCCATAACGACTTCACCGCTGGCAGCAGCATAAATGGGAGTTCCTGTTGCATCAGCAATATCGACACCAAGGTGAAATTCAGTATTATAACCAAATGGAGAAAATCGCGGACCATAAAAAGAGGTAAAATGGCCTCCGGCAATAGGCCAGTAATACGGAAGATTTTTCTGAACCTCTTCTCTCTCTGCTATAAAGCTCTGTAAAACCGAAAGTACATTCACTATCTGCTGCACATCAAGGTTCAGCTTTCGATAATCAACCACTTCAGAGCTATAAGAAAAAGGTATATTGCTGCTTGATTGTGTGTATTCATCAATCATGGCAGAATCAAGTTGTAATTTATCAAGTTCTTTATTATTGATTCTGGTAATCAACCCTTCCATATATTTTCGAAATTGCAGACTTTCGCTGTCCATTTGAGAATCTGCTTTTTTCATTAACGATTCACTTGTTAAAAATACCGGTGTATCAGGATATACCATATCAGCCATCTCGATCAAATTCACAAGATTCTTCTTGAGCATCACCTGATAGGCAGTCATTTTTTCAAGTTTTTCGAGATACTGCTCTTTTTTGTAATAAACACTCTTGTCATTGTCATAGACCTGATTCACTTCTACTTCCATTCTTTTCTGAAGCTCTGTAGAGAAAATAGAGACAGTTATAACAAGTAAAATAATAAAAACTGCAAAGATAATCGTAAATTTACTGATTTGAAGACTGATAATATGCGCCTCACCATGAGGAATAATCATAAAGGTTACCCGTTCATGCCCCTTTACCCTCAAGTGGTGAACAAATTTTTCAATTTTTTCTTTCATATTCGAACAATAAGCCAAATAGAATAATTTTTACAATATGTCAAGACCAATCTCATGTTGTTTGCGCCTGAATATTTTGAGCATGTTGTATCCATTTGAAAATGATCACTGAACCTTCGTTTTATGAATAGGCAACCATGCTACCAATTCAAGAGGCTAAAGATCGGTATTTGCTTATTTTGTCTTCTTTTATACAAGATGTTGCGCAAAAATAGACCACTACGCCATAGACTTGTAAATATGATAATTTTCTATAAATTTTTGCATGTTTAAACCAGCGCAATTGTATGTTTAAGATTGAGAAAAATTCGTATCGTTATCAGGTTCCAGTTATCTTACAACTACGAATGTCTTGTTGCTTCAGTTCCCATAAACGATCATATTTCGATATTTTACTTCTGTTTCAATTCATTATGCCCATAATCAATAATTCATCATCAAAATGAACATATGGGTCAGAAAGTTTCTAATATTAATATAACAAGTATTATTTTTTTATATTTAATAATATTTTTCACCAGATTGGTTGTTTTTCGAAAAAAATCATATAAAACAATGTATAACATTATAGGTGCGAACAAAATGAACACCAGAATTAAATGAGAAGGAGACTTTTATGAACTATACAATAGTCAAAAGCCAGGTAAATTCAAGCAAAGGCAGATCAGATTATGCGGCAAGCTCGCGGGTAACGAGTCGATGGAGACAAAACCAGATTATTGAGAAAATAGCCTATGGATATACTTTAACCAGGATAACCATTCTGGCTCTTTTGACCAGCCTGCAGAATCTTCTGGTGGAATATATGGTCATGGGTTACAGTAATGATTTTGGGTTTGCTTCTTTTTTTTATAGCATTCGCAGAGGTTTCATTGGCCCCCATGATAGCTACCAGCCAAACCGGAACTTTAACCGTATTCCTGCCCGTGTGGAAAGCCAGCGCCCTGAGGCGGTTTTACCTTGCAGAGAAAAAAGCAAATCGATGATGAGAAAGTTTCAAAGCATCAAAGAAAATTTAATATCTATTTTTTCAGGAGAATATAGGTTACATTCAATGAAAAATTACAAAGAAGGAATTCTAACAGCAGAGCAATATGCCAACCTGAAACAGAGCGAAATTGAAAATATTATCAAGGTAGTTGCGGTTATTCAAACGTTGCCAGAGTATAATGGTACCGATTTTTTTGACCATAATTTTATATTATTTAATGTCACCTACCGAATACCGCAATATCGTGTCGAGTTACCCTGATGATTTCAACCGATGTTTATGGAAAACCATTACTGTGCGTACTGAAAACTTCAATTGAAAAACAGTTAAAAAAGGTCTTTTTGGGGGCAAACTTCACTGAAGTTTTCAAAAACCATTGGCTTGTTTTGACCAAACATCGATTGAAAAACGGCCTAAAATGGCCTTTTTTAGGCCAAACTTCAGTTAGGTTTTTCAAAAGTAGTGGCTGGTTTTGGGTAAACATCGGTGAAGTTTTCGAAAACCATTGGTTGGTTTGGAGTAAACTTCGGCGAGGATTTCGAAAACCATCGGCTGGCTTGCAGTAATCTTCGGCGAGTCTAATCTTTCTTCTTACTGCCAGAAAAAAAGTATGTAGCGCCTGGTTTAATCTGAACTTTACTCCGGGGGAAAATAATTCTGGTGTGCGGTTTACTTTTGAATTGGGTTATAACAAGCACCTTTCGTCTTTGATCCCTTACTCAACGCCTTGCGGCATCCAAGATTGAAACATTACCGGGTAGTCTCCGTGATGCAACCCCTTCTCCGTGCTCAACGCCTTGCGGCATCCAAGATTGAAACATGGGAAAATACCGGAGTTGAATGTTTCGGGTCTTACCGTGCTCAACGCCTTGCGGCATCCAAGATTGAAACATATACAATTGACCCGATGAAAAAAAAAGGATGTGCGGTGCTCAACGCCTTGCGGCATCCAAGATTGAAACATGCTGTTATACGCTAATACCAACTTCTTTGCTTGTTGTGCTCAACGCCTTGCGGCATCCAAGATTGAAACATTTTCTTGGAAGTCGTTTAACAAGTCATCATATATGTGCTCAACGCCTTGCGGCATCCAAGATTGAAACATACCTGCCCGAATCAGCTGATACAGGGGTTTGTTGACAGTGCTCAACGCCTTGCGGCATCCAAGATTGAAACATTTATTATGTTTCCTTATGTCCCTGTTACCAAGGGGAGTGCTCAACGCCTTGCGGCATCCAAGATTGAAACATCTCTCTATCAGATCAGGCGTGATAAAAGACCAAAGTGCTCAACGCCTTGCGGCATCCAAGATTGAAACATTATTGTCTATTTTCACGTCGATCAAATCCTTAATGTTGTGCTCAACGCCTTGCGGCATCCAAGATTGAAACATCTGTAACTGGGAAAGTCTTAGCAACAGCAAGGGCTATTGTGCTCAACGCCTTGCGGCATCCAAGATTGAAACATAATCTTGCTGATAATATCTCTATTTCTTCTTTCTTGTGCTCAACGCCTTGCGGCATCCAAGATTGAAACATCCGACGACACCATGTTGCCGTTTTGTTTGGTGTATGGGTGCTCAACGCCTTGCGGCATCCAAGATTGAAACATCGTTTGAACGCCTCTTTTTGTGATGTTTTTTGTTATGTGCTCAACGCCTTGCGGCATCCAAGATTGAAACATTTTCCGCCAACGGACGGTGATTGATATGTCAAGGTGTTAGTGCTCAACGCCTTGCGGCATCCAAGATTGATACACAGGCATTAATGGATGATTATAGTAAAATAATTCTCTCGTGCTCAACGCCTTGCGGCATCCAAGATTGATACACTTACAGGTGTATCTTGCAGGCGCACCGCATTCTTTGGTGCTCAACGCCTTGCGGCATCCAAGATTGATACACTCTGGGCAATATCAACGGCCCGATCAACCTCGGTCTTTCGTGCTCAACGCCTTGCGGCATCCAAGATTGATACACAATAGAAGTATGTTTTACCTATACCGCATACAGTCGTGCTCAACGCCTTGCGGCATCCAAGATTGATACACATTTTTCTTCCGGTCTGTCACGGTTAATTAATATGTGCTCAACGCCTTGCGGCATCCAAGATTGATACACTACACAAGGCGGCGCTGATTGAATTTCATATCTATCGTGCTCAACGCCTTGCGGCATCCAAGATTGATACACCGTACTTTTACAATGCCCTGTAAATAGTCAATTTTCTTTTGCATGGCTTTGTATAAATTATGAATCAAGCACCCAAATTGAAAGGTTTGTAAACCACCTGGAAATCGAAAATATGGCTTATTTATATCATTATGTCGCTAACAAAAAGTGGTACTTGATTTTGATTAAATTATTTTAAAATTTTCAGTATCGTGACCAGTCTCGATGCCGGGATTCAGTTTTTCAACATTTTTTGCGCAGGAATTGCAAAAACGCAAATACATAATTTTATCCTCCGGAGCAGTTCTTTTGGTCAGCTCCCATTTCATCCGCTCCAGATCACGATCGCTGACCAGCACGCGAAAAACGCTTTCCTGGAGCCTGTAGCCGAATCCCTCGAGGTATTTGGCTACTTTCCGCAGTCTGCGAGGATCAGAGATATCATAGGAAACAATCCAGAATGTTTTCATCGTAATCTCGCTCTGGCAAAAAGACCGGCCTGATCACTCCATTCTTTTTCAAGGAAACGGGTTTCCATTTCTATCATTCGATAATAGGTTAAAGAATATCCCAGAACAGGATGTTTCCAGCTGTCGTTCAATCTGCTTTCATAAATGGTTATGGCTTTTTTTCGACCGTTATCAGATAACCAGACTTTTTCAGAAGTTATTTCAAAATCTTCTTTAATGTCCCAACTCAATCGGTTGACGCTGCCCACGAGAGGTATGTCACAGATGGGAGTCCGGAACAATTCCATGATGTCAAGAACCAACGGACTGGCGCTGCTTCGCGCCGTATGAAAAAATCCAAAATCGGGTTCAAGCCCCACCGCAATGATTGCCTGATAAACCGATTTATACAACAGGCTGTATAAAAAACTTTGAATCGCATTATACCTGTCTTTTGGAGGTCGTTTTGTTCTGCCGTTGGGGAACATGTGATTGGGAACTTCTGGCAGAAGCAACGTGGGAATAATCTGGTGATATATCCTGGCTATGGATCCTTCATAACCGCGAATCGCATCGACGTTATCGACTTCAGCCATCTTTTTCAAATTCTCGCGCATGCCATTGATCGCTTCCAGTTGGCCTATGGCCCGATCACTTTTTCTGGTTGCTCTCAAAATATACCGTAGTTGTGTTTCGCATTTTGCAATAGCCAGTTTTTTCGTCAGATAAAATCGAATTTTACCATCGGTAAGCGCTTCGTATTGCCGAATTTTTCTTTGCGGGGTACCAGGGTTTGAATTCAGGCCGCCAATGTAGGTTCCGCCGCCTGAAAACCAGTGAATGGGTATTTTCTGATACGATAAAAATGAGATCAGTTGTGCCGAGATGGACACAGCGCCATGCAGATTGACAGATTCAATTTCGTTTACAGGAAATCTCACTTTTTCAGTTTTATCATAATCATCATTTTTGATGATCTCAACAGTTTCGCCTTTTTTGCTGACCCTGGTTTTGTAACCCGTAATATGAACTGTTTCTTTTTCGCGGTGCGGCACAAAGAGGCGTGCGGCGTCATAGTCATTATCTTCCAGAGACCGGTTTTCTTCTGGCAAACATACCGGAGCCAGAGAACAACGAACACACAGATTGGCATTTTCAGCGACAGGCGGTCTGTGTATTTCTTTGCGGATTTCTTTTGCCCGTTCGATCGTGGCCAATGTTTTATGGCGGATTTCCTCGTTCAGTTCTACTTTTATGAGAGTATTATCCCGGCGATATTTTATACGCCCCTCCGGGAGCATGCGTCCGCTGGCTTCCTCGATCAGCAACGCATAGGCAGTAACCTGGATTTTATCCGGTTCCCATGCATCTTTTTCCGTACCACTGGTTTTGGATCGCCCGATTTTATGTTCATAAGGAATCCAGACGCCGTCTCTTTTTTGAAGGCGATCGGCTTTTCCGGTTAGTCCCAGTTTTTCGCTGGTATATTCAAAAGTTTCTACCCGGCCAATGTCCTGATTATCAACCCTGATTTCTTCATGAAAATTTCTACCTGCATAAACCCGTTCGTCTGCAATTAATATATTTTCGACTTCTTCGAGATAATATAATCTCTCGCAGTAAGTCAGGGAATGAAGACCCATGACACGGACGGGATTATCTGTTTCGGTAACCATAAAATGTATGTTCAATATGCTATTTTATAATGCAGGCCTACTATTGGTTGAAAGTGTTTTGCATTCCCGGAATAGAGTTCACAGTCATATTCAAGCGCAGTCGCTGCAATCAATGAGTCGATAATTCCTGTACCGTGACTATAACCATACTCAATAATTATTTCTCTGGCTCTCTGCCAGATTCCCTCATCAATTTCGAGAATCGAAAGATCGATTTTTTTTTGTATTATTTCTGCTTCAGCTCTGGTGCGGGCTCCGGCCAGAAGTTCCAGCATAATAGGGTGAATGATATGAATTTCACTGCGTCTCGCTGAAAAAAATTCTATCGCTTCTTTTCGGTTTCGAAGCACATCAATGATGATGTTTGTATCTAAAAGAATCATGATTTGCTTCTTTTATTTTCTTTCTGTCTGAGATCGTTCACCCATTTGGCTGAATCCTCCATATCTGTACGATCTGCCCAGATACCGGCAAGCGACAGCAATCCATCTCCGGTACTGGCTGTAGGAACAAGGCGTACGATAGCGTCAGCTTTCCCATCAGGGGCATTTTTATCAGTCACCGTGACTTTGCCATTCTCATATTTTGCATGTAATATCATACTATCTCCTTTTTAAATTTACTATCAAGATTTCCGGGCGTCCATATCCAGGCGGCGTCAGGTGGAGCGATCGATTTTTCGATAGTTTTTGCAAACACCGGCATGGTTGTCAGGTGATTACTTGCTCTGTCGATGCCAACCGTCAAACGACATGTTTCCGATTCCGGAATTTCATCAGGCTTTACAGGGTAATACCAGTGGGCTGATTCCGGAGGCTTCTCATTTATCTCAATAGAATCAATCAAGTAATTGTTATCACCCGCAAAAGGTAATCCATATCGATTTGAATTGCCACCGTTTAATTCTGCCAAAATTTTTTTCTTAAAACCATCAGAAACAGTTTTAATGCCGATTATGACATCAAGATCAGTCAGAAATTCCCTTCGTGTTGGCAATATCCAGAATTTCGCTCCCTTTGTTAATGATTGCAATGATGGACCAGGATTTTCACCTTTTTTGACTTTAGCTTCTCGATCTTTCTCTGTACCAGAATTACCAACAGGATAAGTATGAAGCTGCTGATAGACCGAATTTTTTTCGGGGGTTCGAATTTCGCCAATAGCAATTTCCAGAGCCGGAATAATATCCTGGGATGCAAAATCAAAACCCACAGATGAATTTTTGATAAGAGTTGTCATCTTATCTATTTCTGTCCGCATTTCAATACCTAATAGGTTTAGCGCCAGTCCATACGCTGCCGAATGCGGTATGGTTGGCATAGTCACGCGGTAATTTCCAGCTTGAAAGTAGCGGTAACCGGCAAAAGGCGCTTTTACCCTGATATAAAATTCTTCCATTAGGTTTATCCTAAAAAATCAGTTTTTACCTGTTCGATCATTTTATCAGGATTTTCAAAAAGATGAACGCCCTCTTTTTCCAATCTCTTTTTATCTTGTTCTATTAAATTTCGAACAATCTCTCCACCCAAATAAAACTCATTTCCGGGTAGGTCATTTCCATTGATTCGAGCAAGCTCGCTCCAAGAGCCGTCATCTCTAAAGCCATAAGAATGGTAACCGCCCACCAGTTTGGGAGTAAGTCGAGCGACAAGGCTTCGCGGCGCAAACTCATAATAACTGCGAGCATGACCGCCGGCCACGTTATTTAATTCGCCAACGGCATCGAGCAATGGCTTGATCCATTCAGCATGTTTAGAACAATCATTTCCTGATAGGGCGAAGGGATATTGAAATGCCGTGTTGGAAATCTCTTTGTGTAGAAGACCGGATGTACCTTGGTTCTGCCAATGGGTTTGCTCATTATTTTTTGTTTTTGCATTTAGAGGTGATTGATGAAACGTCGCATCATATTTATACGGGTAAAGGGCAACTGCATAATTAATTCGCAGAACACTATCAAATTTCTTAGGTTTTTTATCAGCTACCATGTAACCAAAAATAAAATCATCAGCATATTTGTTTTCATCCGGAAGTTCTTTAAATTCTACAGCTAGCTGGCCTTCATTATGCAATCTGGTGCGGTTATTTGGTAATCCTTTTTTTTGTAGTATTTCCCGTAGCGCATTTCTCATCGACTCCGAACTAAAAATTGCATATTCCTTACCCTCTTTGCTGATTTTTTGTAAAACCGTTCTATTTTCTTCGCTCTCCCCCCTGTAATTCGAGCTTGGCGCGGGATAGGTCAAGACCGTGCAGAAAAGATTTTTTGTTGCTGCCATATTTTTTTCCTTGTTTTCCATTATTATTCTCCTTATTTTCTTAACTATTTGCAGATAATGCGAGCATCGATAATGCCCGTATTTTTTCCCAGCCCAATTCGATGCCAGGCTTTTCTTCGTATAAACTTTGGACCAGATTTAGATAACCATCTTCACCAAGTCTTTGCGATACAGAACAAATAGTGGATGTAAAATAGGTTATAAAATCTGCCTTATCTTTCCGACCCCGAATTGCAAGAAATGCTTCTTTGGCGATTTTATTTTTGTCTTTATAATCGTCCTCATTTGCTGGAGCATTTCTTCTTTTTGACCAGAGAGTCTTCTTCTCCTTATCCCAAATAATACCATATTTTCCATCCAATTTACTAAACACGTATGTTTGTATAATTTGATAGACCAGCATCTCAATAGTTTTGGAAATTTTTTCTTCTTTTATAATTATTTCTGTCATATTTGCTCCTTTTATTTTTTCCTCATTAAAATATTTAATCGCATCTGTTTTGAAGTTTCCATTTCCATATTTAAAAAAATATTCATATGAATATTTTCTGAAAAGTTCATAAAAATCAGATAAAGGTTCTTTTTTGCTGAGAACATTTTCAATAATCTGTTTTTGAAAGAAATAGTTATTAAAATGTTGTCTTAAGCGCATTATTTCATCTTCAAGTATAATATCCGGCTGAATTCTTGAATACCCTTTGAATTTGGATGGTCGATTTTTTTGTGTTTTTCCATTTTTCCATTCGTAGTCGTAATGAAATAAATCTATTCCATAAACTATATCTGTAAAATTTGTTCCTATTTTATTCTTAAGTATATCATGTAGATTTTTCAGGAACTGCAAACCTGCAATTTTTAAAAGATAGATTACAGCTTGGTCAGGACGCTTAATCGGGTATGGTCTAATATTTTCTCTTCTATTTTTTATCTCTTGTTTATATACCTCGATAAATGATCTAAATAATAATATGTCAGGGAATGCTACCGTAAAACCATGTTCATCTATTTTATATTTATCTTTTTTCTCTTTCTTTTCTATCCATAACGCATATGGTTGTGCGACAAAAAGAGAAAAATGCAAAAGGAATTTCGTCTTCGCAACCTCTGTGAAGTTAATCATTTCAGCATTCATATCCTGTGCGCCTAGAAATACCACTTTAGATAAATCATCATTTTGTTTTTTTGAAATTAACTTATCCCATATTTTATCAGCATCATCATTATATATTTTTTTATTAGATCGATTCGCATATCCAAGTCTTTGTCGATCCCCTTTTAATAGCCAATGCATTTCCCTCCACAACTTAATCCACGCACCTTCTTGGGATTTATCAGCGTCACTTAAGAATGATCCCAATGGGTATTCTTTTTCGTATACAAAAGACGTTATTTTACCTTCACGTTGTTCTTCTCTAAGTGGTTCAATTTCTTCTCCATCTGACTCCTTTTTTTCCTTCAATTCTTCTTCATAAATGTAATACTTAACCGTTTTAGTTTTTCCTGTCTTCAGATCTCTTTCTTCTTTGAGCAATTCATTTAATGGCTTAATTGGCTCCTTGGTAATTTTATCTTTTTTGATTGATCTTGATTCGATCTCATAATAATAAAAATTACTTATATCGATTTTTTCAAAGGTTTTATATTCTATACCTTTGGCGGGCTCGTTTTTAGAAATGATTTCTACTTTTATAGGCTTATAAATTTCATTAAACAAATCTCTCACATCCTGCTTTGTAAGTTTCACATTCAATCCACTTTCCGAAATCGCCGTTCTATCAAATAACCCTGTGTTGATTTCCTGATCTTTCAACCACTCAATGACCAGATATAAACCAGCCAAACCTGCTTTATGTTGGGATGATGGAAGTTCGGAGAGTATATAACTCAATTCTATTTCAGAAATTTCTTCCTGTTTCGCATCCGTTTTTTTGCTCATTTCACAAACCCCCTTTTCTCACTATACTTTTCATGACTAACCACCCAGAGATATTTGGGTAAAATGGAATGTTCATCATTTCTCAAATTGAATTCTTTTTTTGCAGGGGCTGGTAGAATATAGCCATCAATGGGTTTTTTGTTTTTTAATAACCCTCCCACTTCCAGAAAATCTGTATCGAGAATCGCCGGAGTGGTAAATTCTTCAATGTCGCGAAAATCGCAGGGAATTGCATAATAACCGCCATCCACAAAGCAGGCTGCCGGCATAGTTTTGTATTCCTGTGCCGAAAATTCTTCGAGTTTCTCTGACAACAATTTCTGGCTGATATCTTTTTCAGGTAATGCAGCAAGAAAACTGTCGGCCATTTTAATTTCATCGGGGGAATATGGTTTTGATGTGCCTTCTGGTTTGTATAGATACAGCTCTGCTCTAAAATCGTTTCCCTTTTTCAAATGTCGATTAGCTCGCCCAAATCGTTGCACCATTGATGAAATTGGGGCAAATTCTGTTACCAAGACATCTGCGTCCAGATCAAGGCTCATTTCACATACCTGGGTCGTTATTGCTATTGCATTTCCGCCCTCGTTACTAGCCTTGAACGCTTCGACTGTTTTGCCATGAATATCTTTGCGGTCGTCCAATTTGAAACGACTATGATAACAATGGACTTCTGTTTGCAATTTTTCAATAAGCTGCTGATGCGTATCCTGACACCTTTGAACGGTATTAACTACCCATAAAACCAGCTTTCCGGCTTTGTAAGACCGCACGGCAATATCAAATGCCTCTTGCGCATTATTCAATAATGTTTTATTGTATCTTGGATGTTCTTCCAGTCGTTTCAGGTCTGCATCCCGATCTGATTCAGTTGGATATGGTTTTAACCCAAGATCAATCAGACTTTTTTTCTTTTTGGGAGTTAGAGTAGCGGTCATACATAAAACGGGTATGTCAAAGTGCTTTAAAAAACTTAAAAGAGAAGAAAACATTTTTTTATCAAAACTGTGTACTTCATCAACGATCAAAGCCGATTCAGTTAAAGCAGGTAACAAACAAAGTCCCTTATAGTTATTTTGAAGAAAGCTTAAAAACTGATCGGCTGTTGCGCTGAAGAATTTTTTTGTCCAGTAGGCCAGAGCAAATAACCTTTCATCTTCTTCCTTGATTTTATATTTTATATTTTTCTGAATTTCTTCAGGATTAGCAAACATACTATCCAGTTCATATTCGGATGTTCCGTGTAAAAGAGATGCTTCCGCTTCTGGTGCCCAGGAAACATAGTCTTTAAAACCTTCTGTTGCAGTACCACGAGTGGGGTATAAGAAGATTATCTTGCTGATTTTACGGCTTTTAGAAATTTCATTGGCCCAATTCCATGCTGCGAGAGTTTTCCCCATACCGCAACCCGCGAGTAATAGAACACGATCGCCTTGATCAGCTATCTGTTTTTGAAATTTATGAAACTCAAATTCTTTACCTGACTTAGATGTAAGTTCCTGAACTCGTGGCTGAATGATTGCTGTTAAAATATCGTCGGGTTTTATCTCCGATGAATGAACTATCTGTTTTATCCATTCTTCAATAGAACGATTTTCGCGAACCAGACCTGAGGCAAGGCTATCGGCAACAACGAGCCCTGCTTTTATGGCCAGATAAAGTTGATGATTTTTTTCTTTATCTAAAAACTGTTTAAAAGAGATAAACCGACCTTCTTTCAATGCAGATTCAACAGCACCCTTCCAGTATTCATTAGATTTTTGGAAAATTGAAATATTTATTTCGGGTATAGAGCTCAAATTTAATAGATTTTCTATTCTTGAAAAAATATTCTGAATTTCCTTATGATTCAAGAAAACAGATAGTTTGACATCCCGTAGTACATTGCCCCATTTATACATGTAATCATGCTCATCAACATTTCCATCTGTAGCCTTAAGGTGATGACAAAGAATAACTGAGGTAACCATTCTGATTTCTACATTAACATTGCCCTGTAGCCATTTTCTAATTGCCGGTAAATGTAAAATAAATGCGCTGAGGTGCTCGTGCCGGATTCCTTGTTGAAAACTACCTTGGCCGGTTAGAGCTTTTTGAAAATCCGCATTCGCTTTACCAATATCATGTAAAAGACAGGCAACCCGCAAATTTAATAGAAACTTTCCTTTTTGCTCTTCCTCAAGCTTAAAGAATCTAAGCCAATTATTTAAAAAACGTGAATCTTCTTTAAACAACGCAATAGCGGCATTCTCCGTCGCAAGAGAATGTTCCAAAAGAGTGATGTCCCGACCATCCCCCGTCACCTTCTTTGCCAACAATCTTTCGGGCATTTTATCAATCACGCTCGTACCCCGACAAATGTACCACAGCCCATTTTTCGACGACCGCCAAGACCAACCTGCTGCAAACGTAGCGATTCATCCGGGTTCAGGTTTGTGATGAGAACAGGAAACCCCACGATTTCCTTATCTTTGATTCTCACGGTTTTTCGAATATTTTTATTCGTATCGCCGGATTTATAATGAAACAACATGGGGGGTTGTTTAATCTGCAAAGCATCGAATTGTTTTTGCAAAGAAGCCAGAAAAGCATCGGATTCCTGAAAACCTTTGATGGTTACCAATCTGGAATATAAATGTCTGTGCGGTTTCAACATCCCGACAACGGGTAAACCAAGTCGTATTTTTTCAGATCCGATGAGTAAATCTTTGCCGGCGAGACCGATAATTGCAGGCAAGTCGCTATGATCCAGACGTATACGCAATTTACTGGCATTGTTTAGATGAAGATTCCTCATTGAATCCGGAATCCCAGAAATTCCCCCAATAGCAATATCTTTCATTTCGTGTATTTTTTTATCAAACCGGGAAAGAGCAGAATAAAGCAGATAACCATGATCTGCGGGGATTTGCTTTCCAATAACTTTAAATTTTACTTCGATGTAACTCATTCATTATACCTTTTTAATTCAATAACCTACAATCTTCAAGCGAAATATATTTACAAGGACAAATCTTATTCTTCCGTCATTTTTACATTCTGCCTGTTCGGCGGTTCAAACATGCGAACCTTACCACACTTCCTCTCCAAAATGAGGACATTCAAATGTCCTTTTGATAAAAAATCATATCGCACAACCCTGGCGTTTTTCTTGCTTTTTCTACCAGTGCTGGTGGTGGGTTTAAAATTTTCAAACTGCCGAGCTTCGACGTTTCCAAAAGATGTGTCCACAATGATTGATTTTTTGGTTCTTCTTCCCGTACATGCGCAATAAATTCCCTCCCCATATTCCTCTACCCTCACTCAAATCCAATCTTTCTCTTCTTGGCTTTTTCTTGATATCCATATAAATCTTTTATGGCACGAAAAATCAATTCAATATCTTTGGCATTTTTAGTGCCCTGGCGTTCAATCTTTTCTATTTTTTTGTAAATCTCAGCCTGGTTGCGCAAAAGCTCGCTGGTTTTAACAAAAACTCTCATGATGCTTATATTGACTTGAATCGCTCCCGTACTGTTCAATACAGAGGAGAGCATTGCTATACCATTTTGGGTAAACGCATAGGGCAAATATCTGCGACCGCCATGTGAACTTGAGGTCACAACTTGTGACCTCAAGTTTTCCAAATCATTATCATTTAATTGAAACATAAAATCTTCGGGAAAACGTTCCAGGTTTCTTTTTACGGCCTGATTTAATACTTTTGTCTCTACTCCATAAAGCTCCGCGAGATCGCGATCGAGCATCACCTTA
>Ga0224495_10001859_pt1 | contig 14346 bp, 9 predicted proteins | sample SF_Jul11_sed_USG_FD_168128 | JGI IMG/M metagenome (GOLD analysis project Ga0224495, IMG submission 168128) | Sediment microbial communities from San Francisco Bay, California, United States - SF_Jul11_sed_USGS_4_1 | ecosystem: Environmental > Aquatic > Marine > Sediment | place: USA: California... | reverse complement strand
CTTTTCCAGTTGACTGGCCAAACGGAATAAACTGGCTTCGTCACCATATCGTCCAACGAATTGCATGCCGATAGGCAGTCCCTCATCGTTCCAGTGGAGTGGGACTGACATGGCTGGCTGACCTGTAACATTAAACAATGGCGTGTAGGGCATGAACCCGAAGACGTGTTGGGCAAGAGTATCTATTCCACTCAGCGTGTTAATCAACCCACCAGCATTGAGACTACCCAGCAACCTCATGGCCACAGATCGTATCCCTTTCGGTTGAAGCTCACCTGTGGCCACAGGTGGCATGGCCAGCGTTGGCGTCAGCAAGACATCGTATTTTTGGAAAAACTCACCAATTTGTCGGGCCGTAAGTTGGGCCAGGTTAAGAGACTTGGAGAATTCGGGTGCCCGGCACTGCTTGCCAAGCAAGCCGAGTACCCACGTGCTGGGTTCAAAATCCTTAAACGAAGCTTTGCGGTTTAATAACCCCTCGGCCTCCTCAATTGTGGCTCTAGTTTCCACACAGACTATGGTCATAAAGGCTTTGGCAAAGGCTTTGCCGTCTATCTGGGGTGCTGCCTCTACTACCTCATGGCCAAGGTCCTGGCATAATCTAGCAGTCGCCTCTAGCCCTTTCACGCAATCTTTGTGAACAGTGGCACGAAGAAAAGGCTTTGATGTAAAGGCAATTCGCAGCTTTTCCGGCTCAGTACCAACTTCATTCAGGAAGGGATGAGCCGGTGGCACGGCATAGTAGGGAGCCCCGACATCTGGTCCGGCGGTGGCATCAAGCATGGCAGCACTATCGCGAACCGACCGGGTTAAAACGTGATCACAAGTTAAGCCGCGCCAAGCCTCACCAAAATCAGGGCCTATTGGGTTGCGACCCCGGGTTGGCTTGAGACCGAACACACCGCAGCAAGAGGCTGGCATTCGGATCGAACCGCCACCATCACTAGCATGGGCCAAGGGCACCATGCGTGCGGCAACCGCGGCAGCCGATCCGCCACTGGAACCACCTGGAGTGCGGCTCAGGTCCCAGGGATTGTTGGTCGGGCCAAACAGCTCAGGTTCAGTTATCGGCACCAGTCCGAACTCCGGCGTGTTAGTCTTGCCAACAACGATGATGCCAGCTGCCTTAAACCGCTTGACCAGCTCACTATCATGGTCTGGTACAAAGTCCTTAAAGAACCGACTGCCGTTCGTTAGGGGGACTCCGGCATAAGCCATCATGATGTCTTTCATCAGGAAGGGAACACCATTGAAGGGACCATCTGTCAGGTCTCCAGCGGCAGCTTTTCGAGCCAGTTCATACATTTTGTAGATTACTGCGTTAAGCTGTGGATTGAGCCTTTCGATGCGGCTTATTGCCTCTTCAACCAGCTCGCTTGCCTTGACCTCCTTCTTTCGCACGAGTTCAGCCAGACCGAGGCCATCATATTTGTCATAGTCACTGAAGCTACTCATCATACCCCTCTTTGTCTACTTTCGCAGAGGCAGTTCAGCGATTGTGTTCCGATGATATCGGAGCAACTACAAGAATCTGTAGTAACATTATATTCCTTCGGACTGCGCCATGACAATCACCGGGTATCGAGGCTTTGCTCACATAATAAAGAGCTGACGTTTGTCTTTGGTTAGAGAAGCTTATCGTCACTTCTACTTGGCATATCTCCACCAAATTGGAGCTTGAGTTGTCCTCCCGGGACCCAGTCTCCATAGCTCTTTGGGGCCTTCTGCCCTCAATGCTATAATAGCTCCTGAGTCTTCATGGATATCATAGCCACGCTTAATCCCGCCCAGAGAGAAGCTGTGGAGGCCATCAAAGGGCCCGTACTTATCCTTGCTGGACCGGGCAGCGGCAAGACCCGAGTGATTACCCACCGGGTCGCTTATCTAGTCAAACTCTGCGGCGTTAGTCCCCACCACATCATGGCGGTTACCTTTACCAACAAAGCCGCCCGAGAAATGAGAGAGAGATTAGAACAACTCCTTGGGCAAGCCGTGGAAGCTCTAACCTTAGGCACCTTTCACGCCATTTGTGCCCGCATTCTCCGCCGTGAAGGCAAGGCTATCAGACTTGAGTCAAGCTTTGTCATCTACGATGAAGATGACCAGTTAAGGCTGGTGAAACAAGTCCTGGAAGAACTGGCTCTCGATCCCAAGCAATATGCTCCCCAGGCGCTGCGCTCAGCTATCGAGGCTGCTAAGAGCCATCTCATCAGCCCTGAAGAGTACGCTAAGCGAGTTGGCAGTTATTTTGAAGAGATAGTTCACAGAGTTTATCAACGTTATCAGCAATTACTCAGCCAGGGTCAGGCGGTGGATTTCGATGACCTGCTGATGAAGACGGTGCAGATATTCCGAGACCATCCCAAAATCCTCGCTAAATACCAGTCAAGGTATATTCATATTCTGGTTGACGAATTTCAAGACACCAACATCGCTCAGTATGAACTGATGAAGCAGCTGGCAGGGAAATACCGGAACCTCTGCGTGGTTGGCGACCCCGACCAATCTATTTATTCCTGGAGATTCGCTGATCTACGTAATATCTTGAGCTTTGAGAAGGATTACCCCGAAGCCAGAGTGGTATTTCTGGAGCAGAATTATCGCTCCACCAAGACAATCCTGGAGGTAGCTTCAGATGTTATCTCAGCGAATGTGCTGCGCAAGCCCAAGAAACTGTGGACGGAAAACGAAGACGGAACTCCGGTGACCGTTATCGAAAGCTATAATGCCGAGGAGGAAGCCCAATCCGTGGTCAACGAGATCGAGAAGCTTGTTAGCCAGGAACAGACATCTCTCAAAGATTGCGCCGTAATGTATCGGGTTAATGCCCAATCCCGAGCCCTGGAGGAGACTTTCCTGAGGTATGGTGTGCCCTATAAGCTTGTTGGCGGCACCCGCTTCTATCAGAGACAAGAGGTTAAAGATATTATTGCTTACCTTAGGGTTATCCATAATCCGCAGGACAATGTCAGTTTGCTTCGAATCATAAATGTGCCAAGTAGAGGTATTGGACAAAAGACCATTAGCACGCTTCAACCCTGGGCAAAAGCTCATGATACGTCCCTTTTCGGGGCCGTAAAACAAATCAGTCACAATGCTATTGCCAGTGAAACGAAGCAATCTCTTCCCTCGCGCACTATCCAGGCTCTGGCTGGATTTGATGCTCTTATGGGTGAATTCACTGCTCAGAGCCGTCAGCTAAGCCTTTCTGGTCTAGTGGACGAGATACTGGAGCACACCCGATATAGAGCATACATTCAGGGTAAAGACGATGGAGAAGAACGATGGGAGAACATAATGGAACTGCGTAATGTTGCCAGTGAATATAGTGAGCTCGACACTGAACAGGCTTTAACAGTATTTTTGGAGAAAGTAAGCCTGGTATCCGATATAGATGAACTGGATGAAAAAGCTGATGCTGTGACTTTGATAACTTTGCATCAAGCTAAGGGATTGGAGTTTCCGGCAGTTTTCATTGTTGGTCTGGAAGAAGGGATTCTCCCGCACAGGAGATCTTTCGATAACCCCGAAGAAATGGAAGAGGAGCGTCGTCTTTGTTACGTGGGAATAACCAGAGCTAAGAAGCGACTCTACCTTTTGCGCAGTTACCGTCGGAGCTTGTTTGGCGGCAGCACCGCAAATCCACCGTCCCGCTTTCTTCAGGACATCTCACCGCACCGGATAAGTCCTAGAAAACTGTGGGAAGAGACCCCGACTCTTGTGGCAACCACCGATTTTGGCGGGCATCCCCGGGTATCACATCGGCTTGTTAGTACTCTAACACTAAGAGTCGGCGATCATGTCAATCACAACAAATTTGGCCGAGGCATAGTCATGAATTGCAGCCCTACCAAGGATGACCAGGAGCTGACTGTGGTCTTTGAAGGCGCCGGAGTTAAGAGACTCCTGGCCAGCCTGGCACCTCTGGAAAAAGTCGAAAAAGATTTCGATTTTTCCTCATAAACTGTTGACAAAATACACGCAACCGTGTAAGATGGAACATAGATGCCCATTAAGGTTTTAGCGACTGAAGTAATCTCCAAAATCGCCGCTGGGGAGGTGATCGAGAGGCCAGCCTCGGTGGTCAAGGAGCTAATAGAGAATTCTCTGGATGCTGGAGCTACCGAGATCATCGTGGAAGCCCAGAGCGGTGGAGTGGAGCTCATCAAAGTGAGCGATAACGGCGCAGGCATTCCCTCCTCCGAGCTTGAGCTAGCCTTTCACAGGTATGCCACGAGCAAGATTGGCGACTTAGACGATTTGGAAAAAATCTCCAGCCTCGGGTTTCGAGGTGAAGCTTTGCCCAGCATTGCCGCTGTCGCTGAAGTGGAGATTTCGACCCAAACATCCTCAGACCCAATTGGCAGCTATATGTGTTTGAGAACAGGGGAGGTACCGCGCAAGGAGAGCCGAGCTAGGCCTCAAGGCACTACCATAACCGTGCGTCGATTGTTTCGCCACTTCCCGGCACGACTTAAGTTTCTCAAATCAGTAAATACCGAAAATAGCCACATTGCCCATTTGGCAAGTCAGTACGCCCTGGCTTTTCCCGAGGTTAGGTTCAGCCTGGTTCTTGATAAACGTCCCAGCCTGCGCACTACGGGCAATGGCGACCTGCGCGAGGTGGTAAATGAGATCTATGGTTCAGAGATAGCGCAAAGGATGCTAGCGGTGGAACAAAAGGACGGCCTGTCTAAAGTCGGTGGCTTAATAAGCGCGCCTTCCTTAGCCCGCTCTAATCGCAACTATCTCAGTTTCTTCGTTAATCGAAGGTGGGTGCACAGTCCCTTGCTAACCCGGGCGACAGAGCAAGGCTATCGTGGCTTACTTATGGATGGCCAGCATCCAATTGCGATAATCAATGTCTCCCTGCCAGCTCAAGAGCTTGATGTCAATATCCATCCCGCCAAAGCCCAGATAAAGTTTTGCCATGAGCAAGCTGTGTTTAGCAGCGTACAGAAAGCCATAGAAGAGGCACTAGCCAGAACGCCTATAGCTAGCTCAAAAGCTGTGTCTTTTGCAATGGACTCAAGACAATGGGAGAAACCCCGTATGATAATGGATAACGAGGCTGTTTTTGCTGTCGCCCAGTTGCCGGCCCTGGAATTACCGGTTTTGAGGGTATTGGGGCAGCTAGCCAACACCTATATTATCGCCGAGGGACCCGATGGACTCTATCTCATCGACCAGCACGCTGCTCATGAGCGCATACTTTATGACCGAATTTTGGCGCAGTGGTCACAAAAGAAAGTCGAAGTCCAGGGTTTACTCCAGCCCACAACGATAGAATTTAGTCCCAAGGAGGAAGAGACCCTGAAAGCTAGTAAAGAGCTTCTGGCTGAATTTGGCTTCGCTATTGAGCCTTTCGGAAATAGAAGCTATTTGATACGCGCCATACCGGCACTGGTAGCCAGGGCGAATATTATTGAGATAATAAGTGCGCTACTTGATAACGTTGCTGGCCAGGAAAGTCTTAATCCCTGGGAAGAAAAGATAGCTCAATCTTTAGCCTGCCATGGTGCGATCAGAGCCGGACAGCAGCTAAGCACCGAAGAGATGAGAGAGCTAATAAAGCAGCTAGAACAAACCAAGCAACCACGCGCCTGTCCTCATGGGCGGCCAACTATGATTCACTTAAGTGCTCATCAACTAGAGAAGGAATTTGGCAGAATAAGCTAACCCTTTGGCCTCGTCAGGTTGATAAATTTGGGCTTTGCCTCGTTTTAACCTTCTTCAGAATAGTAATAACCGAGCTATATTTTTAAGGTTTTTTGGTTAGACTTTAAGCTCAAATCGAAAGGTTACTTTGCGACCTAATTGTATGTTAGAATAAGCGAAGTTCACTACCCTCTTTGAATTACCTGGATAAGATTCTCACTCGGAGGTACATATGATCTACTGGGCTCAATTATTGCATTTCTACCAGCCGCCGACCCAAGTGCCGTCGGTGCTAAGAAAGATATGTAATGAATCGTATCGCCCTCTACTCCACGTTTTTGAAGAGTATCCCAACGCTCGGCTAACCATAAACTTCAACGGGGTCCTGACTGATATGCTGATGGACTGCGGCCATAAAGATGTAATTGAAGGCTTTAGAAACCTTGCTGAGATGGGCCAGATTGAATTCACCGGAACTGGCAAGTATCATCCTATTCTCCCCTTGATACCCAAGGAAGAAGTAAAGAGGCAGATAGACTTGAACGCACAGACCAATCGCCACTTTTTCGGTAGGTCCTACACCCCCCAAGGATTCTTTCCCCCTGAGATGTGCTATAGCCAGGACATTTTGCGACCTATTATCAAGTCAGGATGTCGCTGGATTATCCTTGGCGGTATTGCCTGTCCGACAGAGTGGCCCGTAGATATTATTTATAGAGCGGAGTGTGATGGACAGGAGATAGCGGTTTTCTTTCGAGATGATGTGCTCAGCAATAGGATAAGCTTTCGAAATATGGAAGCAAAAGAATTTATTGCCCACCTGGAACAATGGCAGGGTGAAAGGGAGAATATCTATGTGGTCACAGCTATGGATGCTGAAACCTATGGCCATCACATCCAAGGTTGGGAAAGGACATTCCTGGCTAGGGTTTACGAGGAACTAGAACCATCTGTGGAGCCTCTTGAAGAGATTAAACAAGCTACGGTGTTAGCTGGGCAACATATCTCTCTATTGACCAACGGCGAAGCTGTCACTAAAATCCAGATGGTTACGGTGAGCCAACTTCTCGACCTCTTTCCTCATGGTCAAACGATAGAGCCCAGACCATCCTCTTGGAGCACCACGGCCGATGATATGAAAGACGGCAACTATTATCCATTGTGGCAAGACAAGAAGAATGAGGTGCACCGTCTCCAGTGGGAACACCTGAGTATATGCATTGAATTGGTAAACGAAGCACTCCAGTTTGCTGATAATGATGAAAGTCGGCACTCTGCCACCATTGCTCGGGGACTTCTGGATCGCGCTGAACATAGTTGCCAGATGTGGTGGGCCAGCAATCGACCTATGTGGGACATTAACCTCATTCACATGGGCTTGCTTGACCAATGGCGAACCGTGGTTAACGCTTACCGGGCTATAAATAAGAGCGGGGCCAGTGAGGAAACAAAACGGGAATATTATCACCGCGCTGTTGCTGCCAGGGACATTAGAAGCAAACTGGAAGATAAGCTATTTGTGCAATAGCAGAGGAAGAGCAGAACTATGTACTGGAGCAATTTCCTTCACATATATCAACCACCAACCCAGGCCGAGGAAATAGTCCGCAAGGTCACCGATGAAAGCTATCGGACGCTGGTGCGCGTCCTGAAAAAAGCACCTGGAGGCAAGATCACCCTCAACATAAGTGCTGTCCTCACACAACAGCTTGCCAGATACGGGCTTGATGACGTGATTCGAGGTCTTCGTGAATTAGCCGAGCGGGGGCAGATCGAATTCACCGGGAGTGCTATGTATCATCCTATCTTGCCTCTTATTCCCAAGGATGAGGTTATCAGGCAGATCAAGCTCAATAACGACGTTAATCACCGCTATTTTGGGGAAGTGTACAAACCTACTGGCTTTTTCCCCCCGGAGATGTGCTACAGTTACGAAGTAGCCCAAACCGTGGCTGAGCTTGGCTTTCGCTGGATAATCGTGGACGAGGTTTCTTTTAAGCGGAAGATTGGCTCCGTCAAATACGACCGACTTTATAAGGTAGAGGGGCTCGGAGATTTTTTGGTGTTCTTCAAGGAACGCCCCTTCAGCGCCGGCATTACCTATGGCACATATCCCTCAACAGAACCTTTTCTGGCAGCTCTAAAAGACGGATTAGGAAAACATAGCTATCTTCTCACAGGCACCGATGGCGAAGTCTATGGACACCATCGCCCGGGGCAGGAAAAGCTGCTCTCCCAGGTATTTGCCCGGGGAACCCCCAAGACATGCACCATTTCAGAACTCATCAAACATTTCGCTCAAGTGGATACAGCGAGTCCGGTTCCTTCTTCCTGGAGCACCTGCGATGACGAGATGGCACAGGGCATACCTTATCCTCAGTGGCAATATCCTGGACATGAACTGCACAGATTGCAATGGCAGCTAACCGATTTTGCATTGCACACGGTCAAGAAAGCTTCAGCGGAGTCGCCTGGATTCCCAGAAGCACGTGGACTTCTGGACGAAGGATTGCATAGCTGCCAGTATTGGTGGGCCAGTTGCCGGCCCTGGTGGAGTGTAGAAATGATTGAGTGTGGTGCCCAGAAACTATATCAGGCTGTAGAATCATTGGGGAATGCCGTCGATAGGAAACGGACGGAGGAAGCCAGCAGGCTGTTTCAAACAGTGGTAAGCAAGGCAAGGCAATGGCAGGAATCAGGCGAAGCCCAGCGTCTGAAACAGAAATATAGAGAGGAGCACCCCGAGGTTTCCACCGAACTTACGTTTGGGGGTTAGGAAGAGAGCTATATTATGAAGCGTGCTTACGTCATCCTCGCCTTTCATGCCCATGAGCCGCTGTGGGACTTACCCAACGAACTTATTGCCCTAGTAGATGACCCCGAAATACGCGACGCCGTTCGGGGAGAGAACTATGTTCTAAAAAGGGCACGGGAGGAACGCGATATATACGCGCATTTAATACGAACGGCGGAATCACTGAGCGCTCCCGTAGCTTTGGATGTCACCAATGAACTTCTGGTGCAATTAGCTTGGTATATACCGGAGACATTCCAGAACTTGGCGGCAGCTTACAAAAGCGGCACTATATATCCCTTATACACACATGCCCACCATACCCATGCTGCCTTACTTACTCCTGATGAGATAGCCGATGAACTACGTCTCAACGCAGAGCTACTTCACAAGGTGATGGGCATTCCTGAGCCAAGGCATCGCGGTGCGTTTCCCACCGAAGGGTCTGTGGATGCAACTAAGCTAGTTGCCTATAAAGATAGCGGAATGGAGTACATCATCTTTCCCCATCTGAATGACCGCAAGGCACATTTTGTCGTGGATGGCGAAGGTGATATCCAATACCATGCCTTTGTAGTAGGGCCTGATATGCTGGCGCTGCCCCGCCATTTTCCAGTATCTCAACACATCTGGCGACCGATAACTCGTTATGACCCCAAAGGTGTGAAAAATCAGGGATATATTCTGGGAAAGTACTGGGTCTTTGCCGAAGAATATCGCAATAAATCTTACGTTCCCTTTCCCATATCCTGGGAACAGGCGGTAGCTGAGTATACCGCAGTACTGGAAAATGCACTGACGGAGACGCCTGACCGAGGCTTAATCCTCTACATCCAGGACCTTGAACTCATGGACTTCGGCGATATCGCTCTGCGGATAATGGAGCAAGCCTGGGAAAATGTAATCAGTAAGAAGATCGCCGAAGTGCGCTTTATAACTCCTGATGACTATCTGGAGAGCTTAGGCGATATAGCGAAGCTGCCTCGCGTCCGTTTTCATCAAATTTCTTGGGCCCCTGAAATACGCCCGGTTCTCCGCTACGATGGCCACTATCCACCACTTAACGCCGGTAGGTTCAAAGATATAGACCTCGAAGAGATGGTTTTCAAGCAGCTACCATTCGTCTTCTGGGAGCCTGGTCGTTTCCTCATAAATATTTATGGGGCAATTCTGGATGCCTTTGGCATTCCGAAGCGATTAGCCATGAGTGCGGCCTTGCTCCATGATACCAGATACGCTGTCCCTCGCTTTGATTTCAAGGAGCAACTAGCCTTGCACTATCGACTGATGAAGCGCGCCTGCAATTGGGGCTGGCGACCTGAAGAGGGACGCCAGAAGCGGCCTTTCTTACACGGCTACCGCCTTTCAGAACTTCTTCTCGGCACTGTGCCTGAGGACGCTGCCTTTGCTAGCACCAGATATGTTCACCCTGGTGATACCACTTACGTGGGAGCGGAACGCATTCTGGAATTCCTCCTTGATACCCGATTTAATTATTTGAGAATTGGCATTGAGGATGGTGGACTTGCTGGTGAGCAGAAAGAAGCAGCCTCGCTGGACATTAAACGGGGACAGAGCCACCGTGTGATCGCCACGGAATTCATTAACCGGGCACTCGAAGCCAGTCGCTCCGTCGAATCAGCAGCTACTTCCGACGCAAAGGGCGAAGCACTAAATCGCCTTATTCGAGAGTTAAAAGGATACTGCCGAGAGGTCTTTGTCGCCACTGACCATATACAGCGTGCCTGGGGTTATATCAGTGATCTGGATTCTATGATCCTGACCATGTACCAGCACCTGTACGAAATTTATCCCCCGAAGTTTCCCGCGATGTTCAGAGAGCTTTTACCCGAGGAATGGGAAGCGCGAGAAAACCCTATGTTGCTGTAAAACTCCGATAAGGCGCGCCTTTAATGAAATCTCAACGCTCTTATATCTTACGCTCAAGAAAAGAAATCCTCTGTGCTACTGCCTGGCTGGCCTGCATACGAGACCGGGCCTCACTAATATCTTTTGCCAGCTTATCATCCCCCACCACATCTCTGATCCACTTGCTGAAATCCTTTCTCTCCACACCTGAATGATAATGAAAAGTCTCATCACTCATGTCGTTTAAAGCTTTTCCAAGCTCCTTGAGGTTCTTAATAAGTTTACCATCATTACACCAGAAGCGCTTATCCTCCGGCACATCCCCTAATCGTCTCTTTGCTTCCTCCTTGCTAATCTTGACAATCCTAACCATGCTCACACACCTCCTAGCTTGATACTATGTTTACATTATACCACAACAATTCCTGAACCAGAATCAAAAAGACTCGCAGAGTGTAAGGAAGCCTATACGCTACCGAGTCTAAGGTTACTAGTCCAAGGCTCGCTTCACAGATTTTCTATTTGCATAAACCAGAAGCCGGTCTCCTACCACGATTTCCTCCTCACTATTCGGCCTAGTCAGGTAAGTACCGGCCCTGTCTATACCAAGGATTTCTATGTCACCTTCCGCGGTGATATCAGCCACAGACAAGCCAATGCTCTTCGAGCTTCCTCTTATCATGACAAGACTAATAGCCCAGTCCTTCTCCACATGGAATATTTCCTCAATCGCTGGGGCTTCCCTAAGAATTCGGTTCATAACTGGCCTTTGCAGCCAGTCAGTAATCCGACGGCCAACATTGCTCCTTATAATTATTTGGTAGAGGCCGACTATGCCTCCGACTATTATGGCCAGGCGAATGAAAAACCACATGTAACCGCTCACCTGGGTGAAAGATGCCACTAAAGTAGCAATTACAGTGACCATGCCGGCATTTCCCAGTATAATGAGAATGGTCACAATTCTGCGCCTGGTTCTGTGTCCCACGACTCTTTCAGCTTCTCTCGTTGTGAAGCCCGTTCCTGAGAAAGCAGACAACGCCTGAAATCTAGCTACTTCGGGTTCTATCCCAGTTAGCTGGAGGGCAAAGCCTCCAATTCGGACGATGATGAAAGAAACTAGAATAGCTACCAACAAAATGCCTACATAAGCCATATTCAACACCTCCAACTTAGGTTCTGCTGAACAATGAATGGCACTGCCTGTGTAGAAGGTTGCGAGTGCCTAATCGCTTCGCCTTTCAGTTCAGATGCCAGAGACATATTCTTCATTCAGTAACTTTAGAGCCACCTCCTTCTCCTGAAATAGACTACCAGAGAGATACCTATCACTGCCATTACAATCAAGATGATAAAGTACCCATACCTCCACTCTAGGTCCGGCATATTGGCGAAGTTCATGCCGTAAATGCCGGTGATGAAGGTCAGCGGAATGAAGATGGTGGCTATGATTGTTAGCACCTTCATCACCTCATTCATACGGTTGGACACTGAAGAAAGATAAGTGCTCAGTACACTCTCAGTCATATCTCTGAGACCAAGAGTAAGCATCTCAATTCGCACCAAATGGTCATAAATGTTGCGGTAATATATTTGAGCTCGCTCGCTTATCAGGGCATATTCGCCGCGGCTGAGCCCGTTCATTATTTCCCGCTGAGGCAATATGACCCGCGTCAGCACCAGTGTGCTGCGTTTAAGTTGCATAATCGACATCAATGTTTCTTTCTTCGGCTCGTCAAGTGCCTCGGCCTCGAGTTGATCATTCTTCTCATCCATCTCCTCGATAGTAGGCATGATATTGTCCACCAGAGCATCGATGAGGTCGTGAGCCAAGAAATCGACTCCCCTGCGCATAAGGCGTTCGTCTTTTCGAATGCGATCCAACATAGATGAAACCGACCTCATGGGTACATCATGGCCGGTGACTACGTAATTTTTTCCCAGAAAGAGAGCGAGTTCTGTGGTCTCCACTACCTCAGACTCGATGTGGTAATTGATGCCATGAACGATAATAAACAGGTAGTCGTCAAAGTCGTCTATCTTGGGTGGATGTATATTCTTGCTAATACAGTCTGCCACTGCCAAGGGATGAAAACAGAATACATTCGATAGTAACTCGGCATCCTCGTTCGTCACGTCCTCTATGTCAACCCAGAGCAACCCCTCCCCAGTTGACAGAAAGGTTCTGATTTGTTCCATGCCTAGCTGGTCCAAGAGTTTCCCATCCGGTGCCAGATAGAAAGCAAACTTTATCATCGTCGCCTCCTTAAACTTCGCAAAAGTTGCCCAATATTAAATACTATCAAGAAGAAATCTTGGGAAGCTCAGCCATGGCCCATTCAATCCTCTCTCCTTTTCAGTCAACATTAGTTTGCCATCCATTTCAGCCTGTAAAGAAAGAATGTAGCTATTAATATAATAACATAAGCCATATTCTGTTATAATACGATGTTTGTCTGGCTTTAGAAGAAATCGCCTGATATCTCCTCGGTGAGCCATGGCAGAGATACTGAGTTAGCATGGTAATGAAGGTGACAGAAAAAAATGAGTGAGCAAGGGGGAAAAATGTATCCGAAAGGGAAACTACCTGAACGAATAGGCCGACTGGAGGAGCTAGCTAACAATCTGTGGTGGAGCTGGCACCTCCAGGGGCGTGACTTGTTCCGGGTTCTGGACTATCCGCTATGGCGGTTGAGTGGGCACAACCCGGTCAAGCAATTACGCGAGATCAGCACCGATAAGTTAGCGGCGGCTGCCACTGACCCTACCTTTATTAATCTATATGACTCTGTGATGGCAACTTTCGATGCTGACATGTCAGACAAGGATAGCTGGTTTTCTAGCAAATATCCCAATGTCTTAGACGGCCCTGTTGCCTACTTCTCAATGGAATTTGCCATACATAACTCCCTTCCCATATATGCTGGAGGGCTGGGAGTTTTAGCTGGCGACACGTGCAAGGAAGCAAGCGATCTGGGGCTACCTTTGGTTGGGGTTGGCTTCACGTACCCCCAAGGGTATTTCCACCAGCATATTTCCGCTGAGGGCTGGCAAGAGGAAGTTTACAGGCAATTGGATTTTGATGATGCGCCTATCAATCCAATCAATCCAGTCCCTCGTTCCAAGTGGTGCGGCCCGTTGATTCAGCTTAAGCTGGGTGATAGACCATTCTATATCGGAGTGTGGCAGGTGCGGTTGGGTCGGGGCAATCTTTATCTATTATGTTGTGATGTTGAAGGAAATATGCCTCAGGACCAACAGCTATGTGCTCGTCTCTACACCGCTGACCAAGAGCAGCGCATCCAGCAAGAAATCGTGCTGGGAATTGGCGGGGTGCGTGCCTTACGAGCCCTGGGCATCAAACCCTCAGTGTGGCATGCTAACGAAGGCCACATTGCCTTTATGATGTTGGAGCGTGTCCGGGAAGAAGTAGAAGAAGGTGCGACCTTCGCTGAAGCCCTCCAAAAGGTACAGGCGGCTACCGTTTTCACCACTCATACTAAAGTTGCCGCGGGGCATGAAGTCTTTCCTATCTCACTTGTGGAGAAATACTTTCATAGTTATTGGGAGTCCCTGGGAATCAACCGAGAAGCATTCCTGGAGCTGGGACGACAGGACGGCACAAGCGACCAAGCCTTCAATATGACTGTGCTTGCCTTAAAAACGGCTGACCATCCCAATGCTGTCGGCAAGATTCACGGAAAAATTACCCGAAGGATGTGGCATGGACTCTGGCCCGAAGTTAAAGAAGATGAAGTGCCTATTTCATATATTACTAACGGAATTCACGTGCCTACCTGGGTTGCCCGGGAGATGAGCCGCCTCTACGAGAAACACTTGGGTCAGGATGTGTCAAAAAGATACGATGATACCAGCCTTCGGGAGCTTACGCTAAATATCCCTGACGAGGCACTCTGGGCAGTGCATCAAATTCTTAAACGTAAACTCATCGGTGCCATGGTAGAGCGAGCACGGCAATGTTCCACTGAACGTGAATGCAAGGCCCGGCAGGTGCTGGCTATGGG
>Ga0224495_10001858_pt1 | contig 14358 bp, 15 predicted proteins | sample SF_Jul11_sed_USG_FD_168128 | JGI IMG/M metagenome (GOLD analysis project Ga0224495, IMG submission 168128) | Sediment microbial communities from San Francisco Bay, California, United States - SF_Jul11_sed_USGS_4_1 | ecosystem: Environmental > Aquatic > Marine > Sediment | place: USA: California... | reverse complement strand
GCAGGTTATGCTGTTGCTGAAACCGGTTCAGGCGCGCTAAAGCCGAGCGGCGTATTATCACCTCGCCCCGCACCTCGAGCCGGGGATAGCGGCGGGCGGTCTGGTCGGACAGCCTCAAGGGAACATTGCGGATCGTCCGCAGGTTGGCCGTGATATTCTCTCCGGTGGTTCCGTCTCCGCGAGTGGAACCCTCGGCAAAGTGGCCGTCTATGTAAACAAGTTCCACCGCCAGGCCGTCGAGTTTTGGTTCCGTGACGTATTCTATCGGCTGTTCGGTTTCCAGAGCCTCGCGCACGCGGCGGTCGAAATCAGCAAACTCCTCCCTTGAAGTCACCTTCTGCAGCGAAAGCATGGGCACGCGACGAGTGACCGATTCAAACCTTTTGGACGGCCTGACACCGACTCTCTGGCTGGGCGAATCGGGGGTGACCAGTTCGGGGTGCTGTTTTTCAATTTCGAGTAGGCGGTCGAAAAGGCGGTCGTACTCGGTGTCGCTTATCTCCGGCTGATCCTCAATGTAATACAGCCGGTTGTGCCGGTCTATCTCGCTTCTGAGTCTGCCCAGTTCGGCGATGATTTTACTGTCAACAGGGCTCACTCGATCAATTAAGATGCGGCTGCCACAGTTGTCAACTTTATATGCAAGGCGAGGTCCGGTCGTGCTGTTGCCGCATCAATAGTCGACGGTGAATCCGGCCGCGACGGACAGTCCGGCATATTCATAGCCGGTCCAGGAAGAGGCGTTGCGAATGTACTCTATCGTCAGGCTCGGTCTTAGCAGAGTGGCCGCGCCACAGACGAGAGGCCGTTGCAGGCCGACCAGCAGCCGGAGTTGTTCATCATGACGGACTTCGGTGGTGCCGGTGATGGGATCGCCGCTTCGTGTATCGAGCACTTCGGTGAAGGATTTCTCAGTATGACTTGCCTCCGCGGTCAGAATCATGTTGGGTATGGAGAAATTTCTCAGGCCCAGACCGACGGTTCGGCCCTCCCACCATAACGCCCAGGGCGTGAGGATATCGACGCTGCCGTCAAACTCGATGGGGCCATCCTGGGTGACAAAGTCCTGCTGAGCAAGTTCAAGGCTCAGACCAGTGGCGGCACCGAGCGGCCGCGACAGACGAAGGCTGATACTGGCCAAATCAAGGCCGGTCTGGTCAGCAGCATCCGTACGCCCGCCGGGCGACAGGTAACCGGTTGACTCACCGGCGATGTCAAAGCGGCGAGAAAGGAAACCGGCTTCGAGGTCGACGCAGTTGGCGCCGGGCAGAGTGAAATTCGTCCCTGCCGAGAGGTTGTAGCCGCGGTTGTCGCCGGAAATGGAATTGGCGTAGGTGACTAAACCGACAGAGGCCCCGAATTTTACCAGGATAGCCGGACTGACCGCAAGGCTGGCGGCCAGGTAGCCGCTCAAAGTGCGACTGTCGTATACACTGAAAAGCTCGCCATAAGTGCGACCCGACATGGAGCCTTCAGCATACAGTGAGAAAGCCGAAGACTCAGAGGTGGGTGTGACCGCCAGGGCCGCACCCCAGTTAAAGCCGCCGAGGTCACTGATTTTTCGGAATGACGTATAGCCACCGTTGAACGACATCTCGACGGCCGCTGTGGGATAGTACCTGAAAGCGGCACTAAGGCCGGTATGAGTGTCGCTCTGTTGCGTTGAATCACGGAACAAGTTGGGGTTATGACCTCCGTTGAGGCCTATCTGACCCTCGATCGGGGCAGCCGCGCAAGGCAGACTCGCGATCAACACAGCCGCCGCGGTCATTCGGATTCCTCTTGTACACATATGGATTATCCCTGCCTGATCGTTTATAATAGGTCATCGGCAGGGGCGTCCGGTTGATGCCCCTGCCGACCGGTCTTCGTTCGGATATGTGGAATCCGAAGACTACTGTTTGCCACCCGTTCCCTTAGAGCCGGAGCCGTCACAGGGACCATTTCCGGCCTGAGGGCCCTTGGCATCGCCGACGCCGCCGTTTTCACCCTGATACGTGTAGCCGTACCGGTACTGGAAGGTAGACTGACTGCAAACCCTCACCTGGTGAAATCTCTGGCTCTTGAGCTGGAACTTGTTCTGAATTTTGGGTTCGGCCGTACCTTTCCAGGCAAAGGCATGCTTATAGCCGTCACCATCTTGGGCAAACTTCTCCCAATCCGGATCCTGCCCGTTAGGAATGCCGTCGCCGTCGTGGTCGGGAGCGCTGTCATTGATGCCGTCACCATCACGGTCTACGAAGTTCTTGCCACTATTGGTGCTGGTCTGAGCACTGAGGCTGCTGCCAGTCAGGAACACCAGGCCGAAGGCCAGGATGGCAATTGTGACGATCATTGTCAGGTTTTTCATGTCAACCTCCTTGAAAGGGATTCACCCGTTAGCTTCTCCAATCGTTTGAGGACCCATACATCAAATGATATGCCGAGACCGGAGACGTGTCGATAAGCTATTGTAAAATGGGGAGTTAGCCTTCACGGTGAGCAGCCCCAAGACCGCGGGTCTCTGTACTCCAGGGTACAAAAGCACGAATCTGACCCATCGGGGGCAACTTTTGGATACCAATAATGGTAATGCCAGTTCAGGCCGATGCGGTCACGGGGGAGAGAAGCGGTTCGCCGCGGAAGGCTTTGCGGAAGGCGGCTATTTCCAGGCCGGCCAGATCGTCCACAATCTCGTCAGCCCAGATCGACACCGGTCGGTTAAAGGCATCCACCCGCAGGATAATCGAGTCAGCCAGATAGTAGTTATGCGTAGTGGTTTCGGCACTGAAGCGGATAAGCAGTGAAGATTTGTCGCAGTTCGTGAACAAGCCAGGCTCGGCGATTGTGTCGCGGAAATTCAACCAGCGAATATCAGCCGGTTGGGCCACGGCCGGGGGCTTGAGGTCCGAGTCGATCTTCCACTGCCGACGGGGAGCACGGACCTCTATGAAGATGAGTCTGCCCAGCCGGTCGAAATCAAGAAGGACATTTTTTGATTCGAGAAAAGAATAGAAACGTCGCCCGGCGGAGAACAGTCCCACCTGCACGTAGAGGGCATCCTCTTCCAACTGGTAAAAACCCCGACCGGGCACTATGGGCTCAATCGGGGTAGCGATCCGTAACTTAATCCGCTCGATTGTCATCTACTCACAGCTCTTTGAGGCGTTCCCGGGCCTGCTCGGCTTCGAGGGTGCCCGCAAACTCGTCAAGAACTCTCTGGTAGGTCTGCTTTGCCTCGGCCTTTCTGCCGAGTTCCTGGTATGACCGGCCCAGTTTGTAAAGGGCGCGGCCAATGTTCGGCGAGCTTTTGAATTCCTTCAGCAAAAGATCAAATTGGGAAATCGCTTCGTGGTATTTGTCCATCAGGTAATAGCATTCCCCGATCCAGTAATAGGCATTCTCGGCGTTTTCGTGTTTGGGGCATTCTTTGAGAAAAACGTTGAACCCGTCGATAGCCTGATCGTACTCCCCCCGGCGGACAAGGATGAAAGCATCATCGTAAGCCGCGCTGCAGTCAATTGAGGGAGTATCTTCTGCGGGCGCCGTCGGTTCAGTGGTGGTCTGGTCGCGGACGACGGGAGACTGAACTCCGGGCGAGGACAGGATGATCTTTTTCTCGCTGGCGATGCGCTGCAGCAGGGCCATCATATCATTGTAATTGACCAGCAGGGACGCTATCTGCTGCTGGAGCTGGTCTACAGTTATGGAGACGTCATTGCGCAGTTTGGCATTGGACTCAGCTCCCTGCGAGATAACGGAATCCATGTGAGTGAGTTGTCGTCGGGTGGTCTCGTTTTGCGCCTTTACTTCCCGCACCTCGGCTTTCACCTCCGCCATATGGCGGGGAGTGACGCAGCCGTTCAGGCCGATCATGATAAACATAACCGCCATAACAGATATGGCGGTTATGATATTCTTGGTTCGGGTCATCATGGTGTACACCCGCCGATGTCACTGCGAAATTATGCGGAATTCGCACCTTCTGTTTTTGGCCCAGGCGTCTTCGTTGTGGCCGGGGTCAACAGGGCGCTCCTTGCCATAACTTATAACAGACAGGCGGCCCGCATTGATTCCCAGCCCGACCAGGTAATCGACCGTGGCCTTGGCTCGCTTATCACCCAGTGACAGGTTGTATTCGATGGTACCCCGCTCGTCGCAGTGCCCTTCGATCTTGATAATGACATCCATGAACTCTTTGAGCAGGTCATAATTATGGTCAAGACTGACCTTGGCATCCGCCCGCAGGTTGTACTTGTCAAAGTCAAAGTAGACCGTCATGAGCTGGCTTTCTTGAAGCTTCGGTGGTGGCGGCGGTGGCGGCGGCGGCTGTGGCGCAGGAGTGGTGTCAACCGGTTCCACGACAGGTGGCGGCCCTTCATCTATCACCGGTTTCGGTTTGGTGCAGGAAGTGAACAGAAGGGCAAACACCAGCAGCCCCAGAAGGGCAAGCAATCCAAATTTCTTCATTTTTCTTAGTCCCTCCATACAGGGAAAATTGTGAATTTTTCTTTCGAGCCTTATCGTCGCCAATCTAACCGATGTCTGAATAGCGGTCAATAATAAAAAAACTGTTTTTTAGGCATCAACCCGGCCCGGAACCCACATATCTTTTCATTATACACCATAAAGGGCTTCCCGATGATTTCCACCTCTTCCGGGCACCCCCGAACCGGCCAGAGCAGGGTCTTCGGTCTACTTTAGTGGACCCCAGGCCGGATTGGAGCAGCCGCCCGCCCGGGTCAGGCGCCGCTGGTTGCGGCCGTTAAGGTCCATGGTGAAGATATCCCGCGGTCCGAGACGGTTGGACGAAAAAATGATATGTTTGCCGTCCGGAGCGAAGTGCGGGTTTTCATTCATCCCGACTTCCGTCAGAATGCGGTAATCCGAGCCGTCGATATTGATCGAAGCCAGGTCAAAGCGGCCTTGCCGCGTGCGGCTGACAAACGTTATCCGGTCCCCCTTTTGTGACCAGACCGGAGAATCGTTGTAGCCGCCCTGATAGGTAAGCCTCCTGACATCTATGCCGTCGGAATCCGTTATGTAAATCTGGGGGCTGCCGGTGCGGTCGGACGAAAAGGCAATATAACGGCCGTCGGGCGACCAGGTCGGGGCGGAATCGATGGCCCAGTGGCGGGTCAGTCTCTTGATGATTTTACCTTCGAGGTCGAGCACATATATCTCGGAGTTGCCGTCTTTGGTCAAAACGCAGGCAATCTTTTTGCCATCAGGGGAAATGGCCGGAGCGCCCACGATACCGGGGAAGGCGGCTATTTTCGATATCGTGCCGGTGCCTACGGCGATCTTGTACAGATGGGGATCGCCGCCCATGTAACTTACAAAATAGATGTCGTCGCGAGTGGGAGAAAAGGCCGGCGAGATATTGATAGTATTGGTGTTCGTTAACTGGCGTTCGCTGGCGCCGTCGTAATCGGCAATATACAGTTCCTTAAAGCCGTCGCGTTCCTTCATGTAGCAGATTTTGGTGGTGAAGATGCCGCTCTCGCCGGTCAGCCGGTGAACGATTTCATCGGCGATCTCGTGGGCCATTTCGCGCCAGCCGTTCTTGTGCTTCTCGATCTTGCCCTGGGCGAACTGCTGCTTGCGAGCGGTATCGATTAGACGCCAGCGCACCCGCATTTTGGAGCCGGGGAACTCGGCCTCCAGTTTCACCAGGTAGTCCGCGCCCAGGCGTTTCCAGCCCAACTCGTCGAGTTCGAATATCTCGTAGGTCTTCAGATAGAAGCTGTCGATTGGGATAAGCTCAAAGTCCGCGTAAAAGTCGAGATCGTTTTGTACGATGGCTGTGGTGTACTGCATTATAACCGTGTCATCGTGCGTAATATACTGGTTGCCGATGTACTTCATTTCGTCGACACCGATGGGGGTGGCCTGGAAGGCCCCGCCGATGGTGTCAAAGAAGATATTTCGAACGTCGCCCTCCTGCGCGGAGGACGTAACGGCCAGAACCAGAGTGCTTAACGCACAGTAACCGAGAAAACGTCGTAGCATGTCAATCCTTTATCTGTTTGTAAACGGTACGGAGATGCCAAGAATTTCATCCGTGAAGTCCCGGGGCAGCGGCGGGAAAGGGGTCGACCGGTCCACCGCCGTGAGACAAGCGTCGTCGAAAGCCGCTATACCCGATGATTCGATAACGCGCAATTCGATGACCCGCCCTGATTTTATGACCTGGAAGTATATCAGGCAAACCAGCGTCCCGTCATAGGCCACGGGGTTGCGGAAGTTGCCGGATATCTTGTTAAAGGCCTGAGTGAACCAGTAGGGGTAGTTGAAGGTGGCGTTGTCGATAGTGGCTCCTCGAAACGGTGTGCCGGCTCCGGTGCCGGCGACCTCCATCTCTTCAGGGGCTTCGGAAGCGGCGGGCCCGGTTGCCCCGGCCGGTTTCTTTTTCGGCTTCTCTTTTTCGGGCTCCTCTTTGGGTTTTATCTCAACGGGTTCAGCGGTGGTCGGGTCACTTAAAGGAAGGTCCTCCGCCAGGTCCTCGGAGGCGGGTGCAGGTACTGTGATGGGGGCCGGCGGTTCGGGCCGCCATAGTTCGGAGGGCGATGTAATAGAAACGTGAATGACTTCCCCAAAATCGTGTTTTTTAACGTCGAAGGGCGATGATGCCACCGCGAACAGCACCACCAGGAGGTGGACGGTGGCGGAAAGAATGATTTCCAGTTTCATGATCAACGACGGGATTTCTTCGAATTCTTTTCTTCGTCATGTCCGGTCACCAGCCCGATGGATTCAACGCCCATTGCTTTGAGACGGCCAATGACTCCGATCGCCGTACCGTAGGCTACCGTCGAGTCCCCGCGAAGGTAAACGGAAGAAGTATTCTTGGCGACCATCTCCCCCTTGACGGCTGACTCGAGATTGTCCAGGCGCGCCCAGACGTCATTAACGTAGATACCGCCCTTCTTGTCGATGGTTATGACGATGCCCTCCGCTTCTTCCTCCATGGCCGCCGCTTTCGTGCGAGGCAGGTCGACCTCGATGCCCGACTGTAACAGCGGCGCCGAGATCATGAAAATGATCAGAAGCACCAGGACGACATCAACCAGGTTTGTGATATTGATGTCGGCCATGGCGCGGTATGTTCGGTGGCGCGGCCGTCGCATTACTTGTTTTCCTTTTTCGCCCGGGCGACGAATTCGAGTATAAAGCCGTTGGCTGAATCGCTGATAAATTTCAACTTGTTATTGGCCCAGTTGTAAGCAATCACGGCGGGAATGGCGGCGCCCAGGCCGACGATCGTGGCCAGCAGGGCTTCGGCGATACCCGGCGCGACCACGGCCAGGGACGCCGAGCCGCGTTCACCGATGGCCCAGAAGGAGTCCATAATCCCGACTACTGTGCCGAGCAGGCCCATAAACGGGGCGGAGTTGCCAGTGGTTGCCAGAAAGATGACCTTCTTCTCGAGAAAGCCGACCTGCTCGGTTACCGCCTTTTCCATCGTCATTTCAACGATCTCAAAATCCTCGGTATCGAGGGGTTTTTGCCTTTCCTGGAGACCACCGCCCTCGTTTTTGCGCTCGTGCAATTGGTTGAGTTCGTCCAGGCCGGCCAGGTAGATGCGAGCCAGGGGGGAGGAAGGTGATGCCTTGGCCTGCCCGGCTGTCTCGGCGATAGTCCGCGACCGCCTGAAATGGCGGACAAAGGCGCTGTTTTCCTTGTCGACGTTACCGAACTGGCGCCATTTGTGAAATATAATGACCCAGGAGACAAAAGACATGAACGCCAGGACAATCAGGATAAACACACCGAAAGTCGAGGTGCCGCCGATTATCTCCCAAACGGTTCCGGAAAAGATGCTGACTGCAAACATGCTGCTCATACTGACTTCTACACTTTTCAAAAACAAAAGTTACATATAAGATTACGCCCCAGCAGGGGAAATAATCTCCAAGAAAAGAAACATACTCGGGCCCGGCAGTACAGTCAACAAAAACCGATGAAGAGCACTCAGCAATAATAAATGATAACATAAAACTTGACACCATCGTCTTACGACCTGTTTTTGCCGGAGATTGTGACAGTGGTCAAAGGGACAAGGAGTGTAGAAATGAAGAAACTATTGGCGGTTTCTCTCGCGATCTTGGTGATCGTAGTCCTGATTATGGGTTGCGGGCAGAAACAGGAGCAGGAGGCGGATAAGGTGCCGACCGATGTCAAGACGGCCGAGCAGGCGGATTCCACCCGCATGGATTCAGCCATGATAGACCCGACCATGGTGGACACCATGGAAGTAGAACAGGACGTCCCCTAAGAGACAATACATCAACGAGAAAACCTTCCGTGATATCACGGAAGGTTTTTTTATTCGTAACAGGTCGCTTGACTGAGCAGTCAGCCTTCGATGGTCTCGACGTTAGCGCGCGGAATGATGGCGCGCTGCCCGTCCTCGAACTCGACCTCGAGCACCCTGGCTTTGGACTCCGACTCGAGTTGCTGCAATGGCGCCGGAAGGTTAGTGACTTTGCCGAGCCTGCCGAAATAGGGGTGCCGGATGACGCGGACCGGCGAGCCGCTGGTCAGGCCGGCCATGTCGCCGGCGCCGATACCGGATTCCCTGTGAGCGTAGCCGGCCAGTGGAATAACCACCTCGGGGCGAATAACGCCCGCCCGGATCTGAGTGGCACCGTTGATGGAAGCCGTTTCCCCCTCGTGAGCTTTCAGAAGATCGAAAGTTTTCCCGGCCATGTTGATCTGGCCGAAACCCTCGGTGACCACGAGCGTGGTGGTGATATCCTCGGAGCCGGTGATAGCCACGCCGATGTCGTAGCCAAGAAAGTCGCGCAGGTCCTTGTCATCGAAGCCACCCACGACGATACCTTTGACGCCCACACTGATGGCCTTTTTCAGCGCGGAGGCTGTGACCAGGGAACCCCCGACAACGATCTTGCCGGCCATGCTCTCGACGATCAGTTTATCGTCGAGAACGGTTTCGTTATCGGTTGTGACGACTTGAATGACCCCGTGGGTCTCACCCCCGATACCGAAAATACCCTGGATAAATGTAGCCATGCAGGTTACCACCACACCTTCGTTGGGAATGACTTCGGTAACTTCACCCTGAACATAGGCTTTCACCTCCACGGGGATGGGCTGACCCCGCTGGAGCACCTGACCGGTAATACTCGAAACGGATTCCACCGTACCGTCGATAGTGGCCTGGCAGCGGCCCGGCGGCCACCACCTGAAAAATGATTTCTTCTGGGCGATCACCTCGCCCTCCTTGATGGGGTCCCCTTCCTTCTTCAACATCATTTCCTTCATGTCTTCCGGAGGGATACCCAGCTTGTTGGCCACGTTCAGCGGGACGACATTGCCGGGCAGGTGGGTGTGGGCGACGACATCGTCGGGATTAACAGCGTCACCGACTTTAACAATGACGTCACCCTTGAGGGGTAAAATTCTTCTCTTGTTTACCAGTTCCCGTTCCGTCACCTTCAGTCCCGGTGTATATGCATGGGCCATTTCAGTCCCTTTCTATTTTAATATCTGCTCTTTCAAGTCTTTTTGCGGCGTCGAACGGCGACGACAATCACCAGAACCGCCGCGACCAGGACGAACAGGATAGTGAGTAGCAAGCGGTTACCTCCCGCCGCCCCGGTGTCGTCATGGACGTCGATATCACGGCCCTCCACATCGACCACTTTGAGGTCCTCCTGGGGAATGACCGCTTCCAGATTCTCCGTGGAAAACGATTCCACGATTGCCATAAAGACGGGTCTGCTCCGCTCGTAGGTGCTATCGAAGCAGTAGAAGTAGAAGGAAGCAATACCGCGCTGGTAGAATTTCATCACCATCAGGTTCTTCTTGAGAGGCTGATCGTACTGCACCACGTCGTTGAGAATGGTCACCAACTTTTTATCGGCGTCGTAGACGGGGCTGCTGGATTTGAGATCAGTCAGTTCCCATCCGACCGGCGCGTACTTGACTCCGGCGCCGAAGACCTCCTGCAACTCGCTGAGCACCGAGTCGATGTCGGCTGCTGACAGTTCACCGACGGTATCTACATTAAGGAAAAGATAATCACCGGCGAAAAACGGCTCCGAAACTGCCGGCGCAAAAGTGGCCTCGTACTGCAGGGAAGTCCCCTGAGCCCGATTGCGCAGGAGATAGGCGTCGACAGTGCCGTAATCGACCTGGTTCCAGCTGTCGGGAACGGCGATGTAGAAGCCGCCGTCGAAACTAACGTAGTTTTTGGCAGCGCCGGAGCCGGGGTTCAACATAAAGGACAGCGCAACCAGCGCCGGTAACCATAGTCCTCGCGGATGCATGTGCTTCATTTATCAACTCGCTTGCAGTTTATCTTTGGGATATATATTCAACTCGCCCATCCACTGCTTGAGGTACGAGACGCGTTCCCCTTCAGGCAGGGTGGACAGGTCAAAGGGTCGCCCGCGGCCGTCGAGAATGATGCCGACGACGCCGCCATGAACTTCTTTTTCGACCCGGTTGCCTTTGCCGGCTCCGCAGTCGAAACCGCGTTCCGGTTCGAAAACGGCTCGGACCGTCTGCGGCAAACCGTTTTCCTCCACGCCCAGATCAAAGCGTTTCATTTCCAGGGAATTGAGAGTGCCGGAAACCCGGCCGTCCGGCAACTCGATGGTGTATTTCATAACCGGTCCGGGTTTCCTGAAAGTCCCGGCCGGGGCAACACATGTGCCCAGGTGTATCAGGCAGTCTTTCTCGAACACTTCAGTGGCCGCCTGAGGCTGGACTTCGGTCAGCACGCCGAGTTGGGGCATCATAAAGATGGAATCCACGGCCAGGCGTGTGATGCCTTCCGGCAGAAAGGCATCGATCATCATCAGCGCCGACTGCTGCCGGCGCGGGGCATGGGAAAGCACCCCCCCGGAACCGATGAGCATGTTGAGGGACATCATGTTGACGATGGTTGCCCCCGAGGCCGACTGCTCAAAAGCGTCGGCGATGGTTCGTTGCTGCTGTACTCCTTTCAGCACGGTGGCGAAGCTCTTGTGCTGGACGAAAGCCAGGCGCAACGCTTCTTTGGCGATGGCCTGCTCAAAAATCAATTCTTCCATCGATTGCGGGATAGTGGTGGGGCGGATCATCTTGTTTTTGACGCGGTTTCTCAGATCGCGCTCATCCATCTCAAAAGGTACCCAGCGCATCACCATAGGCAGGGTAGCTTCGGCAAAGACATTCGACACGGAGTACGACATCCCCAGGTTGGCCGAAACGGTGCGATTAAAAATCGGTGTCTCACCGTCAGGACGGAAAACGCTGAAAACGTCGGTGGTAGCGCCGCCGATATCGACGCCCACGGCTTCGATGCCGTATTTGTCGGCGATTGTCTGAATGATCAGGCCGACGGCTCCGGGAGTGGGCATGATGGGAGCATCCGTCCATGACATCAGCTTTCGATATCCCGGGGCCTGGGCCATGACGTGCTCCATGAACAACTCGTGGATTTCTTCGCGCGCCGGCCCCAGGTTTTCTCTTTCCAGAACAGGCCGCAGATTCTCGACCATTTTCAAATCGACCTTCTTCGCCAGGGTTTCACTGACCTGATCCCGGGCGTCCACATTTCCCGCATAGATAACCGGCAGCTGGTAGCCCGAGCCCAGTCGCGGGCGGGGATCAGCCGCGGAAATCAACTCGGCAATTTCAACCACGTGGGTGGTGGTGCCACCATCAATACCGCCCGACAGCAAAATCATATCGGGACGCAGATGACGGATACGCTCGATCTGCTGGTGGGGAAGACGCTTGTCGTTTGAAGCGATGACGTCCATGACGATGGCGCCGGCACCCAGGGCCGCCCGTTCGGCCGATTCAGCCGTCATAGACCGGACAACGCCGGCCACCATCATTTGGAGACCGCCGCCGGCGGAAGATGTTGATATATATACGTCAGCACCGACTTTGCCCTCCGATGGTGAGATGATCCTGCCCTGGTCGTCGAGCAGTTTCCGGCCGCTGAGCTCCTCCACCTCGGCAACAGCGTTCAGGACACCCATGGTCACGTCTTCGAAGGGAGCTTCCACAGTGGTAGGAGCCTCACCCCTTACGATCAGGCGATACTCACCGTTCAGATACTCAATCAGGATCGCCTTGGTCGTGGTAGACCCGCAATCGGTTGCAAGGATGACTTTTATGTCATCAGGATTCTCGAACTTAGCCATTAATTGAACCTACATTTATAATATCGCCCCTGTCCCGCCCCGTCGGGCAGGGGCCAGGCGATGGACTACGGTTTTCTACTTCACCTCAAGTCGCCCAGTATAACAAATACGCAGAGGCTTGTAAAGTGGGTTTTTGTAGCGCTGTTGCACCGTGAGCGCCACATCTCCAGCGGCCTCATGACTATCGCCGTGTCTTGCTTCGACGCAGTGCTCGCCTCTAATGTATTGATTGGTAATCGAATAACGTGAGGCCGCCATTTTTTCGCTTGACTTGCTCCGGGGGCTCTCATAGATTTGGCCTAATTGTATTGGATGACTGCAGAGACTGATGGTCATGCGAACTGCGAAACTAAACAGTTTCGGATGTTAATTCGTTTTTAATTCTGAAGTTTGCTTAGGGACGCGACCGGTCGGATTTAAAGGGACTGAGTTTGAACTGCTTTAGCCGTATCACCCATCGGAACACACTTGGTCACGTCTTACTCATTCCCATCACCTCAACCCTCTTCCTCGCGCTCGCCGCTTTCGCTCAAGTGGCTCCTCCGGCAATCGATTCCGCCGGCCTTGGGGTTTCTCCCGACACCCATCTGGCTGAGCTTTCCCCCCTTCCGCCGACTGACGTCGTGGCCAAGGATACGCCCAACGACGGCGGCGGAACCATCACGGTGAGGTGGCGGGCTTCGGCAGATGATGTTCCGGGCGGTAAAGTCAAACTTTATAGAATCCTGAGGACCGTGGCCACAGACGGTCAACCGGGCGAGTTTCAAGAGGTTGGTGACATTCCGGCCGGGGACACCGCATATGCGTACCCGGACGGTAACACTACGGACGGCGTGGAATACTTCTACAAGGTTGTCGCCGTCAACAACCTGGTAGAGAACAATGAAGTCATCTGGGAAACCACCGGGGAGTCGGAGCTGACGGAGACCGTGAAATCGTCGGCCCAGTGGTTTGACATGCGGCGAATCAATGCCTTTGTCGGCGTGATAGCTCTGTGTACTTTTATCATTTTCTATATCAACCAGGCCAAGGCCGGTAAGGACATATTTATCCGCAAGATCGCCGGTCTGGACGCTGTGGACGAAGCGGTCGGCCGAGCCACCGAGATGGGCAAGAAGATTTTCTATATACCCGGCACGCAGGATATGGATAACGTGCAGACGATTGCAGGAGTTACCATCCTGGGCCGGGTGGCCGAAATGGCCGCTCAGTACGAAACCTGGCTTGAAGTTCCCGTATCTCGTTCGTTGGTTTTAGTGACGGCCAAGGAAATTGTAAAGGAAGCTTATTCGAAGGCCGGTCGCCCGGATGCGTTCCAGGAAGACCAGGTTCACTATTTGACTGACGACCAGTTCGGCTATGCCGCCGGAATCGACGGCATGGTAGTGCGGGAGAAGCCGGCCGCGATATTTTTTATGGGCGCATTTTACGCCGAGGCACTCATTTTGGCCGAGACGGGAAATTCCATCGGCGCCATCCAAATCGCCGGCACGGCGATGCCTTCGCAGCTCCCCTTCTTTGTGGCGGCCTGCGACTACACGCTGATCGGCGAGGAGCTGTTTGCGGCGTCGGCCTATTTATCGAAAGAGCCCAAACTGCTGGGATCCCTTAAGGGCCAGGACATCGGCAAAGGCGTCGTTCTGGTGGCGATCGTTATAGGCATAATCCTGGAAACCTTAAACCTCTGGCAGTTCTCCAGCCTGTTCAGCATTATTGAATAACCATGCGTAGAGAAATTCCCCTTCTGATAACCGGTGTGGTTGGCGTCGTTTTTGTCGTTCAGTACTTCATCCCCCACTTTCCTTTTAATAAGATGAATGACTGGTTTTCGGACTGGTTCTCGATTGTGGCCGCTTTTGCCATCTGGCTGGGGGCTCTGAACCTGATGAAGATATCGGCCCTGAAGGTTATCAACAAGAAATCAGACATGGGTTATGCGATGGTGATTATCGCGTCGTTTCTGTTGATGGCCATAGTCGGCTTCTCCGAGGGGGAGGATTTCCGGGACCCGGGTACAAAGTATGACTGGCTGTACAACTACGTATATACCCCGCTGTCGGCGACGATGTTTGCTCTTCTGGCCTTCTTCGTTGCTTCGGCGTCCTACCGGGCCTTCCGGGCGCGCAATTTTGAGGCCACATTGTTGCTGCTGGCATCCTTTTTCGTGATGCTCGGTCGGGTTCCGGTTGGGGACGTTCTATCGTCCTTTATG
>Ga0224495_10001856_pt1 | contig 14370 bp, 16 predicted proteins | sample SF_Jul11_sed_USG_FD_168128 | JGI IMG/M metagenome (GOLD analysis project Ga0224495, IMG submission 168128) | Sediment microbial communities from San Francisco Bay, California, United States - SF_Jul11_sed_USGS_4_1 | ecosystem: Environmental > Aquatic > Marine > Sediment | place: USA: California... | reverse complement strand
GCAAGATGCACCGCAATACGGTCCCGCTCGCCTGCATCCAAATGTCTGTATTTCCTATTCTCCATATCGCTACAGCCTTCCTCTTTCCATGATAGCTGAAGCGTTGCACTTAATCATTGAACTCGGTACTTAACCTAAAAGCATTGTTAATCTATTGGCCTGCTGATAATATTTTAACTTGTACTAAGTATTATCTGCAGTACAACAAATCGTTCAAATGGGGGAGTTATCCAATGGATTCTATTGCACAATGTATGTCAAAAGTGGCGTTTAAATTATCATGCTCCATTAACTGCTTGTTTTTAACTGCCTTATTGGCGTTTTGCGCCAGCCCAAGCTATTCACTTGCCGCATCAGGAAATGATTCTGTATTCGAGTTGCCCTCGATGTTTCATTCTGGAGAGGTATCGGTCGGGGCTGGCCTGGTCACCAACTGGTCTGGTGGCTTCAATGTGCGGGGAGAATATTTTATCTATGATGATGTGTCAGTGGAAGCAGGTTATTCTCTAATGTCATACCACGGCTGGGGCGAAACAGTCTCTTTTTCCTATATGGACGTGGCTGGCATTTTCCACAGAAGCTTTGGTAAAAACCGGAAAAACTGGGAATGGGGCTGGTATGGCGGACTTGGATTTGCCATGGGCCGTGTCACTTGCACATATTGCAGCTCATATTATGACGCAGGAGGACTGTTCTGGACTACTGGGCTGGAAATGAAATTTAATCCAAAACTTAGGGCCCGGATAGGTTATGGCGTCTTGTCCTTTGGTCTTGGGGTGGATTATTCCTTTTAGATTTGCAGGCAGCCTGGCGACGTTGAGTCGCCAATTTAACATATAGAATGGCATCACCATAGTAATATATTTTCAGGAGGCAATTGCGATGGTCAGACATTTTTGGATTACGTTGATGTGTATTGCCTTTGGGCTGGCCTCTTGCGGCATGTTTGGGGGTGGTGGAGGCGGGGGCTCGCCAAAGGAGCAGCAAAGCGCCACTAGTTCTTCTGGCGGTGGTAACACCACCAAATGTGACATCAACACAAAGCCGGGCGTGCCTACATTGGTATCAGCATGCAGTGGGTACGGTCCAATGTCCACAGAGCCCGGAGGTTTACTTAGAGCTGCGTTTATAGCCAAGTTCGCCAATGTGCCCGCCGGAACCGATGTCATCTTCAGGTTTTCCGGTGGAAACTGGACAAGTGAGGGTGGCGTGAAAAAGACTGATGATTGCGGGACGGCCAGACTTTTGGTTTTTGTTGACAACGTTAATAGAGGAACATACACATGGACCGCCACTGTTACAACGGAACATGGAACGGCGCAGGGAGGAGATACCATCAATATTAACGAGGAAAGTGGAGACACATGCGCCAGTAAATAACCCTTCTCTCAAGTGCTGTCTCCATTATCATGGCTAATTGTTAATAAAAAATTACCTTTTCTTTGAGGCAGAGAATGCGAAAACATTTTAGATTCCCACATCAGGATATAACCATGCCTATATCCAGCCGGTTGTGCGGAGGCATTTTCTTTGTCGTTGCGCTTTCTTTGGGACTTGTTGTCTGTGGCAAAAAAGGGAACTCGTATGAGGGAATACCAAGCGCCATCCTGATCAAGACCAAGCTTATTTCATGGACCAGCACAGAGGTTCAATTCACTACTGATATTGCTGTGGTGGATGGAAAAGGAAGCTCAATTGGTTTTCTATCCGATAAACAATTCACCCTGGAAGGTCAAGGGGTGAATGTGATTATTCCAAAAAAAATATACAAGGCGGATACGGCGAAAAAGGGACCATATTCGGCGCTATTGCTTCTTGACCAAAGCGGAAGCATCACAACTTCGGACCCGCAAGACACCAGAATTGAAGCAGCCAAGATCTTTTTCAAGAGCCTTGAAAGTCGGGATAACGCCACATTGGCGTCGTTTGCCGGATACAGTTACAAGATATATTCTGAATTCACATCAAAGCCGGATTTTGACGCAATATTAGACAGCCTGGCCGGTGGCGAAGGGGGTGGCACGCCTCTCTACAGCAGCATAAATGAATCTGTTTTATACACACGAAATAATGGCCCTACAGAAAATAAGGCGATTATCGTATTCACCGATGGAGGAGATAATAATGGTACCGTTGGATTGCAGCAGGCAATCCAGAATGCGGTCAATAGCAAAGTAGAGCTGTGGATGGCCGGGCTTTCAAGCAACATCAACTCAGATGTGCTTTACATGCTTGCCCAGCAGACAGGAGGAGGGGTTATGTATACCGAAAGCGCTGAAAGCCTTATTTCATATTTTGGAAGCATAGGCAATATGTTAAGAGGTGGCGTGAGTTATTATACGGTGCAATGGACCTTGCCGGTTAATGCTTCAAAAAGGACACTCAGTCTCTGGATTACTATCAGTCTTGATGAACATCTTATGCAGGCGCCTGTATATATTGTCAAGCCATGATCACTTTTTGGGAAGTCGACCTGCGCCCCCTGAGTTGGTCGATACATTATACGTAAATTAAGCCAACCAGAGCAAAGGGGTGGCCGGAAGACCTTGGGAATGTAAGAGCTGTTGCGTACGCCTTAGTTCGGCGGTCACTGCTCCTTTATCACTCTAGCTCTACCGTCACAGGCTCGGTCACGGCTATCTTCGAAGATTCCACCCTGCATTTAACCGCTATCAAGCAAACCTGTGATTGCGCCGCCGCTTGCAGGGCCTGGAAAAACGCTGGATCTGTGGCGATGTTAGGGCGAAATATCCGCGCGTCGGAGCGCTGTATTATAAACAGGGCCATGCGCTCATACTCGCTGCCATCCATTGCCGCCAGAGCCCGCAGATGGCTGGCGCCCCGGATCGTTGGCGCATCAGGAAACATGGCAACGCCTTCCCGCACCAGAGTCACGGACTTCACCTCCACGATCATCGGCCTCTTCCCAGGCCCATCCAGACGCAGGTCGAACCGATGGGCGCCGATGGTGACTTCCCTGCGGGCGCTGTCATACCCCGCGAACAAGAGAAACGCCTGATCCATGGCCATTTTCTGGGCCAAGGCGTTGGGAATGGTGGAATCCACGCACACCCATTTACCACCCAGCCGGACTGATTTAAGAGTGTATGCGGTCTTGCGGAGCGGGTTCGTGGAGGGCTCCAGGGTCACCTCAAGTCCTGGGGCCATAAGCTCGGCCAGCCTGCCAGAGTTCGGAATGTGAGCGTTATGTTCGCGGCCATCGATGGCCACCCTGGCAAGAAACCGGTTCACCTTCCCCACCATCACTCCCCTGACGGGATTAATGGCGTAGATCACTTAGGTGGTGTATTCGGCGTTGATCCGGACATAGTCATAGGACATGTCACAGGTCCACACTTCGGCCTTTCCATCGCCAGCTCCCAGGTCCGCCGATATCTCTATCTCCCTTTTGGCCAGCTTCTCCACCAGCCCCCGGGGCACGGAGCCGCTGACCGCCAGCCCGTTTTTGAACACCATGGTCTTGCATATGGAAAGCTTGGCCCGGTTGGGATCGAACTGGGCGCCGGAATATCCCAGAGCGCAAAGGGCCCTGCCCCAGTTTGGGTCCCGCCCGAACATGGCGGTCTTAACCAGGCTGCTTTTGGCCACGGCCATGGCGGCCATCTTGGCCTCTTTCCGGTTGCGGGCGCCGGTGACGTTGATGGTGATGAACTTGGTGGCTCCTTCGCCATCCTTTACTACCATCCTGGCCAGCTTTCGGGCCACCTGGGTCAACGCCTCTTGAAGGGCAGCGTAATCCTCGCCGGGGGCCTTGATCATCGGCGCCCCGGAAGCGCCGTTGGCCATGACTATGAACATATCGCTGGTGGAGGTGTCCCCATCCACGGTGAGGCTGTTGAAGGAATCCTCGTTGGCCTGGCGCACCATCCGGCGCAGGGCCGCCGGCGATACCGCGGCGTCGGTGGTGATGAACGCCAGCATGGTGGCCATGTTCGGATGGATCATGCCGCTGCCCTTGGCCATCCCGCCGATGGTCACCCGCTTGCCGCCGATGAGCAGGCTTTGGCTGGCTTCCTTGGGGAATGTGTCGGTGGTCATTATGGCGCGGGCGGCCTCCGGCCCGCCATTTGGGCCGATCAGCCCGGCCAGCCTGCCGATCCCCGCCGTGGCCTTCTTCACCGGCAGCGACCGGCCGATCACTCCGGTGGAGGCCACCAGGATTCTCTCCGCCGGTGCGCCCAGGGCCTCCCCCGCCGCCTGCGCCATGGCCATGGCGTCCGTCTGCGCGGTGGGGGTCATCACGTTGGAGTTGCCGGAGTTCACCACGATTCCGCGGATTTTCCCCTTTTTTATATGTTCCATGGACAGGACCACAGGCGCTCCCTTCACCAGGTTTCTGGTGAACACACCCGCAGCCGAAGCCTCCCGCTCCGAGACTATCATCGCCAGGTCCGGATCGGTGGTCTTCTTGATCCCGCAATGAAGCCCGCCGGCCAGAAATCCCTTGGCCGCTGTCACTCCTCCATTTTTCATCGGTTCACTCCAGCCCCATGGCCTCATCCAGGCGATGAACAAGGTTAAAGCATTGCATCGCCTGTCCAGAGGCGCCCTTCACCAGGTTGTCTATGGCGCTGGTGATAATGGCCAGGCCGTTTCGTTTGTCCACGGTGGCGCCTATATACGCCCTGTTGCTGTTCACCGCCCACTTCATCCTGGGAAACCCGGAGACCACCGAGACAAACTCTGATCCCTGGTAAAACTCCCGTAAAACTCCGGTGAGCGCCTCGCCGGTTACACCCTCCCCGGCCGGCATCGTGATGGTGGTGTATATCCCCCGGGTGACCGGTAGAAGATGCGGAATGAAGGTGGCCTTCACCTGGCGGCCCGCGGCGATGGAGAGCTCCTGCTCCATCTCGGCGGTATGGCGGTGGTTCGGGGCGCCATAGGCGTAGTAATCCCCTTCCAGCTCGGCGAACATATAGTCATCCTTGAGCTTGCGCCCGGCGCCGGAAACGCCCGACGAGGAGTTAACCGTGATGAAATCGGGCCGCAACCCGGGAAGGTTCACCAGGGGGGCCATGGCCAGGATCACCGAGGTGGGGTAACATCCAGGCACGGCCACCAGATCGGCCTTGGCGATCCGCTCCCGATAAAGCTCCGGCAGGCCATACACAGCCCGGCCCAGCAGCCCGGGCGCCGGGTGCTCCATGGAATACCAGGTCTTGTAAAGCTGCGGGTCCTTCAGGCGGAAATCCGCGCTCAAGTCCAACACCTTTAGCCCCTTCTCCAGATAGGCGCCGGCGGATTTCATAGCTTCGCCATGAGGCAGGCAGAGAAATACAGTCTGCGCCTTTGCGCTGATACTGGAGGGATCGGCTTTTTCCAGGACAAGGCCCCCATGGCCCTGGAGCATGGGCGCCGCCTGGGACAGGGGAGAGCCTGCGGAGGATTCGCTGGTGACGGCGGTGACCTGGACATCCTTGCGGCGCAGAAGCAGCTTTAAAAGCTCCTGACCGGTGTATCCGGTGGCGCCTATGACGGCTGCCTTGATCATTTTGCTATACGCTCCCAACCCCATAGGTTTAAAAGCCAATGCATGTTATCGCATTTTGGGGCGTCTGGGAATATGCAACGAGCCCATCCATGGGGCGGAAAGGAGGGCGGCGCCCAAACGCGCCCGGGCCCGCGAGGTCCTCAGGCGCGGGCGCCCGGCGGTTTAACGCTTGGAGAACTGGAACCTTCGGCGAGCCCCGGCCCTGCCTGGTTTCTTGCGCTCGACGGCGCGCGGGTCTCTGGTGAGCAGGCCGGCCTTTTTCAGCTGGCCGCGCAACGACGCGTCATAAGCGGTGAGCGCGCGGGCGACGCCATGGCGGACGGCGCCGGCCTGGCCGGAGAGCCCTCCACCGCGGACGGTGCAGATGATGTCCACCTTGCCGGTCATCCCGGCAACCTGCATGGGGCTTCTGACCATGGTCTCGCAGGAGGCGCGCTTGAAATATTTCAAAGGCTCCTGCTGGTTGACGGAAAAAGTTCCGGCGCCGGCGGAAACCCACACCCTGGCGGTGGCGGTCTTTCTGCGGCCCGTTGCGTAAATTTTTCCCTCCATCTGTTTTGCCATGATTATAACTCCAGCGCCGCCGGATTCTGCGCGACATGGGGATGTTCGGCTCCGGGGTATATTTTAAGTTTTTTGATTATCTGGTCCGACAGCCTGTTCTTGGGGAGCATCCCCTTGACCGCCTTCATAATGACATCCTCCGGCTTCTTTGCCAGCAACTGCCGGGCCGAGGTGGACCGGAGGCTTCCCAGATAGCCCGAATGCCTGTAATATATCTTCTGATCCTGCTTATTGCCGGTCAGCGCGACTTTTTCGGCGTTGATGATGATGACAAAGGCCCCGGTGTCCACATGTGGGGTGAACGTGGGCTTGTTCTTGCCGCGGAGTAAGTCGGCGATTTTGGTGGCGATCCGCCCCAGGGTCTTGCCCTGAGCGTCCACCAGGAACCACTCCCTGGCCCCCATGGGAAACTCCTCGATCTTGGCGCAATAGCTCTTAACAGCAGGTTTCATAAATGAATCTTCGATTTCCGTGTAAAGGGTTAATTCTGTATTTTTCCCTCTGATTTGTCAATTGGAAAATATCATAACTTTCAAAAAAACAGGTTTTCCACCCCCCACAACGCCATATTCCCGGCGTTGAACGCCAAAAACCACACTGATATAATCCAAACTGCGGGCGTCAACCCGAAGATATAATAGCAAGAAAACAGGTAAAATGACCAACGCTCATTATGAAATTCGTCTTGGAGTCTCCATTATCGCCCCGAGGTGTTGGGGTGCAACCTGCTGACCATATACGACAACAGCCTGGGTATCGCGTGGATATGGAGCGGGATGGATGCCAAATGGGCTTTGCACTAACCAGCACTGAGGGCTGGCCTAGACATTATGCCTGGTACAAACGTGAGATATGTAGATGAACCCGATTTTTGACGCCATAGAAGCCGGAGACGCAAAGAAATTGGAGAAAGCGTTGGGCGTGGACAAGTCCCAACTGGAAATGGTTTCTGATGAGCATGAGGGGCTGACACCGCTGCTGCTGGCCTGCCAGAATAGCAATCTGGAAATTGTCCGGGTCCTTTTGAAAGCAGGCGCCAATCCGGACTACGATGGCCATCATTACGCATGCCCCATCCACGAGGGGGCGCACAACCTGGGAATCCTGAAGGAGCTTCTGGCCGCCGGAGCCAAGCCGGACAGGCCGGCGGAAGACTATGTGACGGCGCTGATGATGCTGGCCGAGTCGGACAAGTTTCTTCCACAGGTGGAGGAGTTGTTAAAGGCCGGGGCCGACCCGGCTATCGTCAACAAAATGGGGGAGACCGCCCTTTCCATCGCCGAGGAGTTCGGAGCGCTGAAAGTGGCGACGGCCATCAGGGAGAAGATGAAATAACGATAAGCCGGCCGGCCGTGGCCGGCATCCAGGAACCACTCCCTGGCGCCCATGGGAAACTCCTCGATCTTGGCGCAATAGCTCTTGACAGCAGGTTTCATAAATGAATCTTCGATTTCCGCGTAAAGGGTTTTTTTGTATTTTTCTCTCAGGTTTGTCAATTGGAAAATATCAAACCCATGAGAAAACCGGCCACCCCCACAGCGCCATATTCCCGGCGTTGAACGCCAAACAACAAGCTGGTACAATGCAGGCCTCGGGCATCAAACCAAATATATTTTCGCAAGAAAGCTGGCAAAATGACCAAAGCTCAGAAGAAATTTATCGTTGGAGCCTCCATAATCGCTTCCGGAATAGGATATCTCATTTTCACGGCCATTAACATAAGCGGCGTTTATTATCTCACCATTTCCGAGGCGCTGGCCAAGGGCGCGGAGTTGAAAAACTCTGACGTAAGGATCGAGGGGCATGTGGCGCCAGGCTCGGTGACCAGAAGCCTTAAGGATATGTACCTGACCTTCGCCATCAACGATGAGACCGGGAATAGCCTCAACGTGGATTACCATGGGATAGTTCCCGATGGCTTCAAGGAGGAGCACAAGGTTATCGTGGAGGGTAGGCTGACGTCGGATGGGGCATTCACCGCGCGGAGCCTGACCACCCCCTGCGCCTCCAGATATGAAGCGGCGGATGACGTAAAACCGCATTCATAAATAATCCCATTCCCAGCCCATGGGCCGGCGCTCCTGATGGCTTGTCTTCATTTATCAACCACGCTTTCCGCATGAGCCTCTAGCGGTGGGGGATCAGGGGGCTAAGCGGCGTCATATGATATTTTTCCTGCGGAGAAAATAGAGGGATAGCAAATACATCAATGTCCCGAAAACGAGGGCGTATGCGCCGGAGTAGACCAAGTAAATCCACTGGTCCGATGATACAGTCATGGAATCCATCATATCGGAATATCTGTCTCGGAAGGGCTCATACATGGGAAGGGCCAGATAAATGAGCTCGAAAAAGGGTTGCAGGCTGGAAAGAAGCCGGCTATCCGGCCGCGCCAGAAGCCCTGAGGAGACGAGTTCGAAAATGCCCATGAAAGCTCCCTCGGAGAAAAAAATGATCACCACCGCGGCCAGGGCCGGATGGATGATGGTGGCCAGGAACATTCCATAAAACATCAGGATCATGGAGGAAATCAAATTGGCCGCGGCGAGAAACAAAAAACCGTATTGAAACTGGATCCCCACGACAAAAAATGCGCCCAGCGCGGCGAAAAAAATCACAATATGGAAGCCGGCAACCACCAGCGCGGAGGATACCCCGAGGCTAAAAAGCCATGTTTCGGGAAGGCACGGCTTTGTGAGCACCATTTTCAGGCTTCGGTCCTTGATATGCGAATGAATATAAAACATCCCCATGATCGCGGCGAAAACCTGCACATAATCTAAAAGCATGTCAAACACCTGGCGCATCACTTCGAACTCGCCTCCCACCCCTCCGAAAATAAACATGGGAACGGAGGAAATAGCCATTAGCAGAAACACCAGGAGGGAAAGGCCCAGGATGAACCTGCTACGCCGAAAAAACTTCAGGTTTACCGCGGTGTTCAGAAATACTTGTTCAAGCATTGCTCTCCTCGTTCATCGAAAGAATGGAAAACACGGATTCCTCCAGGGTTTTTTTGCGCAGGGAAATATCATGCACTTTCCGGCCAGAGGTTCTGGTGAATTCGATAAACTCGTGAAACCGCTCCGCCGGGATCGCCACCTGGGTTACGCCCCGTTGGGCGTTGGATTCCATAACCAAGGCGTAATCGGGCAAAGCCCCGTTCCCGGCGGCTTCAGGACCCGGCTGATTGCCAATCATGGCCATATATTCATCCTTTTCCCCGCGAAGCAGATTGTCCATCTTATCAGCCCGCAGAGCCCTCCCCTTGCGCATCACCACGGCCCGGTTGGCCAGGGTCTCCACTTCGGAGAGTATGTGGGAGTTTAAAACCACCGTGGCTCCTTCGGAGTGAATGGAGCGGAGGATGTCTCGAAATTCCTTTACTATAACGGGGTCCAGCCCCCGGGTGGGCTCATCCAGAAACAACAGCCGGGGCCGCCCCACCAGACACTGGGCAATCCCCACCTTTTGCTTCATCCCCTTGGAGCATTTGGCCAAGGGCAGGCGCCTGAACTCGATCAACCCCATCCTGTCCAGCGTCTCCAACGCCTGAGCGCGGCCAAATCCATTTTTCCCATAAAGACGGCCATAAAACATCAAAGCCTCTTCCACAGTAAGATACATGTGGTAATGAGGCTCTTCCGGCAGATAGGCCACGTCGGCGAACATGGCCGAGCCCGGCGAGGGAGGCTTGCCGAAAAGCTCTATACGGCCGCTTTCGATCTTGCACAGGCCCATGAAGCTGTACATGGCGGTGCTTTTTCCCGCGCCGTTGGGGCCCAGCAGGGCGAAAAAATCCCCCTCCGCCACGGAGACGGAAAAATCCCGCAGGGCGTGGACCTTATCCCGCATGATCCCATAGCGGAAAACCACGTCCACGTTTTCGGCGCGCAATATTTCGCCGCTCATTTGACGCAATACTTTTCGTTAAGGCTGGTTATTATCTGCGCGTCGGTCATATTTTCATACGTTTTGCTCGCGAAGCCTTCCTTCAAGTCTTTATTGATTTTTTTCGCGGTATCGCAGGAGCAATCGTTCACCTTGTCCTTGCATCCGCAGGGGCAAGACATTTTGGCCGTTATGGCGTCTCCGCGGCTCCCCAGCGACTTTCTTTTCTTGCCCAAGCCTTGGTAATCCTCGTGAGCTATCGCCTCCAGATATTTCTCGCGGTTGACGCTTAATCCGGCCGATATCATCATTTCATTCTGCATTAAATACTGTCCGAAAGTAACCTCCGCGTTAGAGACCGCTCCGTCGCGGCGATCCATGATATGGCCGGACACGTCCACCACAACCGTGACAGGCAGACTTTTTACCCCATACAGCCCTCCAGCGGCTCCGTTTTTATCCAGCGCCACGGGAAAGGATAAACCCATTTTATCCACGAAGGACTTTACTTTATCCTTGTCCTCTTTTTGATCCACCGCCAAGAGCAGAACCTTATCCGAATGGTTTTTGAAATATTTTTCCAGCTCCGGCATTTCCTTGCGGCATGGGCCGCACCAGGTGGCGAAAAAGTTTATTATCAGCAATTTCTGGCCGACTGCGTCCTCCAACTTGAATTTCGAGCCGTCCAGAAGCTCCAGCTCGATATTGGGGGCGGTTTTGCCTATCCATTTCGTGGGTTCCTTGATGAATTCCGCGGTCTCCATCATGCTGAGGAAATCCGGGGCGCTCTTGTATTTCAAATGCGCGGAAGCCACCAGAAAGGTGAACATAGCGATAAGCAGAACCAGGGTTCGATTGGCCATTATTTCCCTTTCCTGCAAGATTGTACCAACGATAAGTATATTTAACAATAGCAATATTTCAGGCGGCGCCATATATTATCTTACGCTCGGCAAAAGATGATTTGCTTCATTGGCCGGCGGCTTTCGATTCATTATTCAATCCGTAAAAAGATCGTCCATGCCGCGGCAAGCCTCCGCGGTAATCCCTCTAAAGCGCTTCAGACCGCCTAAAGATATGGGCGTGGCGAAGGGTTTTACAAAGATGTTGAACTCCATGGCGCAAAACCGCTACAATTATATAAAGTATGGTTTCCTCGGCAGAAATCCCATAACGTTGACAACTCATGAACAAAGCCCAGAAAAAATTCATGGCCGGCGCGTCCATCATAGTCATGGCCATCGGTTACCTGATCTTCACCGGCGTGCAGGCCAGCGGCAGCTACTATTACACCGTCTCCGAGGTGGCCGCCATGGGGCCCAAGGCCAAATCGATTTTCCTCCGCCTGGAGGGAAAGGTGGAGCCTGGCTCCATCGCCAACGACGCAGCCAACCTCATGTTGCGGTTCAGGATCGTGGACAAGTCCAAACAATCCATGGCCGTGGAGTATAAGGGGGTGGCGCCGGACATGTTCCAGGACGATACCGCCGTGGTGGTGGAGGGGCGCCTGGCCGATAATGGCTCATTCGCGGCGACCAAGCTGCTGACAAGCTGCCCTTCCAGGTATGACGCCGCAAAGGAAATGAAAGAGACCTCCTGATCCGGCCCAGGCATTGCGCCCGGGGCCGCCGTGCGGCCCGCCGGACAACCCTTAACCTTGACGCGCTCCATCTGGGGCGCATGATTTATCGAGGCTGGCATTATGAATGAGATAGGCGAATTTACGCTCCTGATGGGGCTTTTTGTGGCGGTGTACGCCATGGTGGCCCCTCTGGTGGGCCTGAGGGCCGGTTCGGCCCAATTGATCCGCAGCGGTGAAGTGGCGGCCGTTATGGTCTTCGTCCTTCATTCCCTGGCGTCGCTGGCGCTGATGAACGCGCTCTACGCCCACGATTTCACCCTGGACTACGTGTACAGCTACACCAACAAGGAACTGCACTGGCTATACACCATCACCGCCTTCTGGGCCGGGCAGAAAGGCTCGCTGCTTTTCTGGGTCTGGATGCTGGGGCTCTTCACCACATTTGTCATTATCCAGAACCGTAACCGCAACCGGCACCTGATGCCATATGTGGTCTCGCTCATCTCTTCGGTATATGTGCTGTTCGGGCTGCTGATGGTGGTGGCCTCCCCCGTTTTCGAGAGGATGCCTTTTCTGGTGCCAGACGGCTATGGCCTGAACCCGATGCTCCAGAACCCTGGAATGATATTCCACCCACCCACGCTGTATGTGGGGTTCGTGGCGTTCACCATTCCATACGCTTTCGCCATGGCGGCCCTGCTCTCCAACAGGCTGGGTGACATCTGGATCCGCACCACGCGCCGCTGGACCATTTTCGCCTGGCTCTTTTTGACCTTCGGCAACATTCTGGGCGCCAACTGGGCCTATGTGGAGCTGGGCTGGGGCGGATACTGGGCCTGGGACCCGGTGGAGAACGCCTCGTTTTTGCCATGGCTCACCGGGACGGCCTACCTGCATTCGGTGATGCTCCAGGAGAAAAAGGACATGCTAAAGGTGTGGAACATGACGCTGATCACCCTCACCTTCGCGCTGACCATATTCGGCACCTTCATCACCCGCTCGGGGCTCATCTCCTCGGTCCACTCCTTCGGCGAGTCCACCGTAGGGATTTACTTCGGCGGATTTTTGGTCCTGACCGTGGCCTTCTCCATATACATGATAGTCACGCGCCTGCCGCTATTGCAGAGCAAGAACGAGCTGGACTCGGTCCTCTCCCGCGAGGCCACCTTCATGTTCAACAACCTTATGCTCCTGGGCGCGGCCTTCGCCGTGCTGTGGGGCACCCTGTTTCCCATGATCTCGGAGCTGTTCCGGGGGCAGAAGATCACCGTGGGGCCGCCGTTCTTCAACCAGGTGATGGTGCCCATCGGTCTGGGGCTGCTGCTGCTCACCGGCATATGCCCGCTGATCTCCTGGCGCAAGGCCACCTGGGTTAACACCAAGAAGAATTTCATCGTCCCCTTCATCATCACCGCCCTGTCGGCTTGCGTCTTCTACTTCATGGGCGCCCGGGAGGCTATGCCGCTGTTCAGCCTGACGGTGTGCGCCTTCGTGGCCTCCACCATCGGCACGGAGATCGTTCGGGGGGCCATGGCGCGCACCACCACCAGCAACGAGAATTTCATTTTTGCCTTTGTGAACCTGATCCGGAGGAACAAGCGCCGGTATGGCGGATATATCGTGCATATCGGCGTGGTGGCCACCTTCATCGGGTTCACCGGCGCCTGGTACAACACCGAGGTGGAGAAGACCGTCTTCCCCGGCGACGAAATCCATATAAAGGACTACACCCTCACCTATTACAAATATGAGGAGAGCCAGCCGAAGACCACCATGCAGGAGATCAAGGCATGGCTGCTGGTGGAGAAGGCCGGAGAGAAGCTCGGCTACGTCATCCCGGAGCGGAACACCTATATCATGAAAGACTGGCGCGGCGGAGAGCAACCCCAGCCCACCTCGGAAGTGGCCATAAAGACCACCTTCAAGGAAGACCTGTATGTGATCTTCGCCTCGCTGAACGAGGATGAATCCGCCACCTTCAAGGTGCACGTGAACCCGATGGTGAAATGGCTATGGACCGGCGCCTTCCTGATGGGCCTGGGCGGCCTGCTGGCCATCTGGCCCGACGCCAGGGAGAAGAAACGGTTCCTGGCCCGGCACTCGGCGGCGGACGCTCAAGGCGCCATGGCGTAATGCGGGCGGATATCAGGAACGGGCTGATGGCGGATTAATACAGATCACGACGACGCTTCATGCGGGGGCTGGGTTTCCACCCACCCCCGCTGTTTTATTTGCCTTCCCTACCCGGCCCCAGGCGCTCATATAAAAGGCCCAGCATATTCTCGGCGGATTTGTAATAGCGGCTGTCCAGTCGGCCAAGCTTTTTCGGGTGGGCGGTTTCGATCCTCTCCACCGCCTGGTTTCGCGCCTCATCATCCTTGGGAACTCTCCCCTCGTCAAACAGGGCGATCGCCTCGGCCAACAGCTTGGCCACTTTTTTGGCGCCGATAAACTTCAACGCTTCCAGCGCCTCATGGGCGTTCTGCCCGGCGGAGTTGGTGAAGTATTGAGCGAACCCGCCATTGTTCACCTCCCGATCAAGCTGATCCACGTCATGGAACATCCCCTCCAGCGGGGTCAGAGCGGCATAACCATGCTCCAGGAATTTGGCGAACACCTTGTCAGAATTCTCCAGGAACCATTTTTCCTCCGGCGGGACTTCCCGAACTTCAGGTTTTTCGGCCTTGGCAGTCACGCCGCAAGTGGCGAAGATATCAATCACCAGGCTTGGCTGGCCCTCGGGGCGCAGATCACCGAAGGCAAGGATATGATCCTCCAGCCGGGTGAATTGATGGCCGCGCATGTTCAGTTCGGCCAC